>Ga0307515_10006287_pt1 | contig 23809 bp, 10 predicted proteins | sample 17_EM_MG_FD_194513 | JGI IMG/M metagenome (GOLD analysis project Ga0307515, IMG submission 194513) | Populus trichocarpa ectomycorrhiza microbial communities from riparian zone in the Pacific Northwest, United States - 17_EM | ecosystem: Host-associated > Plants > Roots > Unclassified | place... | reverse complement strand
TTTAATTATCAGATTTTCATGACATGTATCCTGGGCTTGACGGGTTAACTTGGTTTGATGGGTTAACCCGGTTAATTCTGGGTAAACCCGTCATTTTTTTTTCTATTTAGTTATCAAACTTTCATGAAGCAAATCCCAGGTTTTACGGGGTAACCTGGTTTAAAGGGTTAACCCAATTAATTCAATTTTTTTTTCTTTTTCTTCATTAGTTTTTTCCTTTCTGTTGATTTTTTTTCTTTGTTTTTTTTAATTACTCTATTTAATTATCACACTTTTATTACACGACCTTATAGCCAGACCCACATCCAATATTCTTGGGTCTGTGTTACTGGGTCATGCAAGTTTAATTTTATTATTAATATTATAAATATTACTCTTAGGTCAGACGTTGCAGCCAAACCCAAGATTCTTGCGTATAACTTTGCAGAAAAATCCAAGATTTTTTAATTTTTATTTTTTAAAATATTTTTTATAAAAAAAAATAACCCGCGGCATCGCGCGGGTATCAAAGCTAGTAAATAATTATAAAATGTTGGAGGAAACTAATGGTATAATAATAAAACATTAGTTTACATGTTGTTAGAAGTTGCTCCACTTATTCATCTTTCAAAAGTAGATACAAATGATCATTCTAACATAAATTGGAGAACTAATCTTTAAATATTCAAATTGTTACAAAGATGAAAAAAGATTAAGTTTTGAAATCTAAATTAAGAAATAAAAACGAGAAACCAATGAATCTATAAAATTATAAATCAACAAAAAATATAAGTATAAAAGCAATGGCAATTTGGGGAGATATGTGTAGTTATTGCTTTAGCATATCGTTGTTAACTGATTTGATAGTAATAGCTAGGTGTGCTTTTAAGTATTTTGCACCCTTTTTTTATTTTCTTGCCAACCCAAAGCATAATTTAATTTCCCCAGATGTAATTAATAAATAATGAAATAAAATTATAAACATAGTTTTTCTATTAGAGGAATAATTAAATAAACATAAAAAACTAGTTTCTCTAATAATAAACGAATTAATTGAAAAATTGTTGAAAAGTGATAGAATGAAACCAAACTTCTAAAATAACATTAATAATACATCTAAATCTAATTTTCAGAGAGTTCTCTAAATCATGGTGAGTTTTTCAAATTTTTGTTTGTAATGCTTGAGCTATAATTTGAAAATGGAATTTGAACTCAAAGTTTTTTTTTTTTTTTTAATTGAGGGAGATGCCGTGTAAACAAATTATAGCAATGTCACCCTCTTAAATGTTCTCATGGCAAATAACTTTTTTTAATTTGTTACTAAATGAAGCTTTGAAGCCCAGCCAAAGATGGCAGGAACGTAACCCGTACTCGAACATTAATTCATCGTCAACGATGTGTACAACCACTCTATCACGACATCTATACAACTTAGAACAAGAAATGTGAAGAGTATCAGTACCGAATTTAAAAAAGATTAAGTTCTGAAATCTAAATTAAGAAACAAAAACAAGAAACCCCGAAATCTATACATCAACCAAAAATGCAAGCATAAATGGTGCAAAATGTTCTTATAACTCAAACCCCTTTAAAGTGTTTGCGAGTTTTTCAAGTTTTTGTTAGTAATGCTCAAGTTATAATTTGAAAATGGAATTTGAACTGTAAGTTTTTTTTTAGTCCAGAGATATCCCATGTAAAAAGACATTATAGCAATGTCACTCTGCCTTAAATATTCTCATGGCAAATAACTTTTTAATGGGTTACTAAATGATGCTTTGAAGCAAAGATGGCAGGAACACAACCCGCACTCATGCATTACGTCATTATTAACCATTTGTACAACCAACATTTATACAACAAGAAATGTGAAGAGTATAGGTACCAGATCTAACTTCTACATGATTGTAACAACCTCGCCACCATCAAAACTTCCTGTCCAATTTATTCAGCGGTCTTCCCTTTGAACTCTGTTAGGGTCAGCCATAATATCCATCATCATCTTCTCAGGTGAGTCCTCCCAACTTGCAAAAGTTTTCAAGTCGACCTGCCGAAAATACAAGTTATGTGGTTTTTTCATATATCAGATTCAACTCTTGAATTTGAATATCAACATAGGCCTTCTATGTATGGCAGGTTAATTACCTTGCGTCTTTGTTCAGTGAAAAGGTCCTCTCTCTTCTTATATGAAAGTTGAATCTCCCTTGCTTTCCTCCCACCTAAACCCCAAACTTCAACCTCTAAAATCAAAGCTTCAACCGGGAGAAACCCCTACGGTACAGATTTATAATTTGGAAACAAAGTTGTTAGCCTTTAAACGTGTTCATAGACTATTAATATGGATTTTCCAGTGTTCATACGAATGTTATTGTCATTGCTATTCAATCCATATATTGTCTAACAGGCAATCTTATATGATCAAAATCATCTCCACGAAGATGACAAACAATTAGATTAGAGATTGCCTTCCGTGAGAAAAAAATTTCAGAAAGTCCACAGTGAAAAACACAAATCAATCAAAGAAACAAAATGGTTAACAAAATTATTGATAAATAATACTTACTGATGCATGCATGCATGCACTCAGAGACCAAGACAAGTTAATTTAAAACAGAAAATCAAAAAGGAACAAATTACTCGAAACCACAAACTGCGCACAAACTAAGGTCATGGCAAAAAGCAAGGTAGATTTCCACTATTAGAATAGCTAATGCTGTCTTCCTCTGCCAGATCACATTCTTCAAATACTAAGATTTGGGAGCCAAAAGCTCACCAATAGTGGTAATGTGGTTAGCCAAACACACTAGTACCTGATTTGGGAAAAGGGGCCCGTGATGGTATGTTTTGTCAATAGCGTGATGACGCACGGTAGCTTTGGCAAAGTCTTCATCCATATAAACTCTCTCATTCCCATTGGTTCCCCCAAATGCAATGCCCACGGGCTTTGGATGTGGCTCATAAACTCTACCAGTAGGATGCAAGTGGCTGTAAACAAAGTTTCTCTCCTTCCCTGCCAATGGTTTTACAATTGGCCACTAAGGTCTCAAAATGGAAGCATTTTTCATGGATTCCAATTGGGCCTATCAACTTTCACAAAAGAAATAAGTAAAGAGAATTTGTGACTCTCTCTCCCCTCAATCATTTAAATCACATACCAGAAGGTGAGAACGCATGAAAGACTGGACATATAGCATATAGGGTTCCAGAATTTCCATAGAACATATCCCTGTTTTCAAAACCCTGGTGCGTGAGTGCACATATGATCCATTTCCTAATATTGGTGCTATCTTCTTGTGCATCTCCAGTAGCAGAAATTAGAAGGAGCAACGGACCAAGATAACCTTCGATGTTAGACCAAAATCTGTTCAAGCCCTTCCCATGGAGAGATGACCTAAAAGTCGTTGGAAAACAAATGCTGAGTGAAATTTGATACAGTTGCAAGCAAATTAATAACTAAAACTGACACATGATACCCTGAAAGAAAGTGGGGAGGGGAGAGAATGGGTTGGTGGTAGAAACTGAAGCATTACAAGCAATTTTACGGGTCATTAAATTTATTTAGGGCATCAGCAGGATAAGCAGCATAAAATACAGGCAATTAGGTCTAAAAAAGATCAGAAGGGAAGATGACAAACCGATAAAGAAGATTTTCATCTTTAGTATCACTGTCACTAGGAAAGTACGGTTTCAAAATTTCTTCACTTATTGTACCCCTGATAGTAAGGGAAATTCCCCACGCTCTTCCACAGGTTAGAAGGTAGGAGCTGCACGCCTTTTCTGGAGAGATTTCTCTTGATGATGAGTTTGAAGATTCCAGCACATCTTGCTGTTGATTGAGAACGAAAATCATATCACATATGAACTCTCATAACCAGTCATAAACTTTTAAGTCAAATAGGATAGAGATAGTAAAATGTCATATGAGCAGAAAGCAAGATCAAGTTGCTTGTTTATAATCTAAGCAGGAAAAAAATCATAAGTGGCTGGCTAACCCCTTAATCTTTAAATGACATCAAAGCAAAAAAATTTGTGATTTGGTTAATATTACATACCTCTGAACTAGCGAAGTTTTGCAGTCTTGCATTGACAAATTGTGTAAAACACTCCGTGAGGTTAGGCACTGTTGTCAACATCCATGTAAGAAACTTTCCTGCAGGAAGTTGTACATCTAAACTTGAAATATCACAATCCCACAATTCCAATCCACTGCCACCCACAGCACAAGAAACAACTGCTGATAACACCAAAGGACTAATATCCGGAAGATATAGATACTCTCTCTCTTTCAAAACTCTCCAAGTTCTTGAATTCCACAGCATAGTCCAACACATCCCAAGAAACATAAGCACATCAATAGGTAAAAGCGACCCACTAAACTTATAATCACCATCGTCAATAGCTTCAAACTCCAGTTTCAAAGGAATTCCTGCTTTCACTCCCGTTGCAGCAAACAGTCTCAACAATGTCTTAAGTAATGCTGAGACAGGCATCCTCCCACAGCATTTCAAATAACCTCTTACAAACTCAACCCAATTGACCCCTCCTTTATCAGTAACAAAAAACAGATCTACCATTGATGGACCCAAATGATCCAATAATCCCAAAAGGCAATCAGGAATTTTAAGTGCTTCACATTCTGTGTTTTTATAATTCAAAGAGAAGCATTTCTGCAACAAATTAAAATTACATGACTATCCAAAAATTATTGGGCAATACAGGGGGGAAAATACAGCTTTTAAAGAGAAAAGCTGGGTTCTTTATCAAGATAATTTAGAGCCCATAATTTATTCTTGGTGGTTTTGTAAGTACCTGTAGAGATTGAAGAGGGATTGCATTTGTTTGTGGATCGGCAAGCTTAGAGAAAGCATTTTGAAGCAAGGAGATTGATCCGGTGGAAGCTGCTAGACTTTCCACTTCCCTTTGTTCACGTGATACGTTCTGCTCCGTAGAAGACGATGCTCCCATTCTGGCAGCAAGCAAGCAAACAACAACTGAGATTTTGTTTCTCTGAAGTGAAAATACGAGTGGATTTTCTTCTCTTTCCGTTTGGTTGTCTAGAAAAACTGAGTGATAGTCTTTCTCGATTTCTGATTTTTAAGCGGCAAGCAAAAGCATCCATATCATCTGTTTGCCGCTTGCCACTTGCCACGTCGCGTGTGAATCACCCTGCTAGTGCTCATGTTGTTGAATAATACTATTTTTAAGTCAACCGCGCTACCCTTGTTTTTATCTTGTATATATTTTATCTTGTATATATAACAAGGTTATATATACAGCTATTTTTCAATATATTTCTTTAGTTAAAAAATTTTAAATACAAATCAAAAAAATTATGTATACATATAATAAAATAAATTGAAAATCATGTTTGTTAAATTAAAAAAAATAACAATAACTAAAAATAAAACTAAAAAAATCAAGAAGCATGTGTAGATCAAGATATTTAATCTCGCAAAATAGAATATTTACTCAATTGTGTTGTGTTTGCTAAATTTTGTTAATTAAAATAATTTTTTTATTTAGTAAAATAATAATATAAATAGACACACACATTAAATTGTTTAAATTAAATAAAAACATAAAAAATATATTATGCAAAACTACACATATTATAAATATTATCTAAAAATAGATATTTTTTTATTTTCAAAAATAAATTTAATCTATATAAAAGATAATATATATATATATATATCATAAAAATCACTTCAAAAATTAAACACACATGAAATAATCTTATAAAAATCTCTATAAAAAATGATTAAATAAGCAAATAAAAACATCATAGATCTTCGATATTAATTGAAGCATAAATTTAAAAATTACTAAAAAAATATACATATTAAAAAAAGTGTAAATAAAAAAAAACAATAATAGCTCAGGTATTGTGGACCCAAACGAGTTAAATAACCTTTTATCATAAATTTATACTTATATTAAAAAAAAAGGAAAAATAAAACTTAAGTGCAGGGGTGGGCTTTAAAGCCCAAACTCGCAGGCTTGGGTTTGATTCTTTTTTTTATTTATTTTTTAAATAGATAGATGATCTATCATTCATCTTTACTTTAAAAAAAAATACGTGGGTGACACATTGCCTGCAAGCCCAGTTTTTTGCCACCATAATCGTGGCCAGAAAGTCAGGGCAACAATTCTCTTGGTCAAAAAACATAATTTTTAAGTCATTTCAACACAAAAACACCTCGTTAACACCCTTAGAACACCCACAAGCCAATGCATCAACTCAAAATACCAAAAAAATGGTCCAAAAACCCAAGATCAAACCGGTTTAGATTTATCTTTTTCAATTTATAACTATTTTTTCAATAAGTATTGAAGTACCAAACAACCACCATCAAACCCTTCTCGTCTCATGAAACTCGTGGAAACAAAAACAAATCATTTTTATGGTCGAAAATGGCTTGAATGGTGATTTTCTCTCTCGTCACTGGAATTCAACAACCCCTCTCTCTCTCATCTCTCTAATTAAGAACTAAAAATAATACAAATAAATTTTTGTACCAAAAATAATTTTTAAAAATTTAAAGGAATCTAAATTGTACAGTTTGTGTTATCTTGAAAGTTTGAGGATATAAATGTATTTTTTTTGAAATCTATGATACATCATCCATATTTCGCGTCTTTTTCATTACGATCCCTCTTGTTCCAATTTCACAATTGGCTAAGAAATCCAAAGCAATTGGCTTTCAATTAAGATTAAATCACTTAAAATTAAACTCAAAGAACTAAAATGAATAGCTAAAAGAAGCACAGGAGGTTTATAGTATTCTGTGAGTGTGTGGACAATTCTAGTTATTGGAAAACCCTTGAGTTTTAGTTTTAAACTTAGTTGTTGGGTTTTGGTTCATGAGTATATCCAATTTAATTTTTTATATTTTATAAATTATAAACTTGACTATTTATTTTTGTTTTAAAACTAAGTAAGTTTGATATACTGGATTAGACTAATTTTTTTTATTGATATTATAAATATTTACGTGTTGAGTTTATATTACTAATTTTAATGGATTCACATTTAGAGACAGACCTCTGATGTTATGTCTAACTTTCGTACTTTGCACCACCATTAAATTGTAGATGCCTCTTATCTCCTCTCTAATAAAAAGACAATTCCTTTTTTTATATGTTAAAAAAATCTAATATGAAACTATGAAAACTTCATTTTTTTTTATTTTTTTAGTTCCTAATTCGAAATGGAATATAAAAAGTTGTCAGATTCTGACTGTTGAGAGAGAAAATCTTCATTGACATGGATCTCAGTCACCAAAACAATCGATCCTAATGTCAACGAGTTTCATTTTTAGGAATAGTTTCACTTAAGTATTTTTTCATCTTCAAAATGCTTAAACAAAGATATGGACTCAAAAATATTTATATTTTTTATTTAATGTTGCTTTCAAGTTTTTTTGGCAATTTTTTAGGTCATGAATGAATTTATCTATATATCAAGGGTGTCTTCTATGTATTTTTGGATATGACATTGGTTGAAAAATAGGTCTTTAAGGGAGAAAAAACTCCCCTAGCTTTCCAACTACCATGATGGTCAGAATATGGGGAGAAACAAGCAATGTGTCATCTGTCAAAATAGATGACGAGTTGTCTAAAAATAAAGGGATTGTTTGCCCCTTGAAAAAAAAGTTAGCCCAGGCATGCGGGCCATCCAAGGCAGGCACGCGTGCCTGAACTTTTTTTTTGTCCTTTAGCCTTTTTCCTTTCAATTTCAGCATTTAAATTTTGGTTTTTCATTGAATTTTTTTGTTGTTTTTTTTTAAATAACATTTTTAACAATCTTTTATGATATTTTATAGAATATTATTTAATTAAGTGCATTGCTCTTTTTTTTTTAATTCTTAATTTGATGTATTCTTAACCCCTTAATATTTCTTTCAAAATAAATCATTTCATTGTTTGTTTTTAGAAGGTATTTTTTTTATTTGACTTTAAAAAAACCTTTTTTTTGTTGTTTTTTTTTAAATATATCTATTTTTTATTTCAATCCCACGCATCACCCTTATTTTCCTAAGAAAAAAAAATGATGTTTGATATAAATAAAGTCTCATGCATCTAGTTGGTGTATAATTAAATAAAAAATAATTATAAAAATAAAAACTTATTACATCCAATAAAGTCCATGACATAGTTTGCACGTTTATCAAGTTAACTCTGATTATCTTGGGTCTTCTTTTTTTGTCGTTTTTTAAATTGAATATTTTTATTTTCAATTATGCCTTTTAAATTTTATTTTTTACACTTGTTATAAGAAATGTGTAGAATAAGCATTTGTTTTATAAAAAGTATTTCATCCGTCATTAAAATATTATATATATTTTTATTTTTTATATTAGCATATCTAAAAATATAAATAAATAATTTAAATCTTAAAAAAATGTAAAATTTAAAAATACCGCAAAAACAAAGACAACTTAATTGATTGATAGATAAAGTGGTAAAAATAAAAAAATTCGGAACGCTGCGTTTGATGTTTGCGGGGGTGACTTGACACTGAGGTTGGCAACCCGACCCGTGAAAAAGCGATTCGAGAGGAAGATTTGGATATTGGGATCGCGCAGAAGAAAAAATCAGAAGCGACAAGTCCACCTTCTACTTAGCTTCACCGGAGTTCTGATCTAGTGTTTTCTAGAAAGGCTTTCTTGATCATATCTCCAACTAATCAAATGACTCCACCTCCAGGTCCTTACTCCGGCGCCAGCACTCTCGCTCTGGTGAGCAACTCTCTCTCCACTCTCTTCCTTCTGATCGATTCCTGGCCTTTAAAAAGTTGATTTATGTGTAGGTGGCGCGTGCATCGGCATTCAGTTTTGGCTTGGTTTATGGAAGTGTGAAGCTCAAGATTCTCAAGGTACTTAACTTGTTTAAGCTTTCTTAATTTTATTGATCATTTGCTAGGCAGATCTATTTCTGTTATCAGTTTTACTTTATACTTATCAATTTGATTAAGTTGTTTTCATGGAATAATAAATGAATAGATTTTATTCACTAACAAATCAATAAGCTAATTATGCGAAAATTTTGATTAAATTGGCCTTGATCTGGCAAATTTTGTTGTATGTAAGTTATTAACTTTTCGATTCAAATTTGATTCGTGATGACACTTGGATGCAGCCGTTTGTTGTTACATTCTGTCGATTTTGTTAAGAGAATTCATCGTTTGAGGATTTGTTGGGAATGATTGTTAATTTCTGAGAGAAAAAAATTGATTTCTTTGACTATCAGATGAAAGTGAATTCGCGTAACAAGGCGGAAGCTAAGGCACATCACTGAGGAGATAGTGTTGAATGATGAAATAAATGACCATGGATCTTTCAAATGGTTGCCATTGGATAGGATTACTCGTATGCAAAAGATGACTCTTGATTTAGAGAATCTGGAGTTTTTTCAATTAATTTTTTTATGAATCACGAGAATGGCTGCTGTTAATTTTCATTTCTGAGGAAGTGAGACATAGTTTTCTATGAATTGAACATGTAGAAGAACAATTGTTTTGCAGATTACTGGATTCATATACCATATCTCGAGGCTTTTACAATCTTCTTTTTTAATACAGAACAGTTGTGCTTGGTGATTCCTACCTAGATAATTATTGTTCATTACCACGTCTTTAAGCTCTATAGTTATGCTGTCTTACTGAAGCAAGTATTTCAAAGAACTTGGCCTTTTCTGTTTCAAGGTTTTGTTCTACCAGTTGACGCACAAGTAAATGGCAGAAACAAGTTTTTTCGATAGGTTTTCCCCTCTTTTTTTTTTAATGGTTTTTGGAAGGGCATGTATCAAGATTCAAGATTTTGGATACTCTGCTCTTCCCTGTATGTTTACAGTTGATCTATTTTGATCGCCTTTTTGTTCATAACCTATTCATTGCTAGATCAAGTGAGCTTTCATATTCATGAATCAGCATTCTCACCTGAATCATCCCAGTCGTCGAAGAAACAATTAGCTTGAGGTCTCTTAGAAATGTAAGTGTTGTTTATTCACTATGGTTGTGATGCTCAGTGGTGCTGATCATTTATTTGTTTTCTTGTTTATCGGTAATCTTAACATATTTTGTGATTATTTCCTAACCACATTATTCCATTCATGGTAAACATTTTTGCAAGCCTTGCATTGAGCAAAGTAGTTCCTTGACCTCTTCTTTTGTTCTTACTCGTTTTCTTCATGTATGTGGTAGGCACTGTCGAGCCTTTGTTTGTCTTCCCATGCATCTCAAAGACTCGAACACTGTCTCTATGTCACGTTTCTTTTGTATATGACGTTCTTTTCTTACGTCCTCTTCTCCTGGAGACAGATTTGCAGCTTGGTTCTCTCTCTCGTCCATTTTTTTTTCCTTAAAATTCCTTGGGGTTTTCTGATTAATTTGTCACGTGCAACATCAATCACTATCCATGTTCGTGATGAGGAATTTATTATGTCAACTTGTTCACTTTATTCATCCTTCACCTAAAATTAGGGTTTCAAGCTTGACTCGACCTCCCTTTCTCGAGCAGTTTTGGAAATCCCAATGTTGATTGCACTTTTTTTCTCCTTGATTTTGGGTTTGGCCCTTAAGTTATAATTAGGCTGTGATTGTTTTCTGAAAAGTGGTTTTTGAAAAATCATTTTTCAAACTTTCTTGTGTTTGTTTGCCATTAGAAAAGTTGGTCAACGAAAAACATTTTCCGATCAACGGAAAACACTTTCCAGTCAAGGAAAATTTAGCTTGGTTTTCAGGAAAGTGTTTTCCTTTTATTTTGGGCGGAAAACACTTTCCGGAAGTTGTGAAAAATTTAGAAATGTCATATTATTTATTGATTATATCAAATTTGGTTCTCAAACTATTTATTTTTCAATTTCATCCCTTATAATTTAATTTTCATATTAATTTTGGTCTTTATTTTTATAATTGTTATTTGCTTTTTTTTTATCATTTTTTAATTGAAATTTTTTATCTATCAAATTTGGTCCTCATTCTTTTGATTGTTACTTATTTTATTTGAAATAATTTATGAAATGTTAATTATTATTATTTTAATTTATTTATCTTTCAATTTTTTTATTTTTTAGATTTGATATCTATTATTTTGATTATTATTTATTTTATTTGAAATAATTTATGAAATTATATTTTTTTTAATTTCATTTTCATTCAACTTTTTAATTTGTAAGATTTGTTACTTATTATTTTAATAAACTTGAAAAAAATAAAACATTAATAAGTTATTTTCCAGCTTATTTTTCATGACATAATCAAATACTGGAAATTGTTTTCCAATTTATTTTTCATTACACTATTAAATATTAAAAAATAATTTACTTTTCTAGAATTTATTTTTCTAGAATTTATTTAAAAAAAAAAATACTTTCCAGTTACCAATAAACAAACAGGTAAGATGAATTTAGATGGGCAGTTTCTACCGTTTTAACTGCAGCGAGGTCGTTTACAAATGAAATTAGCTGGGGGTGACATGTCGTTCCAAGATGCACTATGCTAAAACCTCGGCCCAATTGTTCGTCTATGGGAACGTGACTAGTCGTGTTCCTAAATTTTTGAATTTTTTTATTTAAAATTATTTTTTAATATTTTTATATGTTAAAAATATATTTTATAAAATAAAAAATATTACTTAAATATATTTTTAAATAAAAAATACTTTAAAAAATAATTATTACTGTAACAACAAACACGGTTTGTATTTGACAATTAAAGAGATAGAGTGAGATCGATGACCTTGACCATGATATCATAACGTTCCTTTACCGAGGCTGTTCTACGGACTGTGATAAGCTCCTGAGTGAGAGCATTCCATCCCTTGTGTGAACACGTGGAGGGCCCAGATTGCCCAATGAAAAAGGAATCTCTTTACAGATCCCGACCAGTTCTACTCCTTACCTTAATGCTCAGATCTAAATCATCTTTTGTCCCACTTAAGTCTTATTTTAGACCACTCCCACAACTTTCCCCTCTTTTAACAATGCCATCTTTTAACATTTACCAAAGTAGAAAAAAATCAGCCAATGATATACAAGATGATTGCTTTTGTTTAAAAAAATTACTGGATTCATTCAAATCAGATTAAGATTAATCTTCATTTGCCCTCATTAATTAAAGTCACCATCTGCAAATAGAGAACTAATTAAACACTTTTTTTAAGCAATAAAGATAGATCTGTTTTTCACATCATTACCCTGTTCAAATTTAGAAAGAAAGTGTTAAAAAGAATTCATGAATTCAAATGTCCTAAAATCTAAAATAAATATAAAAAAATCAATTAATTTTGGCTTAGGGAAACTAGTCCAAAAATATTAAAAATATTGAGATCATTGATAAAAATCGTATTAGTGACAGTTTTGCGTCCTATGGTTTCTGTTTTTAAATGGTTTGTAATATTATTTTAATATATTTTTAATAAAAAACATATTTTAAAAAAACATATTCACAGTTAACAAACACATAAAAGAATAACTGCAACCAACAACCTGCTCCCCAAAGCTGCTTTGTCCTAACTAATCAAGCACTAAAAAATCTCACAACTTGCTTCACTTCACAAACATCATTCTCCGAGTACTTACACAGACACTCTCCCCCTCCCTCCCTCTCTTTCTGTGAAGAAGAGGCTAATATGGGATCAGTGTCGCTGAAAATAGGAGATGGAACAGCCAGATTCAAGAGAGCAAGTTTCTGTTCATCAGCAGTGAACATTCTTATGCTCTTCTCTGTACTAACCACTAATCTTTTTGCATTATATGCCTTCACATCTTCTCCAAAAGACCATCAAACTCACCTCTTTCACAATCCCCATAAAAATATATCTTTGATCTCTGAGCATGTCTCTTTAATACTAAGAGAGATCGCTGCTTCTCAAAAAAAGCTTGCCGGGATGGAGAAAGAGCTTTTGGGCTATGAAACTATGGATATTTCAAGGCCCAATATTGCAAGTGAGCTCAAATTGTTTTTGCAACACCATCAACTCCCTCTTGGCAAAGATTCAAGAACTGGGATCACTGAAATGGTGGCTTCTGTGGGTCATTCTTGTGAGAAATCTGCAGACTTGTTGTCTCAGTATATGGCTTACAAGGTTTCTGGGCCCTGTCCTGGTGATTGGAGCCTTGGCCAGAAGTTGATTTTGCGTGGATGCGAGCCTTTGCCCAGAAGGAGATGCTTTGCAAAGTCTGTTCAAAAGGTGGGTCTTTATCGTTTTCCTGTTTCTCTTTGGAAACCTGTTAGTGAAAAGATTTTAACTTGGAGTGGTCTTGGTTGCAAGAATCTTGAGTGCTTGAATAGAAAGAAGTTGAGCAGGGATTGTGTTGGTTGCTTTAATATTACTAGTGATTATGAGACTCAAAGGTTTGTTAAAGCTCGAGGCAAGAATGATTTTATCATTGATGATGTGTTAGCTTTAGCAAGTGGGGGAATTAGAATTGGATTTGATATTGGTGGTGGGTCTGGGACTTTTGCTGCTAGGATGGCAGAGAGAAATGTGACTGTGATTACTAATACTTTGAATGTGGATGCTCCATTTAGTGAATTTATTGCAGCAAGAGGGCTTTTCCCTTTGTATTTGAGTTTAGATCACAGGTTCCCTTTCTATGACAATGTTTTCGATTTAATTCATGCTTCTAGTGGATTGGATGGAGGGGACAAACCTGAAAAACTGGAGTTCCTAATGTTTGACATCGATCGAATTCTGAGGGCTGGTGGATTGTTTTGGTTGGATAACTTTTACTGTGCAGATGATGAGAAGAAGACAGCTTTGACTCGACTGATTGAGCGGTTTGGGTATAAGAAGCTGAAATGGGTTGTGGGAGAGAAGATAGACACAGCTGGGTCAGGGAAATCAGAAGTTTATTTGTCTGCCGTACTACAAAAGCCAGCAAGAGTGTGATGATTACTGGAGTTCTTACAGGAAATTGAAAGAGGTGAGAGTTTTGCTTCCATTTCTAGCTTTGTTCACACAGCATTTTGTGTGAGTTCATCGACTCAAACATTTTCTTAAATTCGTTTCAACATGCAATAAGTGCATCAATTATTACTTCTCTCAACTGTAAACCAGCATTAGGAGATGATGTTTGTGCTTTGTAATCTAGTAACTGGTTTATCTTTTACTGTATTTTAGGGGAGTTAACTATCCAAGCTAAAAGAAATGTTAGGAAATGGAAAATTCATAGTGTATAATAACTATCCATCTTTAAAGTGCAAGTTCGTGATGTTTCTTTTCATTCACATTGCAGTTCCAAGTTTGAATTTGATAACTGTCCATCTTCATGGGTTCTAATTGGGAAACTGTCTTAGGTAATGATAAGGGAGTGGCTTAACCGGTGGTTACAAGTCTTGACTTGCGTTCACCTAGTTTCTGGCTTGTTCTCTAACTTGTACTTTTCTCTTTAGCACACCGACTACTTGATATGTGAGTACCAGAGTTCATTTGGGAAGTCAAGAGCATATGAATGTAATAATGCTTGGAACTAGGAAGTACTAGCTCTAGATTTTAGTTATAGGGAAACATGATAATCACTTTTAAGATGTTGATTCGTAGGGAAGATTTTGGTATCCTTTCGCAAACGGATATTGACAATATTCCAATTCATCTTTGTGGTAGTGGCATTGCATTCTTGTATGTGCACAAGCTGTTCCCTTCATTTCTGAGTTGTGTTTGGCTTTAGAGTTAAAGCGAGCTAAATGGTAAATTCTTTAACAATTAACCTCCCTTAGCCTCGTTTGATAATTTTGCAAGGAAAGAGGAGGTAAAAGTTACGGGGCTTAACTTGAACTTGACCTCTTATTCTCATGTGTTTCCAAATGAAAAACATAATTCATTTAGGAACGACTGGTTGCTGCAACCTCGTTTCTAAACAGGCCTTTATCCCGATCCAAATATTAGTGTTTCCCTCTTCTGGATTGGGTACGATGGTCCGGCGCTTTTGGGCAATCCCTTGGATAAGTGCATTTTGCAGTTGAATATATAGCAATGGAATACATGAAAAGAATAAAAAACATGGCCCTGCAAGCTAACTATTCTAGGAAGACCATTAATTCTCAGGTGTCCTGTAATGAATGAAATTTACTAAATCATCTGTGAACCCTCCGAGTCTGGTATCCCTTGGTAGGTTAAGAAGATGCTGTGGGCAGATGGCAGCTGGAGCTGGCTTTTTGGATATAATTTGCTGGCTTTTCCATAAGGGGAGGGACGTAGGAGTTTTACTATATTTACTCCTTTTCACCGTCCATCACAAGTGGTTTCAAACGTTGAGGTGATGTATAATCAATGCTGTATGGTTCTTTTCCTTGCTTTGCTTTAATTTTCTTCTGCCAATGTATGAATCGACGGTGGGACTTTTTAGAAATTTTGAAGCTCCTCCAACTTGATAATTTAATGCCTTATCTGCAAGATATTAACTGCTACTGTCCTGTCAGGGGAAATACTTCGATTTCCAACTGGTTCGGCAGTCCTAGGCCCACCTAATAGCCTATTGTTAGGCTCTAAACCTAACCTAATTCAATACTCCAGTCATAATTAACTCAGGTTAATTTTGATTAATTAAAACAATATAGTTTTAAAATTCTTCTTAAAATTAAACAAAACCTTGACTAAATCAACCGTGCCATACCGTGTCAAGAGTTTGCGATGGCCTATAAGCATCCTATTTTTCACACCAAAAAAGAGTTATTTTTTGGAAACTTCCAAGACCTAGCCCGAGTTACTATAACTCAAGTGATGTATTAAGCAAAGCAACACAGACATATCTCTTAATTACCATGTTAATATATTATAAGCTAGTAGTAATGTCTTAGGCTTCTGTAGAAGAATGTATAATCCATCATCCCATTAATTATAATAAGTTCAACTAACATACATATCTAATCATATATCAGGATAGACCTTGACAAAGTGGAGGCTGAATTGGAAGTGCCCACATGACTCACCCTCACCACTAGGGTGAGATATGAAATAAGTTCGCCGGGAAAGATTGCTTTAGGTTTGAACAGGGGAGGAACCATTCCGATAACGTTCTTCTCCACCAGGTGGGAAAACGTCCATTTAGTTGCGTGGGGGCATGACTTAGCTGAAGAAGTTTTATCAAGCATGGATACCCTCTGTGATGGGGGTATTGATGCCTTGGATGTTGGCGCTGTTGAGAAGCTTCATTCCCTCCTCACTCATCTGCTGAACTTCTGAAGGTGACAGAATCCTAATGCAGCGAACACAGCCAACGAATTCCCTGCACAAGCACATCAAACTTAGGCCTTGAAATAGAAAGGACTTCTTTGCTATCTACACACAAAGAATATATATATAACCACAAGCAAACCAGCAAGAAATTGGAAAGGGCAAAATGACACTTACTCCCAAGGATCATCACCTATGAGTAGAACATCATTCTCGTAGTCCACATATACTAATTTCCACCCAGAACCTTTAGGGTTATTTAGCAGCCCATCAAGTCCAAACATGCATTCAATAGCGGAGCATAGTTCTTCATAATTTTTGAAACTTGAGACATCAATTGACCTCCCAACAGACCCTGTCTTCTGAACCTGTAAACCATAAACAATGTTAGCACCCAACATTCGAGTTAATGAAATGTAATAAAATCATGGGAAAAAAACATCCAAATGCCCTCAATCTCACTCACAAACATGCAGAGAGACTAAAAACCTGAACAAAGGTAACGTTTAAGTATGATTTTACTAGATAAAGTCTTCCATTTTGGAATAATCATGCTAATAATCTGATGTATATGACCCAAGCTGATTGTTACCAAAGATCTTTTATTTACAACACAATCATGCATACCTTGGTATATGTGCGCACACGTGGGGCTACTTGCTGCCATGAGTTATTCTGGAGCAGATTGCTATTATCAAATTCAATGTTGCTTGAAGATGTGCCACCTGAGTTGTCAGGAAAGTCTTGCCGTGAGAAAGCTTGGGAATCTGCTAGGCTTGCTGAGGTAATCTGAGACTGAACATCCTGGCTTGAGCTGAGGTTGCCAACTAGACAATCTGAAGCATTCTGCAAATCAGCATCCTTTAATGTGCAGAACTCATCTAGAATAGCACTTGAGACAGACCGATCATACACAGAACCACCACCATTGCTAGCATCAATGTTAAGAGAACCATAAATTCCACTTTGATCATTGCTCTCGTCAGATGAATCCTTCACTGCACCTGAGTTGAAGCTACATGGCTCTTGCTGAGCCAAAGGAATCAATTGGTTCGCTTCAGATAAAATTCTCAAATTGCTCATCTGATGATCCCACGCATCTTGATGCATAAAAGGTAAAGAGGGATCTTGTAATCCAAACATAGACAACGGTCCTGATCTACACATACTGTCAATAGACATTGGATGTGATATCCATTCGCCTGCGTCTAGAAATGGAAGAGAGCAGTTTGGTGTAGTGGCATCAGCTAGAGATGCACGGATCTGTTGGGAATTAAGTAGCGATGACTCTGTAAGTGCCTGCATAGGCCAGAGGCTGGCTTGTAATTGTGACTGGCCCTGATTCTGATTTTGGAACACCAGATGATTTGTGGCATTCTGCTGAGTCATAGGACACGAGATTGGTTTTTGCACAATGCACTCTCCTGTTGAGGTTGGCTGGCTTAACTGATCTGGCAAATGCTCAGGTTTTGCTTTGAATTTCCCATCAACTCCTCCAACTGACGCTTGATTTTCAACTTTGCTCAAAGAAAGTGACTTCCCAGCTACATTTGCTTTTGATGAATATGAGTTCATGGCATTGGATTGGTCTAGACAGATCTGGGAATAGTTTTGGTTTTCTATGGGCGTAATTCCTGACTGGTTTAGCTGAGGCGTCTGATTAATTGCTGCCTGCATGTTCTTAACATCTAATGAAGCCACCTTCACAGCAGATACTTCTGGTAGTGCAGTTCCACAGATTCCAGGATAGTTAACAGCTTGAGGTTTCATTAGCATGTTAATCAGTTGTTCAGAATACATGTTTGACATTGAAGCATATGGAAGACTTGCATTTCCACTCCCTGGAAGCAATGCAAGAGGCTTTTTAACCAAACCCCCCCATTCAGTATCTCCTGGAAGGACAAACAGCATAAAATGAATTTTCAACAAATTTTCCTAACCGAAAAAAAAAACTAGCAAAATGCTCACCTAAAAATCCAGACTGCAAGGGTCGTTTGAGACCAGAAGTCAGAGAGGGAAAAATAAAGAGACTTTCAGGAGTCTCAATTTCCCATGAACTAACCCTGTTCTGCTTATCAGAACACCCAGGCTCATCCCACTCTACCTGTTTGTAAGACAGATATGAAAATCAATTGCAAATTGGCAAAGCAGAGAAACAATAACATAATACTAACATCACTGCAAAAGAAAATGATTTGGTCAGATCAACAAGTAGCCTAATCTACCTGAAGATTCCGCCACTTGGAACCAGGCCACCTCAATGGATCTAAGTCACTAATACCAACTATTGTGCCCATATATCTGTGGAATAGATTACAGACAGTTAATAATATACATTACGACAGATGAATGTTCAGAGCCCTGAGCATGGAATTAAAACATAGATGACTTTGAACTTCGCAGAAAAAATAGAATGTGCTTCTGTCCTTGTCACGATGCAGAAAACTAAATGGGGTTACTTAATGAATTAAGCAGTTGATTGAAATTCATGATTGTTATTCGTGCAGATGCGTTACCTATACCCGCATAATTAAAGATGTAAGAGGACTCAGAACTCAGAATATGACCTGCGTTTTCCAGACTCTTCTGTCTCAAACATCATTCCAAATCTCAAACCAACTGAGACTTGAGTCCCAAATACAGTTTTCCGGAATTTAATCAATGGAATGACAAAGTCTGAAGGGCATGCCCTGTGAATTGTAGAAAGCAGTAACCACTAATTAGAGTCAGAAACCAAAATAAAAAGGGCAAAGGGCAAAGACAAGTAGGATATGATTGTAAATTTAACAAACCTTGGATTGTAAAAAATGGTGAATGGGCTTCGATTGCCAGCAGCATGAGCTGCAGCAGCAAGGACACCAATGTGCATGCTATCAGCAGATAGAACTGATGATGGTAATGTTGTTTGTTGACGGTTTGCATGCCTCACACCCACCATCAAGTGGGACTTTTCATTCCTGAAATTACAGAGGATGAGCTGCTTTAAGATCATTATGGTGAGTTGTCAAAATCCATGAAGATTACCTATTACCTATTGTTTAACACAATTTTCTTAACAATTAAATGCGGTCAAATAGCATAGCAGAGCTTCTCAACACTTGGAATAAAAACCGAAGCTTCTTTTCTATTGAGAATTCATTCAAAAATAAAAATAATGAACTTACCTGATAAATTATTGGTTATTTTTGTAAAGCTAATTTAAGAAGACAAGTTTCTGCAGCATCCAAGGAAAATCTGAATTCGAATGGTATAACTTACCTGATAAACAGAACAGAATCACCTGCTTTAAGCCTTTTTGAACCAACAAATAAGCTCCACCCAGTTGTAAGAAGGTGTCGCTTTGGCTGCCCTGCATAAAAGGAAGGGAAAGGAGGATGAAGCATAGCCAGAACAAGTTCAATGCTAAGGTAAAACAAAAAAAAAAATGCCATCATTTTTATGGGCTAATTTACTAGATTTTAGGGGTGAAGAACATCTTCTAGGCCAAAGTTTCCACTGAACAAAGATATTCATACTTCTGGTTCTCTAAATATAAGGTCTTCGTCAAATAAATTACAACTACAACGCAGATGGCTCCTCACCGCGGTATATATGGCGAAATGTCCAGGTATTATCATGCAAGTCCCTGACAACAAGCTCCTGAGATGGTGGTTGCATTGAGTAATCCTGAGACAAGCAAAATTTAATATAACAGCTCCCTATTTCATCGGGGCTTGCAAGTATTTTCAAATTAGCAAGATTAGCTTACCAATGGAGGGAAGAGCTTTTCTGCTGCCCTGCGTGGCACTGAGAACCCACCATGTGTACTTGTATCACTAGCGGTCAAAGCTTTGCAGAAAAATTCACTCGGATGCTTGCTGGGCTTTAGCCCAAAATCTGGTACAGGGAAGACGTCTTTTTCCTACATGAAGGTCAGATTCATTTAGTTTGAGGCTGGATGAAGGGATAAGCAAATTGGAAGAAGTTCGATGAATTGACAGTGTTTAAGCTTTACAGAGTTCACTGGTTGAAGACTCATTTGAGCATGGATTTCATCTGTATCTTTGTCTGCCTATCAGGAAAAGGTAAATCACAGGTAAAAAACTGATCTTCTAACAGGCAGAGTGTACACTGGTACATCTATATCAAAAGAAAAGCAAAGAAGAATCAGAAGAAAAAATGGCATACATGAAGGGTAACATTGTGAACTTGGCACAGTAACTGAGAAGGGAGATTTGGGTAGTTGGGAATCTGTGAAGTAGCTGATCTCTTAGTGGAAACGGCCACCTATACATGGAAATAAAATGCCCATCAGTTCAGCAAATCAAAGATTGAATAATCAGCAGCATAACAAGGCTTCCATAACCTTGGAATCATGGTTTAACTTCAATTTCTTTTAAAACCACCATGGTCCCACTCTTCCCAGAATAAAGTCCTAATTTACTATCAGTTGGTGTTTTGGAATTGTATGGTTGATACACTGCAAATGAAAAGTCACCCCGTTCGTCAAAAAAGAAAAATCATCACACTTAACAAGAGATCAACCTCCATAACGCAATTTAGTACAGTAGAAACCTCTTATGAACGTGCTTCGTATCGATAAATAATCATAAGGGGAGAAAGGGTCAAGATTGAAAGAGATAAATTCAAACCTGCTCACTGTGTCCTTGAGGGAAATAATACACCAGACTTCCAACCTGGGGCAAGGAAACTAGCGGACCTGCACAAGCGTACCACAGCTCCGAGTTTATTGCCTTCCGTGTCCCTGAAATCATGCACAACAAAATCAAAAACATAAGACACACACTTGGACAAAAGAGCACTGTTTTTGGACATGTACTTATGCAGAAAGTTAAGCCTTCATGTTAAAGACTCATCCTTTACCGGATCATTTCAGCCCGTAAGCGATAACAATTATAGAAAGTCAAAACTCTTATGAGAAACAAGGATTTCAATGACATGAAACAAACCAGACTGGTCTTGAAATTCTTTCAACAGCTTCATTTCCTCGAGCAGATTTGTTTGAGCTCCATTAATAATCCCTCCTGTTTTGATTTTCTCTTCAGCAGAACCCATCTTCTGCTTCTCTTTGTGTTGGTAAGTACTGTCTACCACACAGCCAGAGCACCTCAATAGAAAAATTCCGTCTTTACCTCAACAACTCAAACCCCTTGCTTACAGGAACCCCCATCAAACAACATAAAAGTACAGCATTAAAATCACAAGCCTGTGTTCCTCCAAAAGAAGCTAAACTTTTAAGACCAGCCCATGTCAAGGAATCTTAAATTCACTAAAAGGACCAATCCAATTGGGCAAAAGATAGAAACAAACACCCTCTTGTGGGGAGTCCTTGATAATCCAAAATCAAGGAAGACAGCCAGCAAAAAGGTATTCACTAGACTAGATAGAGTTTTTTTAAGTTGTGGGGGCAGAAAAGGAGAGCTTTTTATTGACACGGCAAAAACCGAAAGCTTTTATGCATCAAAGCACGCGAAGAAAAGCATGAGTGTGGTGGTGGTCTTGTAGCTATTATTCATTCGACTTTTCATTGAAACCACTGATCTCCATCTATCATCATCAAGAAATTCAAAAAACAAAAAGAAAATTTATATCTCTGTAAATGTGAAGCAGTGGCAGCCGTATTTGCTTGAAAGTAGAAAGAGGGTGCATGCTATTAACCTGCACTCCAACTTTCCGGAAATGGCTCTCTCTTTGCAGCTTTAAACTGTTTTAAGGAAGACCAAGTTAAAACAAAAGTAAAAGATGCAATAAATAAAATAAAAATAAATCACAGTAAGAGGAGAACACGAAATCAAGTACAGCAGAGAGTGATAGCGACAAGAAACAATGGTTTTTTTAAAGAGGAGGGAGAGAAGAATGTGAAGGTGGCGCATTTTAGCACGTGAATACGAGGATTTACGAGGGGTATGATAGAATCACAACTTCAACATGTTAAATGATCTAAATACATTAATTATATAAAAAATATAACAAGTAATATAAGGGCGTGTTTGTTTGTTTACGCGACAAACCACGCAATAAATGAATTTTCCTACAATGAAATCCTGAGCGAAAAGACAGAAGTGAACATTTGACTGCATAGCAATTGGAATTACAAGGTATTTCTGGCCTCGAGGAGTGAGATTGGTTGGCTGAGAATTGAAAGCACCAAAGTGAATCCAAGAAGGAAAAAAGAGAGGGCCATGCCATGTTCATGAATTGCTATCACTAGGAAACATCCAAAAACAATGTTTTTAAGGGAGGAGTAGTGGTTGTTTTTTTAAAGTGATTTTTATTTTAAAATATATTAAAATAATATATTTTTATTTTTAAAAAATTATTTTTGATATTATTATATTAAAATAATCTAAAAATATATATATAAAATTATTTTTTTTTAAATCACGTACAAAATATAATGCCAAACTCACCGAAGTATGTCATTGCTACTGTTGCATGGCTGAAGACGCGTGGGCAAAAGCGTCACGCAAGGTTCTCAATTTATTATGATTTCTTCTCTATCAATAAAATAGGAAGTCCAGCCTGCCACCATCAGTGGGGCCTATCCCAAGAGAATAAAGAGCTCATCATCCTTTCCAGTGAAAAGATAAAAAACTCGAGGACGACTTTCCTGAACTTGTCTTCTAGTCAAGCACCATGCCAAGAGTATCTTGCAGGCTTCGATTCAGGCCTGGCTGTGTTTTTTAATATTATGATAGTTTTCTAGTTATAATTTAAAAAATATATTAAAAAATATATTTCTGGTTAAAATTATTATGATATAAATTTTTGTATTTGTATGTAAAATAAATAATTATTTAAGTTTTTTATAAAATAAAGATTTTAAACGTGAGATTTAGAGTAGATGCATGAGTTGTTTGACTAATCAGGCAATTTTTTTTTATTTGAATGGTTAAAATTACTAAAATACCGAAAGGTATCCAAGCCCTGAAATAAAAAACAGATCCATGCTTCAATGCTTCAAGGTCACATCCAGGCAAGGACAAGGTTATATCCTTAAAATAACCTCATCACATCTTCCTTAATCTCAATAAATGTAACTTTTAGGGGCTGGTATGACATTTAATAAATTATATTTAATCTTTAAAAATTTCAAGTTCAGAGTTTTTTAAAACTGCCTATAAAAAAAATGTAATATAAAAATATAATTTAATAATATTTAATGCTCAAACTGATAAAAAAATACTCATTAATGCTAAAAAAAACAAATAATGACTATTAGCTCAATTAGTATTGTAATAGAGATTGTTTTTAAAATATTTTTTATTTGATGTACACAATTTTTTTCATTTTTATTTCACCAATCACTACTAATAATTTAATTATTTTTCTTACTAATATCTAACTTTTCAATCTATTACAATATCATATCCTTGCAAACCAACCTCTACATCTTTAAAAATTAAGATTATAATAATTATTCTTTTTTATTTTCTTAATATCCTCCCCAACATAGCCTTAGATTTTAGAAGAGGCAGACACAATGCAGTGGTAGTTTTGTAATAAAGTTAACATACGAGGACACTTCAACTACCTCTCCCCGCCCAAGAAAAAACAAAATCAAAAAAATCAAATCAACCCTGTCTTCTCTCTTCTCTCTACCTGTCCTCTCCCTGGAAAACATGAGCCCCGATGATGTTCGGCAAGGCCGTCCC
>Ga0307515_10006286_pt1 | contig 23814 bp, 21 predicted proteins | sample 17_EM_MG_FD_194513 | JGI IMG/M metagenome (GOLD analysis project Ga0307515, IMG submission 194513) | Populus trichocarpa ectomycorrhiza microbial communities from riparian zone in the Pacific Northwest, United States - 17_EM | ecosystem: Host-associated > Plants > Roots > Unclassified | place... | reverse complement strand
ATATATATATATATATATATATATATATATATATATATATATATGGTGGCTAAATTTGTGAAAAAATGCATGAATAAAAATATAAAATTTGGCTTTTAGGGTTTGTTTGTGTGTCATTTAGGTTTTGCATGCCTTTTATGTTAAAATACAAAAAAAAAAATCAAATTTTAATGTGCAATTTTGATGCATGAATGAATAATATGAGACTTGAGATCCTTTATTCAAAAGTTTAAGTTATCATCTTTAGTTTGTATTCTTATGCTTGCTTTCATTTTCATGTTCATGCTAAAAAATATGTTTTAAAATCCTTTGCATATGGATTGAACTTCTCATCAAATAAGCTCACTAAAAAAAAAAAAACCAAGCATACTTTCTTTTTATGTCAATTTTAGAAAGTTTACATGCACAGTCATTCTAGTGTTTATGTTCCAATATTTCTAAGAAAGAAAATCTAAAAAAAAATATGTTCCCATCATATTTTATGCATATTATATAATATACTAAAATGACTCAGTGTCCTTGTTACTATTTACCTAGACACAAAGTACTATGGATTGAAGTAGTGTAATGGCAGAGCTGCCCTTGCCACAACGAGTTGCAAGGACAACAGGGGAAAGGCGGGATTGTCTTTTTACTGGGATGCATTTGGCATTGAATGGATGGTTAGGGAGAAAATGGTCAGTTCCAGTTTTGGTGGACTGCAGGCCCTGAACGCGGACACTTGGTGCTGGGCTGGCAAGCCTTGGGCGCTAAGCCAGGCCCACGTGTCATGTGGGGACACCTGGCACTGGGGTTGCCTTGCCTGTGCGCTGGGTCAGACCGCGCGCATGGCTGCAGACCCTGGTGAGACCCAAGGCTCATGGGTCCAGCGTCAAGACCCAGTTCTCTTAGGTCTCCGTCAGGACCCAAGGCTCAGGGGTCCTACATCAAGACCCAATTCTCTTGGGTCCTGCAACAGGACCCAGTGCTCTTGGGTCTACATCAGGATTCAAGGCTATTGAGTTTTAGGTTTCTAAATATAATTATTTTCCTTATAAATATTTTTTTTATTATAGTTGAAAGTATTAATATCAAACATATTATAATTTGTGTTCTAAATATTATTAGTTCAATTATAATAAAATTAATAATATTTATACCCAAAATAATATTATTTTTTATATTAATTCTTTGAATCATAATAAAAATAATAATATTTAGAACACAAATAATACTATTTTTAATATTAATACTTTAAAAAATAATAATTTTTATATCACAAATAATAATATTTTTGATATTAATACTTTGAGCTATAATAGAAATATTAATATTTATAACACAAATAATACTATTTTTGATATTAACACCTTCAATTATAATAAAAATAATAATATTTGTAGCACAAATAATAATAATAATAATAATAATAATAATAATAATAATTTTATCCTTCAAATCAAATATATGGTTTTTTTGTGGTAATAATATTTTATTTCAAATTTATTAATGACAATAATGATAATAAAAATAATAATTTATACTTTTACAATTCAAATGAATCCTGCATCAGGACCTAATTCGTTTTGGTCCTGCGCCAGGACCTAAAGGTAATGGGTTCTGCCTTAGGACCCAATTTTCTTGGGTCCTTCATCAAGATCTAAGGTTCTTGGATCTTAAGTTTATAAATATAATTATTTTTATTTTAAATATAATTATTTTTATTATAATTGAAAGTATTAATATTAAAAATATTATCATTTGTGTTATAAATATTATTATTTTTATTATAATTAATATTATTAATAAAATAATTAATAAATTTGAAAAAATATTATTATTAATATTAAAAAATATTATTATTTGTATTATAAATTTTTATCATATTTTTTGTGAAAATAAAAAGTGAGCCCGCGGCGTAGCGCGAGCACCTAACTAGTTGGGTTATATAACTTGTTTATAAAACCCATTGAGGTTTTATCCAAATTAAAAAGACCTTTATGGACCGACATTCCAAAACCATTTCAAAAAACATTTTTTTAAAATCATATAAAAAATAAATGTTTTATTATTCACTCATAATGTTTGAGATAATTAGACTCATAAGTGAGGGAAACACTTAAACACTGGAGATTAAAGAGAGGGGAAATGAATTTAGAGAGAAAAGATAAAGAAATAGAAGGAGGAAGGAAAAAGCTTGGAAAAAATTCAATAGAGTAGCTTTTGAAGTTCATATTATTACTAGGTAAAATGTTTAAAACCCATCCATACCAATTTGAATAAAGGTTAGTTGACTTTGATCAAAATCCTAGCAAAATCAAATTAGGGTTCTTAGTGGAATACACACACACACACACACACATACTCGAGATTAATTGTTCGATATGAAATTTTTAAGTGGAATAAATTTTTAAAGATAACTATGGTTATAGAAGATACATGGGTGTAGGAAATTTCAAGATTTTCTTGTTATTAAAGTGAAAAATTTGCATTTAATGAGAATTAAAAATGAATTTCAATTATAGTTGAAGTATTTATGATAATGTTTCTTGTTGGAACAAGAGAGACTGACAATTTAGGACAACAACAGGGGATAGCATCACGAGCACAAGGCCTAGGTAGGTGCTTAACACCTTGATACTTTTATGTTGAATCAAGTAACTATGTTTTTCATAAATGTTGTATCTCTCTCTCTCTCTCTCTCTCTCTGTGTGTGTGTGCGCGTGTGTGTGTGTGTGTTGATGCAAGTGGAACTAGCTATATGTGTGTGTGTGTGTGTGTGTGTGTGTGTGTGTGTGTGTTGATGTTAGTGGAACTAGCTATTATGTAATGGAGCTAGTGTCTAAAAATGAATAGTGGAACTAGCTATTCTGTAATGGAGCAAGTGCCTAATAAGGGGTAATGGAACTAGTTATCCTCTAATAGAAAAAGTGCCCAGAAATAGACAGTGCAACTAGTTATCCAGTGATGGGACTAGTGCTTTGTAATTGGGCGGTTAATTAGTTAACTAGTAATTGGGATTATGCCTGGAAATGGGCTACTGGCATTGGTTCGAGAATGACCAGAACATATGACCTAGTAAGATGATTCAATAAGACCATAAAGTTGATTAAAAGATAATTTAAACCTATAACATAGCATGAGAGTTGTCTTATTTTTTGTATGTCTGTTATATGGTGTTAATTACACATAATGTTAAATCAATTTTACATACTTTGCAACCTTGTGCAGCAGCATAATAGATGTTGAGAATTCCTTTTGTTAACAAATGAAGATGTAATTTTGAAATATCAATCCTTTTGTAATATAAATTTGGGTATGTAAATAATATCAAGATTTATGATATTTGTATCACTTTAGATAAGAATTTCTTTTTAAAATTTTATAATATCATGACTTCTTTTTAGTACATTGGGATTTAGAATGTATGAACTCAATTTATAATGTTTCCCTATGAATTTGTCTATGTATTGTATTTGTTCAGTATTTGTGAAATTGAGTTACGAAATATGATGTGTTTGATTTTTGGATTAGATATTTCCTATTTCACTAATACAATGATATGAGATAAAGTCCAGGATGGTTAGACTATGATTGTGATATGAATTGTAATATGAGAGAAGTTAATGGTAACTTGGTATAATCCAAAAATAGAGAAATCTTTGTCGATGATTCCGTATAAATGTTGCTAATTCATGAAAAATAAATGTCACGCTAAAAGTTAATAAAGGAACAAAAAGGAAAATGATAAAAATATATGATTCTGCTCCGTTCGGTTAACCGATTAGGTTCACTAATTGATCTAGTCGACTGCTTGATGGAATGAATAGTTAAAATCATTATCATCTCAATTAGTTGGTAGAACTGGTTGACTGTTTGATCATCCAGTAAGAGATATCTGAGAAATTACTGGAGAAACCGGTCAACCAAATTGTTAGACCCAGTTAATTCAGCCAATTGTTAAACTAACAACAAATGGTCATATAAAAAAACACTACATCGTTTTTTAAATTATAGAAAAGGAAAGCATGTGAAAATTGTATTGAATAGTTGGGTTTGTTACAGTTGGTATCAGAACCCAAGTTTAGGTTCAAGGTTTGTAATGGAAATTGATACATGTTGAACTATTTCAGAATGGTTTGCATGAGGTATGGTATGAGGACAGATCCCTTTTCCAATACGGAATAGGGTTCAATGTGTAGATTCTAATGAGGTTCAGGGGGAGGATCCCCTAGCAGATATTGCTTCTCATATGCCATCAACATCTATTTAGTCGAGGCAAGGGGAGTCATTTGGACTCCGAGATGACATCACTTCAAAACAGACTGGAGTGTCATAGCTAAAAAGGTTAAGTCATCAAGGATAGATAACCACGCCTCTACTAGTAGCATTTGCAGGACCCCCCACACCATTTATTGACCCTGCTTTTGTAGCACAGTTGGTGAAGATAATAGTTGATACGAAAAATAATGTATTGGCCCTAATAGCCCAAGTAGTGTCAGCAGCTCCAATAGTCACGACACCCTCAAACAATGTGGTTGTCTTAGTAAGGATTATGAAGAGTATAAGGGAGATGATTTTTTAGCCTTTCTTAAGGGAATAAGATACAAAGATTGTTGGGAGATGGGTTAGGAAAGTGGAGAAGACCTTGATTTAGATCAAAGTGCTAGAGGACTTACGGGTAGATTGTGTCACCCAGCTATTATCAAACAAAGCATAGTCTTGGTATGAGATTGTACAATCAAGGAGAGTCGTAAAGTTATAGGTATGAAGTGATTTTAGAGTAGAGTTTGAGAATCAGTTTTATCCTAGATATCACCACAAGATGAAAGAGTAAGAGTTTCTAGCTGTGCTGCAAGATGATCTGTCGGTGTTTGATTATGAGAGGAGATTTTGTGACCTCTCTATGTTTGCCTCACATTATATTACCATTGAGCAGTATATGATTAAGAGGTTGCATGATGGATTACAATAGGATTTGAAATAAAAGCTGATTGTATTATAATTTAAGACGGTGAGAGAACTAATAGAAGCAATTCAGGTCCTAGAGGCATATCTTATTGAGGGCTGGCAATACCAATTTAGGTTTGGTGAAAGAAAAGATATTGACTTCTCTTCAGGTAGAACTCTTTTTTTCTAAGAGGGGTAAAAGGGGACAATTTAGTCAGCTAAAAAAGAGAGAGGAGATGTTGGACAAGAAAGGTCAGTAGTTGGGTTTTTGTAGAATATAGGTGAAAGGTCATCTGGAAGACAATCGAACCCTAAAGGTAGTTTTGTTGGATGGGCTTTAGAACAAAAGACTATTACTTATCCTCACAATGTCTGGTGCAAGCTGAGGCATCCAGGAGAATGTTCTGCATTACCAGGCCGGTGCTATATTTGTAGATAGGAGGGATATAGGTGGTAGGAGTGTCGTAATTAGGTTGTAGATGTTATTATTATATGAGGTAGGAATATTTCAAGAAGGATTGCCTTTAAAGAATTTGTTCTAGGATTAAGACAATAAAAACACCTAGAGAGTGAATTAGGTGTTCCACTAATAATAACAAATATTGCAATTAACTCAATTAAACACAATAAACATAATTAACCAACAATAAAATTAAAGTGCTTAAAGTAAACAGTATAGAGATAAAAATTAGAAACTTAGTTTTTAATATGGTTTGACAAGCCTACATCTATACCTCAAGCATCAAACCAATCTTGAGTATTGTATTCTTTATTAATCCAAGCTAAAGATTACAATGTCCTTGATGAATCCTTATCAAGTCTTTTTTCACCACTTGATGAAATACTTTCTTCAAGATTTTTCACCTTGGTGATGTACTTCACCAAAGACCAATAGTTTTTCACTTAAACTTTTAAAGGATTACAATTGTTTGAAATATAGCAACACTCTTTTAAAGTGTAGATAATATAATTGAAGCTTTTATCTCTATAGCTCACTTAAAAGCACTTAGAAAGTATGAAGATGTTTAATTGTAGTTAGTGTAAGAATTTATACTCTTATACAAAAATATAAAGGTTTTAATGCACAAATATGAGAATGATTTAGGATTGATAATTTGAAGTTGTTTTTGCTCTTAAAATATCTTTTGTTAGTGTGTGTGTGTGTGTGTGTGTTTCTTCAATTAGACAACCTATATATATGTTTCTAGTAAATACTAGTCGTTTTATAACCGTTACTATTCGTTTGACAAATAAAACGATCGACCGGTTCATATTGGTCAGGACAATCAGTTGATTGGTTCCTGCAGATTCTAGGTGTTCATCCCTGATGAACAAGCAGTCGACTAATTCAACTTAAAACCCAAATTTGACAGTTTTAAACCTAATGAATATGATGATGATGATGATGATGATGATGATGATATATATATATTCACAAACACGAGTATGGACCCATTACATCTTCCAAATGGGCCAATGACTCGGTCCAAGACAAAGGCATTGAAAGAGACATTGAATGCATTGGTTTTGAAGGTTTCAACTAATTTAAATTTGAAGGGTCCATTGAAGTATTAAGAGGAGGCCTCAGTACATCTTATCCATGTGTAAGAGGGGCTCAATCCAACCTTATTTGGGCTATGAGGTTTCGGCAACAAAGCTGCTAATTTTTCAAAATTTTAGTCAGCCTTGTGTTTATGATGTTTCCATGTGTTTTGTGGATTCCTAATTAGTTTTACACTTCTTATTATATAAGAGAACATTAATTATTTCCTTTTAAGTATTAGGATTTATTAATTTGTTTATTTTCTTGTTAGGTGAGGAGAAAACACAGTAAAAGAAATAAAAGAATCCTACTACAACTTTAAAACAACATGGGTGACTACATTTTCCTTTAGTTTCTAGGATTATTGGGCTGCAAAGAAGGCTACAAATAAACCTTGAATAAGTTATGTAATATTTTCTTTCATTCTTTTTTTTCTCACAGCAGAACATAGATTTAATATTATGGGCTTTATTTTATTTTGTAAACTACAGCCCAAGGCTTGTTTGAGCTTAATTAATATTTTGTTTTCAGCTAGGATCCAAGACCTGTTTGGATAGGGATATGGGCCTTTTAGTTTAAGGTTTTTGGGTCAGTTTTGTAAGTGGGCCAAATCATCAGTCCACTAGGATAGATCCATTATGGTTAATTTTTCAAGAACTATTTAAACTCATGTAACCTAAATTTTGACAAGTATTGATGAATAATACTTCTGAATTTTTTTAGTTTTAATGTGTGACAGTGATTCTTGTATTCTTCAGTTCTTGAACGAACTGAATCTGACTTATCGAAGATTAACTGACTTAGTGGCGTCATTTGACCTTATTCCAATAGTGTTGGTGCCTTGGGATAGGTTTTCATTGTGTCACACTCCTATCAGACCTATTTTGAATTTTTGGGATCAGATCTCAATCTTGATTGTGGGTTGCGTAACCATATGATCACGAGATTCACATGAATATATTGTGTGTTCCTGCTAGTTTCTTGTGTGAATTGCTTGTTCGTAAAACACATGGGGGTGGTTTAATAGGTCACTTTGGGGTTGTAAAAAATTTGAATGTATTGCATAAGCATTTTTATTGGCCAAGGATGAAAAAGGATGTGCGACGAATCTATGAACAATGCATCGCTTGTAGAAAGGCAAAATCTAGGGTATAACTGCATGGACTATATACACAATTGCTTGTACCTACTGAACCTTGGGCAGATATTTCTATGAACTTTGTTTTAAGTTTACCTAGGTTAAAGAAAGGTAGAGACTCTATTTTTGTTGTGGTTGATAGGTTTTCTAAGATGACATATTTCATCTGAAAAGTTGCAAAGAATGTTTACCTTTTTGTTGAGTTTGCTTATAATAGAATTGTGCATTCGACTACTGACTTTTCTCTTTTTGTAATTGTTTATAGGTTTAATCCACTAACTCCTATGAACTTAATTCATTTACCTATTGAAGAAAAGGCAAGTTTAGATGGTGGAAATAAGGCAAAGATGGTGAGACAACTCCATAAGGGAGTTCGACTCCAAATAGAGAAAATGAACAGACTGTACGATTCTAAAGCAAATAAGGGGTATATACAAGTTGTTTTCCAACCATGTGATTGAGTTTGGATGCACATGCGTAAGGAATGATTTCCTAACCAAAGAAAATCAAAATTACAACCTCGTGGTGATGGTCCATTTCAGATTTTAAAAAGGATCGATGACAACACAAACAAAATTGATCTTCCAAATGAGTATGGTGTTATTGATACCTTTAATTTTATTGATCTTACTTTGTTTGACACATGTTTTTATTTGAGTTCGAATCCTTTCGAGAGGAGAGAGAGAGAGAATGATGTGTGTTATAACCCATTTTTGGGTTATTCCCCAAATTCTTTTTTTCTTTCCAATATAAAAATCAAAAAATAAAATAATGATAGCAAGAGGGCTGATATTTTGGCAAAAGCAAAATGGGAGGATTTCATATGTAGAAAAAATCAAACTGTAATTTTGGATGGAATCGGGAGCTTAATTGTACCCTATTTTACCAAAACTAAAGAGACAATGCAAATTCAAGGTCAAATCAAATCATTATCGGATGAATCTGTATAAAAATTAAGCATAAAGATATAATTAGATTTTTAATAGGTCAATTTGATTTAATCATTGGCCAAATTAAAGTTTAATTATGTTTAAAAATTAACGTGGATCCAATTAAATAATTTAATTAGATGCAAGGACTTAATTATACTGTAAATTGGTCAAATTAATTTTATTAGGGGCTTTATTGGTGAAATATTAAGTTTGAGAGCTCAATTTGGACTTAATTGAGAAGATTGGAATTTTAGGAGACCAAATTTAATTTTTACCAAGTCAATTGATTGAAATCAGGGGTAAAATTACAAGAAAATAAAAGTTTTTGGGGCCAATTAAAAGCTAAATTGAATAAATTCATAGCCAAAGACCACTTTGCAATAGGCACCGAACTATAAGGACCTAATTGATTGAAATCAGGGGTGAAATTGAAGAGAATTTAAAGCTTAATGGTCAATTTCCATAAATCCAAGACCAAGAACCAAAATGAAAAGGACGCTGAAATTCAAGGCTGACATTGAAGTTAACCGGGGTTAAAATTATATAAAATTGAAAGTTTAGGGTCAATTAAAGGTGCAATTGAAAGCAATCAAAAGACAGGGGATCAAATTGAACTCCAGCCAAAACTCTAAATTAAAATCCTAAAAGCCAAAACAGAGTCGTTTGACCAAACATAACAAAAAAAAGGGACTAGACAACGCATCATCTAGCGATTGTTTATCTTCTTCTTCATTTCACAAGAAAATGTTGCTTAGATGGCCTTTTTTCTAAGGCATCTGATGCTTCATCTCTCTACTAAATTTGACAAAACTTGCACGTAAATGATGGTCTCACATCTGACTACACTCCAGTGCATTCATTTCTGATCGATTGACGTTATAACAGTTGTGGCACCACTCCAAAGTGGCCAACCCGACCAGCTTCTTTTTGTAGTAACTCTTCAAGACCATGATGACAACCTTGAGCCAACAATAGGGATCCTTCTGGGTCAAATTAAGGGCCAAGATTTGACACCATAAAGACAAAATATATATTTTCCACCCCTTATAAATAGGGGTGGATTCCATGGTCATGGGGGAAGAAATCATGGTCTAAAGTTGACAAAAAACTAGTCTCCCTCAAGTTTTTTTCTTCTCTTCGCCGTCAGTTCTCTCTCTCTCTTTGCCGCCTCTTCAGCCACCATAACCCCAGAACCACCGTGAACAGCTACCACACAACCTCCTCCTCATCCAATCCATCTTGTTGGTGACAAAGACAACCACAACTAGCTTCTCTCTCTCTCCTCTACTAGCTTCTTTTTTTTCCTCCTCTAGCAGCTAACGTCGGCCACCATTTCCTCCACTAACGCTTCCTTAGCCACCAGCTAGACCTCCTCATCATAGCTAAAGCCTCCATGCCAGGTTACTTTCTTCGTTTTCCTTTCTCTTCCCTCTGTTGCTGCAGTTGTTGCATGCAGAATTCATTTTGCATGCAACAATAGAATTAATTAACATGGTCGCTGAGCTAAGCCAGGTCCAACCCACCCCAAAAATAAAAGAAAAAAAGAAGGGTGTATTGGGTCGCCAGTTGGCCCAACTTGACTGGGTTGGGCTATACCAGTTTCGGCCTAGCCCAATTTAATAATAATAATAATTAAAAATTAAAAAAACAAAAAATTCCAAAAAAAAAATCCAAGGGTTATTAAAAACAATTGTGATTTTCTTGCATGTTTTTCTACCAATTTTACACAATATCAGGCTGTATATTTATATTATAAGATACGGATCCGGTATTAAAATATCTGGTTTTCTCCGAAATGTTTCTTAAAAAAAATTATCATTAAAATATATAAATATTAATATGACCCAAAGGTCAACAAAACTGAGTGTGTTCGAGGATTGAGACAACCAGTGTAAAGACAACAACAATTTGTTACTATAAATAGGTCTGAGAGGCCAGATCAATCAGGGGCTAGTAGTAACAAAAGATGACCTAGAGCTCAAGTGGATAAAACCTAGGGAATGGTGTTCCATATGACCCAAGAAGAAATCAAAACTACATTGAATGTTGTAGAAAGTACATTACTATTAGATTCTCAGTAAGCTTATTGTTTAATTGATCTTGGAGCTCCATATCCTTGTGTGGAAAGAAAAAATAAAGGTAAATTAAAAGTACAACTAATTAGACTAAAAAAATAGGTTCATAATTAGTACACCTTTAGGGGATGTTGTGTTTGTGGGTTACATGTATAAGGATGTTAGGGGAGAAAGGAATGCCATATTGAGTAGTATAATTTTGACTATGACAGCTAGAAACTTATTGAGAAAAGGGTGTACGACATACCTTTCTTAAATAATGGATTCTAAAAACAATAGGGTAGAATTGAGTAATTTTCTCATAATAAGAGAGTTTTCGGATGTGTTTCCGAAAGAGTTATATGGATTGGTTCAAGAGATGGAGGTTGAAGTTTCCATTAATGTACTTCGTAGTACATCTTCTATAGCTCAATGCCTTATAAAATAGCACATATAGAGTTCGCTAAATTAAAAATTTAGTTGCAAGAATTAATAGACAATGGGTTCATACGCCCAAGTAATTCTCCCTGAGGAGCTCTCATGTTATTTGTTAAAAACAAGGATAGGACCCTCAGACCCTGTATTAACTATAGACAACTGAATAGAATGACAATGAAGAATGAATATTTGTTTCCGTATATAGATGATTTGTTTGATCAACTCAAGGGAGCTATGATATTTTTAAAGATAGACCTAAGATTGGGATACTATGAGTTACGGATTAAGGAGCAGGATATGTTAAAGACTGTATTTAGGACTCGTTATAGACATTATGAGTTCCTAGTAATGTCATTTGAATTGACAAATGCACCAACGGTGTTTAGAGATCTGATGAATCGAGTATTTTGACCTTACTTAGATAAGGTTTTATTAGTGTTTATAGATGATATTATGATTTATTATAGTTCATAAAAGGAGCATGAACTATTGGATTCTCGAATATCATATACACAGCGGAAACAATAAAACAAAATTATTTGGTAATTCCTAGGATCCTGTTAGATAGATCTAGAGTTATTTAGGGATTTATTACCTAAAGATTTGATCTTCTTTATTTTTGAATAATTCTTTAAAGGCTGGGTTATTACAAACCACAAGTCATCCAATTATCTAACCTTCAACGGCAATCCACACGAACCACTAGTGAGAAATCTCCTAAATCCATATTTAGGAGAGATTGATTACTATGCCTAGAGTGTTAGCTCTCTATCCTATGACTTACGTAATTTTTTTGTCTAATAGACAATCATTTTAATAAAAAAGAGGAATAACATACTATTTATAGGGAATATGAAAAACCCTATAAATTGGTAAAATATCAATTTGTCCCCTGAATAATATCCATATAATAACCCTATTAATTCAGGACAATTTTATAAATTAACTCAGGATAACTTTATAAATTAACCCAATCAAGTCCTTACTTGATTTTTCTAGGTTTACAAATATAATCTCTATATTAATTATATTTTATCCCTTAATTTCTAAAATATATTTTAATAAAGTCATATTTAATTCAATCATCCATGTATTAAATTATATTTTAATCAAGTCAACTATTGAAAAGAATTTCAAATCTAATTTAAAGGATCAATGACTATTATTTAGAGAACAAACATGATTTAATATGACAAACATTCTTCATGTTTTAATGTTAAAATCACTATTGTCTCAATCGGTTGATGGAACCGATTGACTGTTTGATCATCCATTAAGAGACATCTAAGAAATTATTGGAAAAATCAGTTGACCAAATTATTAGACCCAATTAATTTGGTCAACCGTTAAACTAATAGTAGACAATCATATAAAAAAATTACCATGTGTTTGAAATTATAGAAAAGGAAAGTATATGAAATTATATTAGGTTCATTTAACTCCTCTTATGATCCAGGTTGGGTTAAATGAACCTAATATAGGCCCATCCAATTATTCGTTGACATGGTTTGATAGATTATTAATAACCACATGTTGTGATCAAGAGTAAATGATCTATCAATTCACCAAGCAATTAAGAGTGTCAAAGATAACTTGGATTTTAGAATGGATAGGCTTGAACACATTCATCCACCTAGGGTTTAACTCATTGTAGTAGACTCATTCTTACCCATGTAGATAGACAACTTGTAGATCAAGCACAACAGACCATTATAAATAAAAAACAAGTAACAATGTAGCTTACCTTAATGGTATGAATTTTAAAAAGCAACAACAGAAGATGCACTTCTACCTCAATATGTTGAGCTAGGTAAAATTCTTGTAAAATATGCATTAAAGATGTTAGACAAAATGTCTAATATCACTATAGTGGAAGTTGTCGGGGCATGAAAGCACCATGATTTTGTGTGCAAGAACTACATCTTAAATTTATTAGAAAATACACTCTATGATGTGTATAATTCCATTGATAATGCTAAGGCACTACGAGAATCCTTGGATCAAAAGTACAAGGCTAAGGATGTCGACTTGACAAAATTATTAGTTTGCAAATTTGTTGAATTCAAAATGGTTGATGTAAGGATAATTATAAGCCAAGTTCAAGATTTTAAACTCATCCCACATGGTATTTATATTGAGGAGATGGTTACGAATGAATATTTCTAAGTGGTTATTCTATCTTAGAATGACTTCAAGAACTACCTTAAACATTAGTAAAAGGAGATGAAAATTTAAAGATAACATTTTAAGGTTGATGATAAAATAAAATAATATGTTGTTTAAAAGAAGAGTGAGCTCCTTCTTATTGGCTCTTAGTATAAATACAGTGAATAAGTGAAAATGTCTCATAAGAACTGCAACTAAAAGAATAAACTCATTATAAAAAGCAAAGATATTGCCAAAATCTTTAATGATAAATGCTTTATCTAGAACAAGGTTGGATATTAAGTCAAGGATTGCAGAAGTAAGCTATAGCAAGACAATCCTAATAAAGGAAAGGTTGTATAAGCTAATATTGCTGAAACGAATGACCTCACTAGAGTTGTCAAAAATGAACTTGTATATAGTTATCTTAGAAAGTAGTAATCTTTTGAACAATCCTGAATAATGGTGTATTGAAATTAGATCTACAAGGCATGTTTTGGTTGAGAGAAGGATGTTTTCTATTTATATAAAAGGAACTCTCCAACCTTAAAAGTACAGGGTAATGAGAATGTCATATTAAAGATGAATTTTGAGGAATTTCTCACCTTCAACAATGTGCTACAAGTTGCTGACATTAAAAAGAATTTCATGTAGGGTTCATTGTTGAGCAAACATGATTTTAAAATATTCTTTGATGAGTTACAAATTTGTACTCATAATGAGCGAGATGTTCGTGGTAAGAGTTATATGTGTGATAGCCTCTTTAAGATGAACGTGGTGGTCATTGCTATCAAGGATGAAAATTATAATAAAATTGTTTTTTTCTTTTATTGTCTTGAGTTTATAACATATGGCATGATAGGTTATGACATGCGAATTATAATTTTATACAAAGATTGGTAAAACTTGTCGACTATAGTTTTTTAGAAAAATTATAAGGATGAAGTTTATATAAAATTAAAAATTCATAAAGACTTCATTTCAAATAGTTGAAAGAAGTAGTGAACCTATAGATTTAATTCACTCTTATATTGGAGATTTAGAAATGATGAAAACTAGAGGTGTAAAAAAAAAATAACATTACTTTTATAGATGGTTGCACAATGTATTCAATACCTATTTACTAAGAATGAAAGATAAGGCTCTTGAAATACTTAAATATTATAAGAATGAAGTTGAGAACCAACTCAACAAAAAGATAAAGGCAATGAAAAGCAATAAATATGGATAATACGAGACATTTTTTGTTGAATTTTATTTCCAAATGATATTATTTACCAAACCATTGCTCTCTATTTTCCTTAATAAAATGACATTGTTGAATGTAAAATCTCAACTCTAAAAAAATTATGAATTTCATGTTGATAAGTACAAGAACACCTCAAAATTTATGAGGAGAGGTAATTTTGACTATCTATTACATACTTAACAAAGTATCTCATAAGAAATTAGAAAAAACACTAATGAGTTTTGAAAAGAAAAAAAGACCTTCCTACAAATACCTCATCGTGTAAGGGTGCCATTCTAAAATGGCGATACATTATCCTAAAAAGTTCAAGATATAATCTAAAATTATGAATTGTAAATTAATTGGATATACTTATAATAGTAGAGCATATCAATTTTTTATATACAGGTGAAGTATTGAGGATGTTCATCCTAATACAATAATGGAGTCAAGGAATGCCATATTTTTTGAAGATATGTTTCATTTTAAGGAAGCATAATAAATTTGTTTACTTAAAAAGACAAATGAGACAATCTCAAGTGGTAATAATTAAATATAAGATGATGAAATTGAGCTGAGAAGGATTGCGTAAGAGAGCATAAATCTTAAAAATATTTGGTCTTAATTTTCTAACTTACTTTTTTGAATGAGCCTTGAAGTTACTCTAAGATAATGTTCTACTCTAAAGCTTCTTATTAGAAAAAGACAATCAATAACAAAATTGAGTTTATCATGCAAAACCATACGTGAGAACTAGTAAATATTTCACTCAGAAGTAAAGCATTAGGCTATAAAATGGATCTTTAAGAGGAAGACAAAAGTTGACAAAATCATTGAAAAATATAAACCATCATTTGTTGTGAAATGACTCGAATAACAAGAAAGTATAAACTATATTGATAAATACTCATTTGTGTCAAGAATATCTTTTACATGGATGATAATAGCCATCAAATCTATTAACAAACTTGAAATACATCAAATGAATGTAAAAATAACTTTCCTAAATGATGACCTTGACAAAGAAATTTATATGGAACAACTTGAGATGTTTATTGTTAAAGAGAAGGAAAATAAAGTTTGTAAACTTATTAAGGCATTATATGATTTGAAACAAGTTTCAAAATATTAGCATGAAGATTTTGACAATGTTATGCTATTAAATTATTTTAAAATCAACAAGGTAGATAAATATGTTTATATATGAAATCCTTATAAAGGTTATGTAATTGTTTTTCTCTATGTGAATGACATGTAGTTTTTGGCAGCAATTAACACTTGATCAAATGTTAACTAATAAGTTTGACATGAAAGACTTGGATATTATGGATTTTAAAACTTTCTAAGATATCTGGTGAATTGGTAGTATCTCAATCTCATTATACTGAAAAAACTCAATAAATTTTCTAAAAGTAACTATAGTACTGTAAAAAAACACCAATAGATATAAGTATATATTTGTCCAAAAACAAAGATAAAATGATATTTTAATTACAATATTCTTAAATTATTGGAAGCTTGATGTATGTTATGAATTGCATAAGATCAGATAGCATATTTTATTGGCAAACTTAGTAGATTTATCAATAATCCAAGTGTAGATCATTAAAAAGAAATAAATATGACACTCAAATATTTAAAATACACATTGGACTATAAACTATGCTATAATGGATACTAGACAATGCTTAAATGATATAGTAATGCGAATTAGATATTTAACATTAAGAATTCAAAGTTCACTGGGGGATATGTTTTCACGCTCGATGGAGCATTTATAACTTGGAAATCCTTTAAGAAAACATGCATCGCAAAATCCATGATGAAATTAAAGTTTATTGCTTCAAACAACGCTATAGAGGAACTGAGTGACTTTTAAATCTTTCAGGTGATATTTCATATTGACCAAAGCTAGCTGCTAGTAATTTGTGTCCATTGTGACAACTAGTCAACAATTAGAAGCAGAAAAGGTTGTGTGTGTGCATGTGTGTATAATGGTAAGTTTAGACATATACATCGTAAACATAATACTATTAAATACTTGCTCTTAAAAGTAGTTATGTTTTATTAACTATAAGGTCAAATGAAAATATTGTAGATTCGCTTATCAAAGTTTTAACAAGAAAGCTCGTGTATAATTCATTAAGGAGAATAAGCTTAAGTCTATATAAAGATGAAAATGTGTCATAATGATAACCTATATGAGTGAGAAATATGGTCGTTTTAATAAGAATTTCAAAAGACTGAATTCTCTAAAACACTCATAAAACCAAAAGTTGTTCAATGTTAAAATCAACATAACCATGAGAACTAAAGATATTCGAAGAAGGAAACTATATGAATTTTATTATCATGATATACATAAAAAATCAAATAGTTCAAGATATTGTATTCACTAATTAACTAAGTAAATCTAATAGTATTTCACTAGAGAAAATTCAACATAAAAAATTCTTGTATTGATGTAATGACCAACCAATTCACTCCCTTTCCATGATTATGTAGGTTTTTGTATGCCAATTAATCAATTTCCATTAGTGTGTAGAATTGTTAGTAAACTTGGCATCTAGACATGATACACAAACTTTTTGGGTTAAGACTTGTTAAAAAATATTCTCCAATTCATTTATTATAATATGAAAATTAAAATGTGTAAAATTAATTATAAATAATGAATAATTGATATCAAATAATCTTGATAGAGTTGGCAAAAAACCAAAATTCCACCATAAGAGTATCCCACGTAGGATATAAATTCTTCTTTCCTCTTCAAAGACCCATGTATGAGTGTATTGCATTTGTCCCATATCAAAAATATATAAATTTGTCTTCACATAACCTTTGTCCTCCATCAAACTAGAGTTCTCTGTTGGATTTGAATCCAACATTCGTTGACATTGACAGGCTTTGCATCTTTCCAAGAGTTAAGCAACCCCTTCTGTTTGCTTGCATCGCCATCAACAATCTGTCACATGCATCGTTACAATAAATAGCATTTACTTCAAGAAGATTAATCTTTAACTAGGGGTAGAAGTAAAGTATAGATTAGAAAACTTGGGAGTTTCGAATCAAGAGTCTCAGCTTCACTTTGTCCGAGCAATCGAACTATTCATGCATATGGATTGTGAATGATGGCCGTACATGCCTAAGATACAAATGCAAAGAAGTGGAGAGAATTCAGAGAGAAATGGTTGACAAGATTTCTTAGTATCCAAAAGTTTCTGGTCTAACACTGAATTGGGGCGGAATAAGTGGGATTGGCATTTGACTAGTTCAGCTCTAAAGATCTTCCTGGGAAATACAGAAACCTGCCTCAACCTAGACCCTACTTTATGCACATCATTGAATTACAACTCAGTTCCCTTTTTTATTTGTTTTCTTTTCACGTAATTATTGCCAACGCTAAATTGCACCTTTCCAACTAGACTTATTTTCAGGGAGATGAATTGCTTGCCTTGATAAATTACTTACTCCTAGAGGGACTACGAGCAAGTACCTACACGTTTGCTTTCGGCCTTCCCATTTGTCTTCCAGTTTGACGAAAGCAAAAGCTGCAAGGAAAGCGGCATCAGCCACTTCGTTTTGAAACCCTTGGCCTGCTCTTGCTGCCTCTGCCCTGATGTTTTGGGCAAGCCCTCTAGTTTAAAAATCCAGTACGCTACTTGACCTTGAAGAATACTCCATTACCAGCTTTAGAAACATGGATGATTTATCCTCTAACAGCCGTGATGGAGTATCAAACTCTGCAACTCGACCTGCACAAAAGAACAAGTTTCATGAGCATTTTGTAGTGGCTCAATTACACACATAGGATAACCATAGCAGTCCTAAACAATTGTAAGGAGTTCACTAAGAGGGGCAATAGGGACGGTTGAATAACCAAATTACTCCCAAAGATTATGCTGTCAAGTTTGTGAAACCAATGACCTGGAAACTCTAGGATTACAAACGAAATAGAACATGAAAAACAGATAGGATTATGCTGGTTTAGTGATGGTTATAACTAGATTCTTAAAAAAAAAAATGGTGTTCATAGCTGGAGGTAGTGATTGAAATTGTTGACCATATCAGGGTTCCAAGCCACATTTACCAAGTAACCTCTTGATTCTTCAAACAAAAAAAACCCAAAGAAAATTTAACTGGCTCTCAGTCCAGATGAAAATTTAGAGTCACTTCATAGCTCCTCCAAAATGAAATTTTCACTTGATCAAAGATGTTTAAGTTAATTGTCCCATGCTGCTTAGAGTTCAAAATATAATCATACACACCGTCTCTGAGAACCAAAACAAGGTCACTGTCAATGACTGTTGGGATGCGATGTGCAATTGTACACACGGTGCAATCCTTAAACTCTGTCCGGATAATCTTTTGAATGAGATTATCAGTAGCTGCATCAACAGATGCTGTTGCTTCATCAAGCACCAGAATTCTTGCCTGCTTGAGCAAAGCACGACCCAGGGCAACAAGTTGCCGCTGTCCCACACTCCAGTTATCTCCATTTTCTAGAACTGCAGATTATGCATTCCATTACAACCAATCATTTATTTGAGTGCAACAATAAACTTTAACAGTCAGGAGGAAGAGGAAAGGAAATTGATACTGCTACATATTCCAATCTGGTGGTACATACCTGGTGAGTCAAGCTTTTGCTCCTTCTGTTGGACTATCTGTCTGAGTTGAGACTTATCAAGGGCCTGTGCCAAATAATTGAACTGTTAATTGGGGTGGGCGCATCATCATAAATGTGCATGCACATAATTTTAAGTTTCAATGTGGTTTACATTTTGGCCTAAAAAACAATATATTGTTCAAGGCTGGAAATCAAGTCATAGTGATTTAAAATGTATCATTCAGCAATAAAATTGCAATTTGGAAAAAGATTCCTTTTGAATTTCAATTCCAACACAAACCTAATAAATTTATAACAACGACAATATTAAGAAAAGATATTTCAAGATCAGTCATAGTTTTATAATTTAGGCAACACTTGGGAATTTCTGCTTAAAGAATGATTAAGGCCCCGTTTGTTAACATGGTGCACTGCATTAACAAACACACACTAAGATTCTCTTTGTTCTAAGTTTCACAAATCCAGGTCACTGTGTGTTTAGGAACATAAATGCATAACAAATTACTTATGGAAGTAGAGAAAGACCTGCCAAATTTCCTGATCTGAATGCTCTTCAAGGGGATCAAGGTTTCCCCTAATGGTCCCCTCAAATAAGGTAGGATCCTGAGGTATGATACTCAGGCAGCTACGAAGATCATGGAGGCCAATTGAAGAAATATCAATGTTGTCTATAATGATTCTCCCACTAGCTGGTTCAATTAACCGAAATAATGCTTGGATCAGTGTAGATTTACCACTTCCAGTTCGCCCCACAATTCCAATTTTTTTCCCACCAGGAAAAGTACAGGATACCCCATGAAGCACCATAGGAAGATTCTCACCATAACGAACCTTCAGAAATAAAAACAACCAGCACTTCTTGAACCAATTACTATATTAATAATGAGCCACATACTCCCACTTCCATTGAAAAAAATATGTCAACCATGGAAACAGACTCATAATGATTCATGGTCAAAAAAGAAGAGAAATCAATCCCAGAATGAAGGGATGATGATTCTCCCTTGGGGTATGCTTTAAAAAGAACAGAAAATTTAACAAACTAATAAATCAGACTAGAAATAATATTGAAAAATTTAAAGAGTTCCTCAAGGTGAGGATGCACAAGCGTACTGGAATAACTTAACACAATACCTTTAAATCAATCAAATCAATTGTTCCATTCTCTGGCCACGAGGATACAGGGCGAGAATCCTCAATAATCACTGGGGCTTCACCAGGTAGTTGGCTATACTGATAGATCCTTTCAATGGAAATAATTTTGTTTTCAAGCTTGCAAAAGCTAAGTATCCACCGTGATAAGCGTGCATTTAAATTAAGGCCATATGTCACAGCAAGCCCAGCCATGCCTGTAGAAAACAAGCAAATGTGAATAGTAAAATCATAAATTCACAAATTCCAAATGCTACAAATTATCAGATAGATGAAGTGAAGTATATTCTTACTTGGATCAATACTTCCATGAGGAAAGCTAACAAGTAAAATCATGCAGAAAGCAAACACAAAGGTTGAAAGTAATTCCATGCGTAGGCAGAGCCACTCAATAGCAGAAAGGCTGCAAAAGAATGGACGAGCAAAACAATCAAGAAGATACAGATTCCTTTTCATGAACCTCTTCTCTTGCCCGAAGCCTCTTATTGTGGCCGCTCCAGCAATTGACTCTCCAAAAAGATGGATGATGGGAGATTTCTGGATGCTAACAATACGGACCAGTTCCCTAGATGAGGCCATGTAGTATTTCTGCAATCGGGCATACAAATATTAAGGCATTTTATCCTTCAATAACATTTTCCCAAAAGATTTCAGATTATGAATCGTTAAATTAGCAGTTTAAGTCAAATTACAATATGATTTATGTTCATCATCAACAACCTCACAGTCTTCTCTAATTATTGGGTAGAAATTAAATTTCAACAGTGATGGGTGGAACAGCTCAGGTGCAGGGAGAGAAATGATGGGGTTTCAAGCATTTGAAACATCCAATCAAAAACCTTTTAGTTTCTGCAACCTTATAGATATCAATTTACACAATGAGCATGGCTCTACTGTGCGCGACTTTCAGTTGAAAAAGGGTAATATGTTTGAAGAGGTTAAGACTACATTGAGTGAACCTTCAAGGAACAAAGGATTGTTACCATAATGGAAGTCAAAATAAAAAAAGATTGACAATTAACTCTCAACATCCACCATATGGTTTTTATGCTCTTCTCAAAACAAGGTTCTTGTGAATTCTTAGTGAAACAAATATGAGACCTCTGCAGAGTATATTTGAAGCAATGATATGTCTACTTTCAACCATGACCACACATTGCATATCAGTGATTTCGAGTTGCACAATTCCACAGCATATCCATTCATTTCGCTAATCTTGTCCAACAACCAACAAAAACATTACTAACTCAGGGAAATCGAATTAATTACCTGCATCCACAAGCAAGCAACAGCCATTGGAACAACAAGCAGCAAAACTTGCCAGGTGACTTTGGTCATTACACCAACAATCCCAACAAGCTGTATGGTTGTGGAAGCAAATCCACCAAGCCTAAAAGGAATATCAAGATCCACTACACTTTGGTCAATTGACACCTGTCAGATTGTGAATGATCAGCATCAAGCAAAGTGAAAGACAGAAGAGAGACAGAGAAGCAAAGAAAAAGAAAATAGTCATCTACCACATATATATGGAGAGCATGTAGATGACATATATTCCCAGCAAAAACAGATGTACTTACACGATTTAAGATCCGTCCAGCTGGAGTAGAGTCAAAAAAAGACATTGGTGCTCGAAACACACTTGAAAGCATCTTTAAAAACAATTTCTGTGCTGCAGCTAGACCAAATGTAGCAACCAGAACAGCCCTGACAAATATAAACCACGAACTCCCAAAAGCAAGGGCCATATAAACACCAAGAAGGACCATAGGACTCACCCTAGGCTGGCCTCCTTCCATTTGGGGATTTGCCCAGGCCATCCACCAACTGCTAGCTATTTGAAGAAATTGAAATAAACTTTGTGCAAGGATTATGAGTGGAATCAATAAGCCTTTATATGCTGCAGCCATATAGGACAAGTAAACCTTCATGCTGACTCTTCCTCTCACCCTTTCCTCTTCCTGAACAAGCTGTTTTTTCCTTGAACGTTTAGCTTTTTTTTTCTCTGTAATTGCTTTCTGATCTGAAGCCGACGCACTGTCTTGCACTTCTTTCGCCAAACTTTCAATACTACATTCCGACGCATCACATTTTTTATTAAGTATGGCAGACCCATCCAAAGACAAGCTTTCATCTGATGAGTGATTTGGAATATCCATAGCCCCAATTGCTTCATGGTGAGCTGAGACTAAGGTGTTAAAATCAGTTCCTGCTTGCAAAAGATCATCATATTTTCCTGCCTGTATTATGCGGCCTTCCTTGAGAACCTGAGGCAGTGATGATAGGCATGAGAGATGAATTTTCTTTGGAATAGAGAACAAAGAAAAAGACCAAAGCATCAAATACTCAGTCTCTGATTTACCTTCTTTAAGCCCCCCCCCCAAAGAAAAATGTTTACAAAATGAAGCGGAGCACAAACATGATCTAATATGCGCCAAGGTTAGAATGTCTATCCAATACTCTAATTAAACACAGCCTAATAATATTTAACCCAAGCTTAAATAAAAATTAAGAAAAAAAAATACATTGATCAAGGCAACAAAAGAGGGGCGCCACCTCCTATGCAGTAGGAAATATACGACTCTCTGAGATGCAAAACATAAACCATAGATAACAAACCAGTTCTTTCATTGCACAAGCATTGCATACAAGTGAGATACTAAAACAATTCCGTACCAGAATTAAATCGGCAGCAGGCAGAAATTCAATCTGATGAGTCACAAAAACCAGAGTCTTACTTGCTAGTGCTGTCAATATGTATTCCTGCAGTTCACATCACACGTTTAGGCAAACTGCATTTATTTGAAAAGCAACATGATTTCCACATGGAAAGTTCAACCTTGAACAACTCTGAACCAGTATGTGCATCAACAGCACTGAAGGGATCATCAAGCAAATAAATGTCTGCATCTTGATATAGTGCCCTTGCTAGTTGCACCCGCTGCTTCTGGCCACCGCTCAAGTTTATACCTCTATCACCGATGACTGTCTGATCACCATATGAGAAGAGTTCCAAATCCTTTTTCAGTGAGCAAGCATTGATTACATTTGTATACTTTGCTTTATCCATTGGACTTCCGAATAGAATATTTTCTTCAATATTTCCCGATTGTATCCATGCTGACTGTGAGACATAAGCAGCAGTGCCACTAATTCTCACCTGGAAAAAGGAAAAGGGAGAACAGGAACAAATCTTCAATGCATAATAAATTCAAGAAAGAAGAAATCACATTTAACAGAAAGTGCCATTAAGATACAAAATAAAGAAACAGGTCCATAAATTAGTCTTACTTCGCCAGAGATTTTGGGAATCTCGCCTAGGATGCAGGAGAGAAAGCTTGATTTGCCAGAGCCAACAATGCCACAAACAGCTACCCGCATCCCTCTCTCGACTTTCATTTGTATCCCTGATAACGTGAACCTCAAAGAAGAAGGGTCCCAGCAGAACGCAGCATCTTTAATTTCTATGGCCAAGTTTGTCATGCCTCGAGGCAGAACAACGGTTGCATCTTCCTGCAACTCTTCCTCCTGCAGGAATCCGGAAATTCTATCAAGAGAAACTTTAGTCTGGGCCATCATCGACACCAAGTCAGGGAAATTCCTCAGTGGTTCTTGTAGTATTCTG
>Ga0307515_10006285_pt1 | contig 23820 bp, 2 predicted proteins | sample 17_EM_MG_FD_194513 | JGI IMG/M metagenome (GOLD analysis project Ga0307515, IMG submission 194513) | Populus trichocarpa ectomycorrhiza microbial communities from riparian zone in the Pacific Northwest, United States - 17_EM | ecosystem: Host-associated > Plants > Roots > Unclassified | place... | reverse complement strand
CTGCGACCACGCTTTATACGCGATAATTTGCCGTTACTACTTACGCGATCTTCTGCGAGCTTTATAGTATTAAGTAATTATTCTATACAGCGGGTTTCGTTAAAGAGGTCTTTAGTAGTTTTTACTCATTAGGTAAAGTTCTAGTAGAAGAGCTCTGCTTATAGGTAGGCTAGGAGATATAAGAACTAAAAGTCTACCTATTATTTAGGATTAATAAAAGGGGTATAAGAGAAAAGGTCCTCTAAGCTATATATACAGGCTAGGAAGACGTTAAACCTCTAGTTCTTCTTTATAACAGCCATATAGTATATTGTTGGTAGGGGGGGGTACTTGGGCAGTCTCTTTGAGCTCAGCGACGTGTCACGTAATAGCGCGCGGGCCATCGTGTAGATATCTTCTCGGGGCCTTTGAGCCCCTGAGATCCTTCCATATAGAGTATCATATGTATTATTCCATCAGCCTACTTAGTGCCCTGACATATATTATAGCGTTATTAAAGCGTCTTACTGTGGGGTTCCTAATCTAGTCTTAGACTATAGTCTTAAACTCGTCCTATAGTAAAGGACCCTTATCCTTAGTGCCTAACCGGCAATAAACTAGTTAGGTAATTATCTTTTTTTTAAAAAAAAACCTTTAATGGCCTAGCGCGTGCGTCGCTTATAGTTATAGTTAGCGTTATTAACCTTAAATCGGTTCTTAACTGCGGTAATCCACTAGTTAAAATGCTGTTAAATAGTACCGCTAATATTAGGTGGTAACTTCTTAACTAGGGTGTTAAGATTTAATCGGCGTATACGTTCGCTATATAACTTATACTCTTTACTAAAGAGGTAATAAAAGGGCTTTATCAAATCGATAATGCTCTATAAGTTGACTATTTTCTTAGCCAGCTTATCTAACTCCTTTATATTAGCGGTATTAGGTAGAATACTAGTAACCTTACTAAGCTTCTATTAAGCCTAGGCATATAAATTAAACTAGTTTTTAGCATTCGTAGATATCTAATCGTTTTAAGATTTAGAAAATAGCTTAGATGCTACTAGTATGCTTTTAGCGGTTTCGTCTATACTAGATCCTAAGGCATTCTACGGTTATATTGCTAGCGTATTACTATTAAGTATAGGCGCCGGTTTTCTTTTTAGAGGCATTATAGAAAAATTAAACTGGCTATCCTCCTAAGGGGATTAGTAAGGATTTAAATATAAGGTAAGAATATAAATAGGGAGTCTAATAATAGAATAATGGGTATATTATATCGATAGAGATAAATCCTTAAGGGAAAAGGAGGAGTCTATATGCGAGGTAGGAAGGGTTTTCCCTAGGTATATATAGAGCACGTACCTTACGGGCGAGTTACCCCTAGGTTACCCCAGGGTCGCCCATACCTTACGGCTATATAACTATCTACTTAGGTTTTACCTAATACTAGCTTAAAAAAATTAGAGCTTTTATTATTTACTAATAAATACTAAGGGATCTAGTAGTTGTTTAGATTATCATAGTATATTAGTTAGCTTATAGTAAGAGACTACTATAGGTTTAGGGCTTACGTTCCGCGTATTTATCTTTAAAAATAACGTTTAGTCTTAAGGTCCTAGCGTAGGCATCTTAAGGGTGCGGATTTTTTTTCTTAGAGGTTCTTAATTAATTACTAGTATCATGATTTTTATTTAGCTTATTATAAATTTAAAATAGCTTAGTTTTAAATAAGGGCATCTATAAAAGACTTCTATATCCCTACTAATTATTTTTAAAGTGCGGATATAATGCCGGCGGCCGTTATAGAAGTTTTAGGGTTATTCTGTATATTAATAGTAGTGTAGTTAGTTAACGTAACATAGTACCACGGAGTAAGTATAAGCGGCGATAATATATATCAAAATAGATATTACTAAGCTATATATATAAACTATATAAAGAGGTTAAGATGTTATATAAGGAAAGAAGGTAGAAAAACGGGAAGAAAGGGTATATATTATAGACTTAGTTAATATATATTTGGAGTAAAGTAGGATTTAAGTAATAGTCCTAGCAGAACTTAGTAAAACATAGTAAAATATAGTAAAACTTAGTAGAATATAGTAGAATGCGGCAGGTTACCGTTAGATTGCTATAGATTGCTATTAAATTGCTATCTTATAGTTGGTCTTTAGTTACTAAGTTAATGGAAATAGGTAGGCGTATATAAGGTATTACGGGGGTGTCCTATAATAGGTACCACCTTATATATAGTTTCCCCCTACTAAAATACACTATTTTTAAAATTTTATAACTTAATAATTATAAAAGTCATTACTGTTATAATTTATATATAGTTTGTCGAATAGTAAATTGACTACTTTATTAAATAAAAACTATAAAATTATAATATATATATTTTAATAATTAAGTTTAAAAAAAGACCATTTTAATATTATATATAACCTTTAATAATAATTATATACTAAACAGCTAATAATATTTTAGGAGCTCTTGCTATACCCGGCCTAAAAAGACTAAATCTAACCAAAGGAACCCTAAAAAACACCTAGAGAATCCCCCTAAGATATATGCATCATAGGGGAGGCATATATTAAATAATGGTGGTTTACACTCGCGCGCGTCCGCTAAACCTACGCCTAATAATGGCCCTCTATAACAAGAATAGGTAAATACTATACTATAAAGCGAAGAGACCTCTATTAAGAAGGCATCTAATAAAATATAAAGCCTATTAAACGCGTTTAGTATCCGTAATTATAGGGAAGTAACTATTAGATATAATAAACCAACGTAGCTAGCAGAATGGCTCCGCTAGTTTAGCGAACCTTAGGCGCCCCTTTAGTAAACTATTAATTAAATTCTCTAATAGCTAAGCAAAATTAAAAATAATTAAAACCTTTCCCTACTAGCGAGCCGTACCTAGGCCGCTGTAGCTATACTTTTATAGTATAGGAAACCTACTCCCCTTAAAACAATAACTAGGTATATAATTATAATATAACTAAATATAGAAAAAGCAGAGGGGCTTAGGGGATAATTAGAAATAGAAGTCCTTACTAAGATTTATAAAGAGGTTTATAACGCTATTATAGTCTAATATCTTAGGAGCAGAGATATTAGAGTTACCTTAAAGGACTAATAGGTAAAGGAATAAGCCGTAAGGGTAGGGGATAGGCTAGGAGAACGTATTAGTATAAAAGTGCTCTGTAAAGATTACCTAGTTAAAGTCTTAGTGGTCACCCTTAGTCTTAGGATAAAAAAGGAACGCTAGGTGGATAATACGGCAACTATATATAAAATAGTAAAATAAACGGAACGCCTTACTAGGACTTAAGATTATCTAAATTTAATAGCTTTAATAGGAAAATATAAACTAAGTATATAATAAGAATAATAAAAGAATATAAGGATCGCTAGAAATTTACTAGGGAGTCGCTAGTTAAATATATAGCTCCCTTATTATTAGTATATATACACTAAGAATGTAAAAACTTCTTATTTAAAAAGGTATTATTATAAATGGCCTTATTGTTATGGGACACCCCCGTAATACCTTGTATACGTTTACCTATTTCTACTAACTTAGTAATTAGAGACTAACCGTAAAATAGCAATCTGACGGCAATCTACGGCATTCTGCTATATTCTGTCAAGTTTTACTAAATTCTGCTAAGTTCTGCTAAGACCACGACCTAAACCCTATTCTGCCTATGTACGTATTAACTAAGCATCTAAGTTAATAATATATATACCCTTTCTTCCCGTTTTCCTACATTTTTTCCTTACGCAACGTCTTAACCTCCTTATACAGTCTATATATATAGCTTAATAATATCTACCTTGCTATATATTATCGCCGCTTATACTTACTCTGTAATACTACGTTATATTAACTTTATATACTACCTCTAAAATGCAAAACGACCTAAAAGCCCCCATGATGGCCGCTGGTATTATATCCACACTTTAAGAATAACTAGTAGAAATATAGAAGTCTTTTATAGACACCCTTATATAAAACTAAGCTACTTTAAATTGATAATAAGCCGAATAAGAATTATAATACTAGCGATTAATTAAGGACCTCTAAGAAGAAATCCGTATACTTAAGATGCCTACATTAGGGCCCTAAGACTAAATACTATCTCTAGAGATAAACACGCGGAACGTAAGCCCTAAACCTATAGCAACTATCTACCCTAAACTAACTACTATATTAAAATAATCCGAATAATTACTAGATCCCCTAGTATTTACTAATAAATAATAAAAACTCTAATTATTCCTAAGCTAGCTTAAAAATAAGCTAACTAGTAACGCTAACTATTGCCTAACCGAAGCTAACCGACTCTGTTACGCCCTAAGTTAACTAGGAGGAGAGGTAGCTAACCTTATTAAACCTCTTTAGCCTACCTTAGTGTAAAGCCTAGTTGTACTCCTTAAAGCCTTATATAGTAACCTAAACCACTAAGCTACTGCCTAGAGAAAGATAAACTATATAGCTTAAGGAACGAAAAGTTTCCTAGTATACTTCTTTAAATTTAACCATTATGTAAAGGAAATAGGTTGGAACAACTCCGCACTAATTAACAGCCTTATTAAGTCTTTAAGCCCTGAACTAAAAACCTCTCTAATAGGCGTAGACTTACTAGGAGCCCTTAATGCCTATATAAACGTTATTAATAAACGGTATAATAATATACTACGCCTAATACTAAAGCCCGCCCCCTAATATAATACGGCAACCCTATAAATATCTACTAAGTTATTATTTTAGCCTAAGCACCCTAACGCTATAGATATTAATACTAAAACCCTAGAGTACGCCCTACTAGGGTCCCCTAAATAAGAAAGATATATTAAGCTAGGCCTCTACTTTAAGTACAAAGTAAGGACTATATCTTAAGATACTATTTTATCCCCTTATCTACGCCCCAAAATAATTTATAAACAGCTAATACTAGTAACTATTTACCGTATTAATCTTCTAGTTACCGCCCCTAATTTTTACCTAGTTCTAGCCCTATATTTAGTAAGTACTACTTATAAGGGCGAAGCTATAACCGACGTTTTATAGGAACCCCTTCCCGCTTACTACTAAAAGGTATATTTTAGAGTTAAGTCGCTTTCTAAGACGGCTCTACCTTAGGGTCTTATTAAATACTTTAGATATTATAAACTCTAACTCTTAGGATTGTAGTATAACCGTTAACTATTATCTTTAGTAGAATAATTAATAGGCTAATACTTAAGCCCTAATTAATATAGGAGCTAGTAGCATAGGATTTATTAATAAGATCTTTATATAAGATAATGGTTTTACCCTAACCCCCCTTAACTAGCATATTAATGTATTTAGATTTAATAGTAAACGCACAGTCTTAGGTTAAATTACCTATATAGTATACCTAAGACTTTAATACCTAAACCACGAAGAACTGATTAAGCTTTTTGTTACTACCTTAGGTTACCTAGTAATTTTTAAATAACCCTAGATAAAGCTACATAAGGTGACTATTAATTAGGACAACCTTAAGCTTTTATTTACCGCCTCCTATTATAAGTAGAAGTGCCTTATAATATATCGTCCTAACCCTAAACTAAAATCTAGGAAATCTACTAAAATTTATTAGTATAAGATTTCTATCAATATCTATTGAGGATCTAAAAACTCTACCGAATCCCATAAATAAACCCTAAGTACTATACCGCCCCGAACTAAGCAGAAGCTTAAGCTTAGTATATAAAACTACTAGAAGAACTAGTACCCTATAATAAAAAGAATACTTAAAGAACCTAAACCTAAATCTAATACTAACTCCGTACCTAATACCGAACCTAAAATTAAGTGAGAAACTATATAAGAAACTATGGATAACTAGAGCCCGCTTAACTCCCTAGATATTTATATAATTAGAGCTACCCCGCTAGTGTAACTCGCTAAGAAACCCAAATATATAATCTTTTCTGTCACTATAGCTAATATTAAGAAGGCCTTAGCACTAAAAAAGTATACCAACCCTGCTATAAAGGTACTAGTAGAGTACTATAACCGCCTAGAGGTATTTTTATGGAAGGAAGCTAATAAGCTACCGGAATACCGATTATATAACTATAAGATTATACTTAAAGAAGGAAAGTAGCCTAGATTTAGACCCCTATACGGGATATCCTAAAATAAACTCTAAGTGTTATAAAAATATTTAGATAAGAACCTAAGTAAAGAATTTATTAGAGTAAGCTTGTCGCCTATAGCCGTACTAGTGATCTTTATTAAGAAACCCAGTAGCGGTTTACGCTTCTATATAGACTACTAAGCTTTTAACGCCGTTACCATTAAGAATTAATATCCAATCCCGTTAATATAGGAGATACTAAACTAACTAAGTAAGGCTCGCTACTATATAAAGCTTAATATTATCTCTATATTTAACCGCCTCTATATAGTAAAAGGAGATAAATAGCTTACTACATTTCATACTCGGTATAGATTATTTAAATACTTAGTAACGCTATTTGGCCTTATAAATGCTCTAAGCTCGTTTTAATATTATATAAATAATACCCTACGTTCCTACCTAGATATCTTCTATACTGCTTATATTAATAATATCCTAATATATAGTAATAACATAACCAAATATTAGAAATATATTAACTTTATTTTATAAGCCCTATATAGAGCTAGTCTATAATTAGATATAAATTAATATAAGTTCTATACCTTAAACTCTTAATTTTTATAAATAGTATATAAATGGACCTAAAGAAAGTTAAAGTAATTATAAACTAGTAAGAACCTAAAAACGTTAAGAATGTAAGAGCCTTTATAGGATTTACTAATTTCTACTAACGGTTTATCGATAACTTCTCCGCCCTAGTTTTACCCCTTATTACTCTAACCTAAAAGGATAAAGCTTTTATCTTTAATAAGGAATATAAGAAGGCCTTTACTTATCTAAAGGTTATATTTACTACCGCACCTATACTTTAACACTTTAACTTAAAATAAATAAGTGTTATAAAAGCTAACTTATCTGCTTATGTTACTAAAGGCATTCTATTTTAATATAACGAGGAAGGAGTATTACACCCTATAGTATACTTTTTAAAATAACTAAGCCCTGCCGAATATAATTATAAGATCTATAATAAAGAACTACTAGCTATTATTAGATGCTTTAAGTAATGGCGACCTAAACTAGAAGGCGCTAAATTTCTAATTAAGGTCCTTAGTGACTATAAGAACCTGCAGTACTTTACGACTATAAAACAGCTAAGTTATTATTAGGCCCGCTAGTTAGAATATTTGTTACGCTTTTAATTCTTAATTATATACTATTTAGGCGTCCAAGGTTAAAAGCCTAATGCCCTAACTTAACACTTATAAGACGCGCTAGCCTTAGAAGAAGCGCGCTCTTACTAAAATTAGATCCTACTTCGCCCTAAATTATTTAACCCTCTTACTAAAGACCTTACGGTATATGTCCTTAAAATAACTAATTAACCAATTAAATAGATTATAGTTAACAAATACCTAAATAACGAGTTTATCTAAGAAATACTTAAGCTAATTTAAGATGGCGCCAGACGCTCTAAAAAGATTTCTTTAAGTAAATATAAAGCTTATAGAAACCGCTTATATTACCAAAACTGTCTAGTTATCCCTAATTATAATAAACTTAAGCTTAAGCTCCTTAAAAATATATATAATCTACCTATTACCAGCTACCTGGGCTAAGGAAAGATCCTAAAACTACTCTAACGGGAGTATTACTGGCTAAATATATATAATATAATATAAAGGTACATCTCTAGCTGCTATATTTTCTGATAAGCTAAAGCCTTATATAAGACGTATAACGGTCTTTTAAAGCTACTACCTATTCCGGACTAAAGATAGAAGGATATCTTAATTAACTTTATTATTAACCTCCCTAAAAGTAGAGGCTATACAAATATTATAGTAGTTATAGACCGACTATCTAAGATAAGACACTTAATCGCCTGTCCTAATATATTAACGCTTACTATCGCCTAACTATTCCTAGATTATATATAGAAACTCTACAAACTCCCTAAAACAATTATCTTTAATAGAGGTAGCTAGTTTGTCTTAGCATTTAAAAAAAAACTAACTACTTAACTCTATATTAAAGTACTGTTATCTACTATATATTACCTAAAAATGGATAGTTAAATGGAACGCGTAAATACTATAATAGAATAGTATATTTAGATATACACGTTATATTTATAAGATAACTAAATTAACTAGCTCGCATTTGCTAAGTTTACTATAAATAATTCCGTCTCGGAAACTATAAAAGTCTCCCTATTCTTAGCTAATTATGGCTAGCACTTATAAATGGGTTTTAAACCCTTTAGTAATGCTCCTTGCCCCGCTTATTACGCCTTATAAGTTATAAAAGTAAATAAATTTATAGAAAAGATAGAGGAACTATAATAGTTCCTTACTAATAAGATAATATAGGCTTAATCTATCTATAAATCCGCAGCGAATAAGAAACGGACCCTAGCACTAGCTTACTAAATTAGTAATTTCATCTGGCTAAATATAAGAAATCTAAACATAAAACGACCTACTAAAAAACTTAATTAGAAGAATGCTGGCCCTTATAAGGTTAAAAAGGTTATCTTTCCTTGTGCCTACTAGTTAAAGCTCCCCAATACGGTTAAAACCCACCCTATATTCTATACGTTAGTCCTTTACCCTACTACTCCTATATTAGATGCCCTGCCTAGATAAATATAAGACCCTCCTTTACTAGTTAAAGTAGATAGTAAGAATAAGTACTTTATTAAAAGAATTAATAATATTAAGTATAATAAATAGAAATGCTAATATATATATCTTATAAAATGGAGAGGCTTTACTAAGTCCTTATAGGAACCCGTTAACTTTATAGGACTTATATAAGCTATAGAAGACTTTTATAAACTCTACTTAAAACTACTATAGCCCTATCTCGTAAAAGCTCGAGTTTAAAGGGGGGGTACTATTACGGGATACCCCTATAACACCTTATATATATCTACCCGTTTCTACTAACTTAGCAATTAAAGACTAACTATAAAATAGTAATTTAACGGTAATCTAATGGCAATCTAATGGCAATCTACGGCATTCTGCTATATTCTGCCAAGTTTTACTAAATTCTACTAAGTTCTGCTAGGACTATAACCTAAACCCTATTCTACCTATGCATATATTAACTAAGTAACTAAGTTAATAATATATGCCCTTTCTTCCCGTTTTCCTACCTTCTTTCCTTATATAACGTCTTAACCTCCTTATATAGTCCATATATATAGCTTAATAATATCTACCTTACTATATATTATCGCCGCTTATACTTACTCTATAATACTTATATATAACGTAAAGCTCTATAAATATAGACTCCGCCTAAAATAATACTATTACTATATATAATAGGGATATACCTAATCCATATACGCAGTATAGGTGTGCTTCAGCTATTATATAGGCCCCTATAATATAAGATACTACTTAAATTAAGACTAAATAAAATATATAAACTGCTACTAAAGCATATATAAAGCGTAGGAGAGAGAAGACTATATTAAATACAGGAAATGGAAGGTAAGGGCTTAATAGCTGCGGGAATAACTATATGCTAGGTTATATAAATAGAAATAATAGGCAATAAGCTAGAGGGACGTAGGTACCTTTCTAGCATTTCTTACCTTTAATACTAAGGGGCTAGGTGTTACGGAGTAAGTATAAGCGGCGATAATATATAGTAAGGTAGATATTATTAAGCTATATATATAAACTGTGTAAGAAGGTTAAAACGTTATATAAGGAAAGAAGGTAGGAAAACGGGAAGAAAGGGTATATATTATAGACTTAGTTGCTTAATTAATATATACACAAAGCAGAATAGAATTTAGGTGGTAGTCCTGGCAGAACTTAGTAGGATTTAGTAAAACTTAGTAGAACTTAGTAAAATATAGTAAAATGTAATAAGTTGCCGTTAGATTGCCGCAGATTACTATTAAATTGCTATCTTATGGTTAGTCTTTAGTTACTAAGTTAGTAAAAATAGGTAGATGTATATAAGGTATTATAGGGGTGTCCTATAATAGTACCCCCCCCTTTAAACTTAAGCTTCTATAAGATAGGGTTATAGTAGTTCTAGGTAGAGTATATAAAAGTCTTTTGTGGCTTATATAAGTCCTATAGAGTTAATGGGTTCTTATAAGGGCTTAGTAAAGCCTTTCTATTTTATAAGGTATATATATTAGCGTTTCTATTTATTATACTTAATATTATTAATTCTTTTAATAAAGTACTTGTTTTTACTATCTAATTTAACTAGTAGGGGAGGATCTTATATTTATTTAGGCAGAGTATTTAATATAGGAGTAATAGGGTAAAGGACTGACGTATAAAATATAGGGTAGATTTTAACCATATTAGGGAGCTTTAGTTAGTAGGCGTGGGAGGAATTAAGCTTCTTAGCAGGTTATTTTTTATTTAGATTTCTTATATTTAGCTAAATAAAGTTACTAATTTAGTAAGCTGGTGCTAGGGTTTATTTCTTATTCGCTGCGGCTTTATAGACAGATTAAGCCTATATTATTTCATTAATAAGGAACTATTATAGTTTCTCTATCTTCTCTATAAATTTATTTACTTTATAACTTATAAGGCGTAATAAGTAGGGTAAGGAATATTACTAAAGGGTTTAAAACCCATTTATAGATACTAGCTATAGTTAGCCAGAAATAGGGAGACCTTTATAGTTTCCGAGATGGAATTATTTATAGTAAACTTAGTAAATATAAGCTAGTTAATCTAGTTATCTTATAAGTATAACGTGTATATCCAAATATACTATTCTATTATAGCATTTACACGTTTTATTTAACTATCCAATTTTAGGTAGTATACTATAAATAATAGTGCTTTAATATAGAGTTAAGTAGTTAGTTCTTTCTAAAATATAGAGATAAACTAGCTACCTCTATTAGAGATAATTATTTTAGGGAGTTTATGGAGTTTCTATACGTAATCTAGAAATAGTTAGGTAATAGTAGGTGTTAATATATTAGGGCAGGCGATTAAATATCTTATTTTAGATAGTTAGTCTAATTAATATAATATTTATACAGCCCTTACTTACGGGGAGGTTAATAATAAAGTTAATTAAGATATCCTTTTATCTTTAGTCCGGAACAGGTAGTGGCTTTAAAAGACCGTTGTATATCTTATATAAAGCTTTAGCTTATCGGTAGATATAGCAGCTAGAGATATACCTTCGTATTATATTATATATATTTAGCCAATAATATTCTTATTAGAGCAGTTCTAGGGTTTTTCCTTAGCCTAGGTGGCTAGCTACTGGTATATTATATATATGTTTAAGGAGCTTAAGCTTAAGTTTATTATAATTAGGGATAACTAGACGGTTTTAGTAATATAAGCAGTTTCTATAAGCTTTATATTTACTTAAAAAGATCTTCTTAAAGTGTCTAACGCCGTTATAGATTAGCTTAAGCGTCTCTTAAATAAACTTGTTATTTAGGTATTTATTAATTATAATCTATTTAATTAATTAATTAGTTATTTTAAGGGCGTATACTATAAAGTCTTTAGTAGAAGGGTTAAATAGTTTAGAATAAAGTAGGGTCTAGTTTTAGTAAGAGCGCTTTTTTTTTAGTACTAGCGCATCTTACAAACATTAGGTTAAAGTATTAGGCTTTTAACCTTAAATACCTAGGTGGTATATAATTAAGAATTAGAAACGGAATAGATATTTTAACTAGTGGGCCTAATAATAGCTTAGCTGTTTTATAGTCGTAAAGTACTATAGATTCTTATAGTTACTAAGGACCTTAATTAGAAATCCGGCGCCTTCTAGTTTAGGTTACTATTATTTAAAACATCTAATAATAGCTAGTAACTCTTTATTATAGATCTTATAGTTATATTCGGCTAGGCTTAATTATTTTAAGTAGTATATTATAGGGTATAATACTCTATCTTTATTATACTAAGATAGAATGCCTCTAGTAATATAGTTGGATAAGTTAGCTTTTATAACGCTTATTTGGTTTAGGTTAAAGTATTAAAGTATAGGCGCGGTAGTAAATATAACCTTTAAATAAGTAAAGGCCTTCTTATATTCCTTATTAAAGATAAAGGCCTTATTTTTTTAGGTTAGAGCTATAAGGGGCAAAACTAAGGCGGAGAAGTTATTAATAAACCGTTAGTAAAAATTAGCAAATCTTATAAAGGCTCTTATATCCTTAGCGTTCTTAAGTTCTTACTAGTTTATAATTACTTTAACTTTCTTTAGGTCTATTTATATACCGTTTATAAAAATAAAAAGCCTAAAGTATAGGACTTCTATTTTATAAAATTTATAAGAAGAAGGCTGTAACAGCAGCAAAACCAGCCCAAAAACTACTTAATAAAGCAATCCGTTATTGGAATCCCATTCCTCGCATCGAGAGACCCTTAAAACCACGTCGCCCCAGCTACAAAGTATGGGGGACGACGGAGGGACGCAAGCTTCCCGCTAGAGCCACAAAAGTTACAACGCGAGGAAGCTGAACTACAAACTAGGTGGGCAATAACGCGAAAAAGACAGCTGCCAGCTTAACTAGTAATGGCAAAAACTAAAGGAAACACTTGGATAAATTAAAGACGATCTTATAAAAGAGGAGGAAGAAACCCCATAACACCAGATACTTGTTGCTGTTTAAGAGGTAATATAACGCGTTAAAGCCCTCTTAACGTGTTAAGTGCCTTAGATAACCCAGGAAAAGGAGACCAAGGCCTAGCTTAACTGGATTAAAGCTAGCATTACGAAAATTTAAAAGGAAACGCGCAAAGGAGGACCCCTAGGTCTAGGAGTCCCCCCAATACAGAGCCAGTCCTAGGCAGCTGTTGCTGCGTAGGCGGCCCATACAGTAAACGCAGTCGCGGCACCACAGAGAGCGACCGTACGCGTCCGGCTTAAGGACCCCCAGGGCCACGAACCAGGGGAGCTCCTTAAGACTATTTAGAGAATAATACTAAGTGCATACGCCATACGCACCCTTAATAGCGGGGATATAGACGTCTATGTCCCCTCCTAAACAATAAAGGATTAAATCCTAAACGGACTAGACACGCTAGGACTAAAAATACTAAGAAAAGACTACCTCTTAGAAGTACCTAGGGTCCTACTTAAGACCCTAATTAATAGCGAAAGAAATATAGACAACTTAGAATTAACCTAATCCATCTATAAAGCTACAAAGCGCCTTATGCTTAGGGTAGCTATTAGCCGGATCTAATAGCTATACGACCCTAAAGCGCAGACGAAACGCTAGGCAAACCCTAGCAGTACCTAAAAAGAACCTAAGAAAACCAAAGAAACACTTATAATTAGTATCCCAACCCAGGTAATTTAGCAAAAGATTATAAAAAGCAGGATAGTCATTAAATCCCAGCTTTTTAAGACTAGGCTATTTAAGAACAGCCTAATTATAAAGCAATGCTACTAATATAACTAATAGGGACACACGCAAAGCGCATATAGAAAGTAAATAAAATGCGGATAATATATAGGACCACATAGCACTACAGATTACCCTAAGGAAAGGGTATCCTATATTAACTACGGCAAAGCCTATAAAGTATAGTAAAGAAAGGAGTGCAGGACCTTCCAGAGCTATCTTAAGGGCATCCAAATAAAAAGGATAACCCTCTTAACGCAGTCGCTCTGCATGCAAGAAGCTATAGAAATAATGCCACACTAACCCCCAATACCAGGAAACTTTACAATTATCACTAATAAAAAAAGAGGACGGGAACTATTAGGGACTTAAAAACAACCACTTAAACGGGGACTAGGTAAACCATCTTTTATTAATAAAGCAAGCAGAGACAGATTATAATTAAGGCTCCGGCTCCGCGCTAATAGAGCAATAACAGTTACTAGCGAAAACAAAGAGAAATAGAACATAGATATAGATAAGCCCACACCTACCCCAAATAAGTAAGTATATAATTATCCAGTATAACTGCGGAAATGCAAACTAAGGGGCATATTGCCCCTTCTTTAACAGCGTTACGCCGGCGGACCACTAGGTCCTCGCAGTTTAGGAGCCGGTATATAATAGGTCCACTAAATTAACATACTGCCTAAGGGGATTCATACTTATATATAACGCCCTCCCCACAATAAAGGTCTGCTTTATAATTAGCCGGAATATTAATACCGTGTATTAGAAGCGCAGATAGTACGGCCCCTTTACTATAGCCCTCTAGGTACGCCTAGAGGGGCTAGAGATTACAATTATTAATATCTACAACCCGCGCGAAGACGGCCCCTAGATTAGGACATGGCCTAAGGTTAAAACGGCTATTAAGGAGGCTAAGGGAGAAATTATACTCCTAGGCGACTTTAATGCCTACTACCTAACATAGGGCGGAAAGCATATAGCCAGCGAAGAGCAGGCGGAACGCCTGCTAGCCGAAACCGATGCTAAAGGTCTTATACTCGCTACACCAAAAGGAGAGCCTATATAGAAAAGAGGGCAATAGGAAAGTATAATTAACCTTACGTTTATATCTCCAAATCTATACAGAAAAGTTAACTTTTATAGTACGGTTAAGGAATAGGCCCTTACAAGAGACCACATACCTATCCGCATCTAAATTAATAACGCTAGCTGTCCGCTAGCGGAACGCTAGCGCCTCGCCCTTAAAAAGCTAGACTTATAGAGCCTCCTCTAAAGCATTTAGGAGCTCAACTAGACCACATCTAAAGACCCCCTTTAAGCCCTCTAGGAAGGTATTAAACAAGCACTTAGAGAACACTACCTATAAGTATAACCTAGCCGGTAGGCCCGCAGAGAATAGTCGCCATATGCTATACAGCTCCACGCCAGCGCTCGCCAGGCGCGACGATAGTATTAGGACTATAACGACCCCTAGGACCTTTAAAGATACTTAGCACTAAGTAATTAACTCTAGAAAGAAACTAGGAGAGTTAGTTATAATAACTAGCGGCGCTTTATTTATAAACTTACTAAGAACTAATTAAAACCCTATAACAAAGGACTTTAGATTCTATTAAAGTGGAGTAAAAAAGCAAGCATAGTAAAGGCGGACCCCCACCTACCAAACCTTAGGAGGTCTATTAAGGACCCCCTAGTAGACAATAATACTATAAAAGTAGACATCCTTGCAGCTAAGTTTTTTCCTAAGACTAGAACAGCGGACCTTAGCGATATTAAGATAGAGACAATAATGGAACAAAGGGCATTTAATATTAGCCCTATTATCTTAATAGAAGAAATTAGCAAGCTAATTAGGAGCCTTCTAAATGGAAAAGCCCTAGGGCTAAATAGTATACTAAATAAGGTTCTTAAAGCGGTTGCCCTAGTTATTACAAAAAACCTAGCAGAAGTAGCTAGTTACTACTTTACCAACGGAATAATACTAAAAAGCCTTAAAGAATCCATAACCGTAGTTTTAAGTAAAGAAGAAAAGAAAGACTACTCTCTCTTAGGCAGCTATAAACTAATTACACTTAAAAATACGCTAGTAAAAGTCCTAGAGAAGCACGTAGCTAATATTATATTAGAAGCAGCGGAAGAGTATAAATTACTCCCTTGGAACTAGATAGGAGTAAGGTATAAGCAATCCACACTATTAGTAGTAGGACTACTTAGCTCCTGCGTATAGACAGCGTGGCGAACGCGCTATGGGTGCGTAGTATTAATGCTAAGCCTAGACTTAGCAGGGGCGTTTAATAATATATCCCACAAAAGGCTCCTCTATATCCTAAAAGGAAAAGGCTTTCTAAAGTAGCTTATAGACTTTATATAAAGCTTCCTAACAGTATATAAGACCTGCATTAAGTTTATAAAATATAAGAGTAATTAGATCTAGACACAGACAGGCATCCCCTAGGGGTCTCCTCTATCGCTAATTCTATTTCTCTTTTTTATATTAGAACTCTTAGAAAAATTCTAAAGCCCTAATAGCGGTACGCTGGGGTTTAGCTTTATAGACGATACAAACCTCATTACTTAGGGGAACTCCGCGGCAGAGAACTGTTAACAATTAGAGGCCGCCTATAATTGCTACGCTATATAGGCAAACTGACACGGCGCGGCGTTCGCCCCTAAAAAGTACTAGCTTATACACTTTATAAGGCGACGGCGCCACGCCACTACAGACCTTACGTCTACCGTGCGTATCGCTGGCTGCGAGATAGCTCCCCAGAAAACTAGTATGCAAATCCTAGGGATTTAGGTGGACCCTAAGCTCCAGTAGAAAGAATAGATTAAAAAGGCGGCAACTAAAGGATTAGCAGCCTTTAAAGCGATATTAAGGATCACTACGTCTACATAGGGCCCATTAATGCGCCGCTTGCGCCTCCTATATACGGCCACCGTCTGACTAGCGATGCTATATAGCGCCCAAGTGTGGGGAGTACGGGACGACGGCGGAACGCCAGCAAAAAGCTTACTTAAACCGCTACAGAAAGTCCAGAACTAGTACCTCCGCAGGATTATAGGGGCATACCAGCGAACACTAATAGCTGCAATTAAGAAGGAAGCGGCTATTCCCCTAATCTAACTCTATATTAAAACAACAGCCCTTTAAAGAGCCGCCAAGACAGCTTCTAATAGGGTAGAAAAGGAATTAGTAGAGGCACTTAAGGATATCTAGAAAATACTAGTAAAGCGCCGGCGAAAAATAAAACGGCTACTAGTACTACTAGAAGCGCTTAGGGACCGCGTAAAGGACCGTAAGAATAAGATATAGGGGTTCCTTGCATACTAGAAGGATTATACTAAGCAAGAAGCCGTAATAAACCCCTATAGGCGTAGCTAGTAGAACGCCAGTAGAGCGCAGACGGAGCGCCGCCACCGCATAGGAGGTCACTAGTATCGCTGGTAGGAAACCACCCTTATCGCGAAGTGGGCAGACCTAGAATAGCGCCGACGGTGGTAGGCAAAGGCTAAAAATCGCACAGAAACCACGTGGAAGACCCTATAGGGGAAACCTATAATCCCATTATATAAAGATCTAATAAAAGCAGAGGCTATAGCACTATTTCTCCTTCGTATAGAGGTAATAGGGCTTAACGCATAGCTTGCATCTGTTGGAGTACCAGAAATTCTCCCACGGTGTAAATGTGGCTGGATAAGGCAGATAGTATACTATGTACTATTCCAGTGCCCATAATACCAAAGGGCGGACTTTATAGCACAATGCGCCTCTAAACGCCTTTAAGAGGTCTTAAGCAATAAAAGAAGTGCCTAAGTAGCTGCAAAATGGATGGTATAGTCAGGAGCCCTAACTTAGTTCTGGGCTATAAAGGTAATAGATGCAGAGGAGATAAGTAAATACTAGCCCTTTTAAAGCTTAGAGGACTGGTAAAAGAATAAGGGTAAAAGGATAAGGGAAGAAGGGGTAGTGTGAGATTGTCCGCGAAGCGCGGTTAGTTGGCTTAATATGCAGACTCTTAGCCAGGTAGAAGGCGAGTCGCTGGCGCCCCGATATTGGAACGCTGTCGTCTCTCTAGCGCGGCCCGCGATTGGGTTTTCTCTAAGATAGAGTTTTTCCTATAGAAGGTATTAGCCTGCGTGGACCCACTAGGGGGACCGGGACGGGCGGTAAATTGAATTTATTATTATTATTATAAAATTTATATTTATCTATATCTAATTATAGACTAGCTCCGTGTATGGCTTATAAAATAAAATTAACGTATTTCTAATATTTGGTTAGGTTATTACTATATATTAGGATATTATTAATATAAGCAGTATAGAAGATGTTTAAGTAGGGACGTAGGGTATTATTTATATAATGTTAAAACGAGCCTAGAGTATTTATAGGGCTAAATAGCGTTACTAAGTATTTAAATATTCTATACTAAGTACAAAACGCAGTAGGCTATTTATCTCCTTTTACTATATAGAGGCGGTTAAATATAGAGATAATATTAAGCTTTGTATAGTAGCGAGCCTTATTTAGTTAGTTTAGTGTCTTCTATATTAACGGGATTAAGTATTAGTTCTTAACGGTAACGGTATTAAGAGCTTAGTAGTCTATATAGAAGCGTAAACTACCGCTAGGTTTCTTAATAATGATTTCTAGTACGGCTATAGGTAAAGAGCTTACTCTAATAAATCCTTTACTTAGGTTCTTGTCTAAATACTTCTATAGCACTTAGAGTTTATTTTAGGACATCCTATATAGGGGTCTAAATCTAGGCTGCTTTCCTTTTTTAAGTATAATCTTATAGTTATACAATTGGTATTTCGGTAGCTTATCGGCTTCCTTTTATAAGAATACTTCTAGGCGGTTATAGTACTCTACTAGTACCTTTATAGCAGGGTTAGTATACTTCTTTAGTACTAAGGCCTTTTTAATATTAGCTATAGTAATAGCAAAGATTATATATTTGGGTTTTTTGGCGAGTCGCGCTAGCGGGGTAGCTCCAATTATATAGATATTTAGGGCGTTAAGCGGGCTCTAGTCGTCTATAGTTTCTTATATAGTTCCTTACTTAATTTTAGATTTGATATTAGGTATATAGTTAGTTAGATTTAAGTTCGGGTCCTTTAAGTATTCTTTTTATTATAGAGTACCAGTTCTTCTAGTAGTTTTATATACTAAGCTTAAGCTTCTACTTAGTTTAGGGCAATATAGTACTTAGGGTCTATTTATAAGGTTTAGTGGAATTTTTAGATCCTTAATAGATATTAGTAGAAATCTTACGTTAGTAAAATTCGGTGGAATTCCTAGGTTGGTAGAATTTGGTAAATTTCTTAGGCGCGAGGTGGATATTAGTGGAAATCTTAGGCTAATGGGTTTTAGTAAATTTCCTAAATTTTAGTTTAAGGTTAGGACGGTATGTTATAAGGCACTTCTACTTATAATAGGAGGCGGTAAATAAAAGCTTAAGGTTATTTTAATTAATAGTCACCTTATATAGCTTTATCTAGGGTTATTTAAGGATTACTAGGTAACCTAAGGTAGTAACGAAAAGCTTAATTAGTTCTTTATAGTTTAGGTATTAGAGTTTTAGGTATACTACGTAGGTAATTTAACCTAAGACTGTACGTTTACCATTAAATCTAAATACGTTAATATGCCGGTTAAGGGGGGTTAGGGTAAAACCATTATCTTACGCAAAGATCTTATTAATAAATCCTATGCTATTAGCTCCTATATTAATTAGGACTTAAGTATTAGCCTATTAATTATTCTACTAAAGATAATAGTTAATGGTTATACTATAATCCTAAGAGTTAGAGTTTATAATATCTAAAGCGTTTAATAAAATCCTAAAGTAGAGCCGTCCTAGAAAGCGACTTAACTCCAAAATATGCCTTTTAGTAGCAAGCGGGAAGGGGTTCCTATAGAACGTCGGTTATAGCTTTACCTTTATAAGTAGTGCTTATTAAATATAGGGCTAAAACTAGGTAAAAATTAGGGGCAGTAACCGGAAGATTAATGCAGTAAATAGTTACTAGTATTAGCCGTTTATAAATTATTTTAGGGCGTAGGTAAGGGGATAAGATAGTATTTTAAGATATAGTTCTTACTTCCGTACTTAAAGTAGAGGCCTAGCTTAATGTATCTTTCTTATTTAGGGGACCCTAGTAGTGCGTACTCTAGGGTTCTAGTGTTAATATTTATAGCGTTAGGGTACTTAGGCTAAGATAATAACTTAGTAAACGTTTATAGGGTTACCGTATTATATTAGGGGGCGGGCTTTGGTATTAGGCGTAGTATATTATTATACCATTTATTAATAACGTTTGTGTAGGCATTAAGGGCTCCTAGTAGGTCTACGCCTATTAGGGAGGTTTTTAGTTTAGGGCTTAGAGATTTAATAAGGCTATTAATTAGTGCGGAGTTATTCTAGCCTATTTCCCTTATATAACGGTTAAATTTAAAGAAGTATACTAGGAAACTTTTCGTTCTTTAAGCTATATAGTTTATCTTTCTCTAGGTAGTGTTATAGAAGTAAATATAAGCTAAAATATAATATACTAAATAGGGTAGTAATTAAAGAAGGCTACGTACGCGTAACTATACGTAGTTAATATAAAGATATTTAAATACAGAATAAAATAAAACAGGTTAGGTATAGGTATAAATAGGAGTTATAGGGGAACGTATATAGGTGTCTTGGGACAAATATAAGTATAGGTTAAAAACATTAAAACGTGTAGAGACGTAAGAGCGTATAAGTCCTATAATAGTACCCTTCCCCCCTTACTTCTAAGCTCCTATAAGGCGTGTTATATATACTAAAAAAACCCAATATAGGAAAAAAATTCGTTAGCCCTTTTCTACCCTTCTACGTCCTCCGTTACACAGGTTCCTCCAGTTTAGTCCTTCTATATTTAATTATTAGGCCACTAACTTATTAGGCCTAAAGTATAGCCTAGCTTCTATCGCCAGCTACACTCCTGTTTTTACCGCTTAAAGACGCATTACTAAAGCTTATATAGTCCCTTTCTTGCTTTTAGCAGCTCTATAGCCTTCCCTTCCTATACTTTAAGTCCCCCTAAAAAATTACCCTAATTTTTAGTCTAAAATAGGCGTTTTAAGCAGTATTTATCGGCCTAAACAGCAGTATAGTACGGTTAGTACGGTGTTTATAGTTATAGTAAGGCATATTCTTAGCAGGTTTTTATTAGTATAGTATAGTATTTATATTATAAGCAGGTTCTTATTAGTGGCAGTATAGTGCTAGCGTATGTTCTATAGGTATATCGGCACAGGATCTTATTAGATTTAGGTAGCAGTACAGTACTAGCGACGTATTTAGGTTCCGTAGGCAAATCGGCAAAGAGCTTATTAGTTTATATAGTAGCAGTATAGTGCTAGTAATGGGGTCGTCTTATAAGCATATTAGCATAAGGCTTATTAGTTTAGGTAGGTAGTAGTATAATACTAGTAACGGGTCGTCTTATAGGCGTATTAGCATAAGGCTTATTAGTTTAAGCAGTAGTATAATATAAGCAACGGGTTTAGGAGTCTAGGGAGCGAGGCTCTACCTAGTTATATTTGGCTTGTAAGCGTATTAGTACAAGGCTTATTAATAGGTTGGTGTTACGGCTTATATAAATGCTTCTGAGCTAAAGCTTATAGAATGCTGTATTATAAAGATACTAAGCTAAAGAGAAGAAAAAGGGGTCGCTAGGACCGATGTAAATAAATATATAGGGTGAGCCGCTAAGGCGCTAGCTTTAGGCGGGCCAATTATAGGTTAGCAGAATTTGGCAGAATTTGGCAGATAATGTGCGATAGCGCCGTTATATCACCCCCCTCTTTAAAAGAAAAGCCTGCCCTTAGGCTTAGTTAGAAATAGGGTAGTACTAGGCTTATAAACGTAGGATTATAAAATATAAAATAAGGAGATAAAGGGGATATAAGTACGTCCAAACTAAGTATAAAGGCGATTATAGGCTAAGTGGAAGCACTAGGCCAGAAAGAGTAGCCGTTAAAAGTCTTAGCACGGATCTAACTAATTAGACAACTTTAACTGGCGGTCAAAGTTCCTTAATATTTAAAAATTTACGGTACTGGTAGAAAACGGCAGAATATGGCAGAATTTGGTAGATAGCTATATTAGGGCTTTGGGGCGTTTTTGTCCCTATGTTCTTCTGGTAACTTATTATCTTTATTATATTAGCATTCTATCCATTTATCTAGGTACTTTAGGGGTCTAGGTATATTAGGGTATTAGTTATAGAATTTTTTAAGCTTCTGGGGGTAGCCTATAAAGTTCTATATAGGGTACTAGGTTAGGTTAAGATTATAGCCCTTCTATTAAATATGGTATTTTAGCGTTCCCTATACTATCTTATAGGCCAGTATTTTATTAACCTCCCATTTATTATTACCGTTTACTTAAACTAGTAGGGAAGGCTCGTTCTTTTATTTAGGTAATAGGTTATTTATAGCTTTCCGTAACTTATCTAGTAAGAAAATAGGGTAAACCCTAATTAAAGCTAGGAGCTTTATCTTATACGAGTTGCCTATCTTCTTAAGAACCTTATATGGTCCTACTATCTAGTAGTCCAGCTTATAGCTAGGTCATTCGGTCCTCTAATTCCTTATTATAACCTATATTATATTACTAGGGGTAAAATTAGGCTCTTAACGGTGTTTATTCACCTGCTGTTCTATTAACCTTTAAGCTTTTTCTAGGTTCTTATAGGCTACCGTCTAGGCTTCCTCTAATTGTTTAGCGTACTATTAGGCCTTAGTATAGGATAGCTTCTTTTATATAGTCTAGGGTTCTTTTAGCCTTTTTTAGTTAAAGCTTATACGGGGTAAGTATTCTATTTTTAGCTAAATTAGGGCAAACCCTATAGAGTTATAGGGTAGGGTTACTTGCGCGTAGTTTATTAAGGGTAGTAGTTTAAACTAGTTATTCTAGAAATAGTTAATAAAGGGCCTAAGCCTCTAGTCTAGGTACTAATTTATAATCTTTATCTAACCGTTTATCTAGGGGTAATAAGCTATAGAAAGCTTTAGCTTAATACCTAGGATCTAGGTAAACTTATTCTAGAAGGCTGATATAAACTATAGCCTATAATTAGATATAATAGTATCTAGTAATCCGTAGATTTAGTAAACGTAATAGATATATAGCCGGGCTGCCTCTTTAGTATTAATGTTTTTATAATAGGGAATTAAGAATATGCGTTTACTAAAGTGGTTAACTATAACTATAACTATATTATATCCATTACGGTCCCTAGGTAGTTTATAAAAGTCTATAAAGATATACTGCTAAGGGCGCTCTAGTATTAGGAGTGGCTTAAGTAGTCCTAGGGTCTTATCCCGTGGGATTATAGCTCTTTAGCAGTCTTCGCAGTTCTATATATATTGATTAATATTTATAGCTATTCTTAGCTAATAGTAGCGGCAGTTAATAATTTTATAGGTCTTATTCTTGCTAGGGTATATTGTAGAGACTTAGTAATAAGCTTTATAGATTAGTTTAGTCCGTAGATTATTAATATTAGGGACTATAAGCCGCTCCTAGTATAGGAGCAATTCTTCCTCCGTTTTAAAATCGGGGTTTCCTTTTACGGCTTATTTATAGAGGGCCCTTAAGGCATTAGCCATACGGTTTATAGTTAGAAGGCGGTTAATTAGCCCTATTAGCTTATCTAAGGACTCCTTTATTAGTGCTAGCTTGTTTTTCTAGGAGTCTAGCTCTTTAAGGATCTATAGGTTAAGCTATTTTAGATAGAGGAGGGCGCGCGTCTAATATTAGGTCTTTAGCTTATTTTAGGGTCCTACGTCTTATTCTCTTTAGGTTAGGGCATTAGCCTTAAATTTTTACTTACTAGAACAATATATAATCGTAAAGAAGAATTAGGAGAGTATTTTGGCCTAGTAGGCTTATTATTTAGTAAGCTACTTTATAGTTATAAAGTACTCTAGGGCTTTATAATCTATATATATCTTAATCCGGGAGTTTATACCTTTAAGCTCTACGCGCTATTAGGAGAGTAATTAAATAATAGCTAGCATTTCTTTATTATATACTTTATAGTTATACTTAACTAGGTCTATTATCTTTAAAAAGAAAGCTATAGGGTACTATTCGCCGTCTAGATATAACTATAATAGGATTCCCGCTATAACCCTATTAGAGGCGTTTATTTCTAGCATTAATTTAAGGTCTAGGTTATAGTAATAAAGAATTAGGAAAGAGATAAGCCGATTCTTTATCTCTTTAAAGGCTTCTATATAGCTATTATTAAAAAAAAAAGGCGTATCCTTCCTAGTTAGTT
>Ga0307515_10006284_pt1 | contig 23831 bp, 18 predicted proteins | sample 17_EM_MG_FD_194513 | JGI IMG/M metagenome (GOLD analysis project Ga0307515, IMG submission 194513) | Populus trichocarpa ectomycorrhiza microbial communities from riparian zone in the Pacific Northwest, United States - 17_EM | ecosystem: Host-associated > Plants > Roots > Unclassified | place... | reverse complement strand
GTCAATGTTTTCTTTTGTTGGGTGGGGTTGGGGGTGGGTGTTGTCGGGTAGCGGGCAAGGGGAGCGGCAGCAGCGGGCAGATTGCAGGCATCAGGAGTTTGGGAGATAGTATAGAGAGTTGGGTAGAGAGGGAGGGGAAGCAGAGAGATAGCGGCGCTGTGCTGTTCAAGTAGAAGTTATCGTCGCCCATCACCCCATGGCCGCTCCAAGCAAGAAGCGCACAGTGACGACTCCTTGCTCCATCTGCAACCAGCGTTTCTTAGATCTTCGATGCTATATCGGGATCGCGGCAGCAGCAGGTGACCTGTAAACACCACCACCAAGACCCTCAGAAGCTCAAAGGCTCAAAAGCCCGTCAGCAAGTGGCACCGAGGACTCGGCCAGTCGAGACGGCTGCAGCCTCGTGGCACCCAAGTTCCTGCTCCCAACACTGCCAGCGGGAGCAACAGAACGCCCGCCTGAGACGAACCACAGCGATCCACATGTCGCGTCGCGTCGCGGCACTTAACAAATGGCTTTCTCTCGTAGCACACGCGCCACCACCCCTTTCTCCCCAGCGCCGAATACACACAAACCTGCATAAATTATATATTTCTCGGCTATTCGCAGTCTCCCTGCCATGTGCCCACTGCATCTATCTGAATTCCCCTTGCCGCCATCGAGGCCCAAAGTTTTGCGTTTCCCAAAATCCCAATTCCTACCCAACCTGCCAATTCCCAATCCAATCCCGTTCAATTCCAACTCCCTCCCAGCTCCCAGCTCCCATCATGGCCAAAGCGCAAACGCCACGCTCCCGTCCTATCAAATTCGATCCCATTAAAGAAAAGGAAAAAATAGCCAAAAAGGTGAGGAATAAATCTATCGATGATGCGGGGTAGAGATATAAGGTCGTGAAGCAATCCAAATATCGACACGGAGAAGAAGAAAAAAATGTACCTAAAAATACCGTAAACTGAAACGCTTTCCAATGAGAAGAGCACCGTATGACAACGCCCGTCTTTCCGGTTAAAAGTCGTAAGTGTCGTTCAGAGATCCGCGAAAAGGGGGTGGAATATTCGAATCCCCGACCGTTGCGATATGAGAGAACGACTGAACCAGTCGAAACAAACCGCTGAAGATCCGAGACCGATTACTCCTCGTATTTACCCAGCAAAAAATATATATGGCGAAAACATTTGATGGTAGGTTGCAGTCTATGCACCTGCAGAGATTGGCAGGGAAAGATGGAGAGCTGTAGAGGGAGAATCATCCCAGTAGCACTGCCAACCTGTCAGCGTCTTCTTCGTCTTTCGAGTCTTGAGAATTTAACTTACCTTCCCAACTCCAATCCTTCATTACACCCAACCAATGTAAGCGTCCCTTAACCGTAAACTCATGCTCCAGCGCCTCCGTCCCCACCTCCGCCCCTTTCTTGCCCTCTCCCCTCTCCGGCTTCACCTGCGTAGGTCTCGGCGCATCAAAAATTCCAGGTCCGCTCAACGCCCTCCTCTTAACACACATATCCGCCCAGCCAACCAGATTATCGATCGCCGGATCGTCAGCCGTGAGTCCGCGCTTCAGGGACGACATAGCTAAAGAGGACGAGCTGCCGTTGCGGCTGCGGTTGGACTTTAGCTTTTCGGCGACGTGCGCGTCGCGGCGGTCCCACACCTCCTTGACCACTTCCGCGCAGCGGTCGATGATGCCGATGACCATGCGCTGCGCCATTGCCTCCCAGCGCTGGCGCACCCACTCCCTGTCTTCCTCCTCCACCGCTTCACATCCCGCTGCTGTGAGAGGGTAGATCTGGACGATAACGGCGCGCGAGGAGAGCGGAACCGTTGCTAGGTAGACCAAGACTTTCTTGGCGAGGGCCGCGGAGGACTGCGACGGGATCTCCGGCACCGCTTGGTGGAGGTACAGCAGCGTCGCCCACCTGTACGCCTCGGCTGTCTGCAAGGAGTGCTGGATGTGGCTCGTGGGATCCTCCGGGGGCTCGACGAAAGTAGGGGGCTCCCATTTCTCGAGCTGCGCCTGGAGTTCCATGGCCTGCGAGATGATGCTCGGGCTGTTGCTCTCGCTTCTCCGCACTTTCCTGACCAGGTTGGCGACTCTCCCGATGACAGGGAAGAGAGTGCTTGCGCAGCCCATCAGGGGATCTAGATGCGCCTCGTTGTCGGGATCAAATGGATCGTTAAACATGTTGGCTATGGTGTCGAAGTCGTTGCTTTCATCGTCATCGACGGACGTAAGGCGTGCAATGACGTCCATATAGATCCAGGTGTTGCATAGGAACTTCAGACGGTTCAATTCGTCTCCGGATAAAGCGGACTGCTTATGTCGCACCAGGGCCCTGTTGACAAGAATCTTGGCACCCTTGATGTGATTAATGCCTGTACTGATATGCTGATCCCAAGACTCAGAGAAGGCGAGGGCGAGAGTGGTTGCGATAGCCGCGTCTACACGCATATTTTCGATACCGGAAGCGAGAGCGTGAATACTGGTACGCATGTGCTCAATACCTTGGATCCGCATTTGGGGTTGGTTCTTCGAAGTATGGAACGATGTCATTGAGGCAATGGCGTGGTAGAGGGCAGGACTGTCGCGAGCGAGAGGCCAAATGAGCGTACGCCAGGGGTTTTCTGTAGGTCCATCTTTCACGGACAGGATGCCGCAGGTTTGGCGGTCGTAGCGGAGCGTAAGCATTTCTGGAGAGCCCTGGGAAAACTGGGGCTCCATTAATAAGATGCCAGCATCCCTAGAGAAACCGGCAGAGTCGGAAGAAGACGAACTCGAGGAGCTGGACGGTGTGGGAGACGGTAGACGCATCACCCACGCTACGTGGTCTGGGTTACAGTTAGCGCGAGGAATTTCCTCGACGCCATCCTCATCCATGGGATCTTGGGGCGGGTTGTAATGGACTGGTTCATAGAAAGAGTCCGGATACTGAGAGCGGAAGCTTAGATACTCGGCGGTCGGTGCGCTGAGGTCCGTGCCAGGCAAAAGGAGATCTACGAGTCGTGGAGACTGTCCAGATGATATACTTGAAGGAGCTGTTGTCCTTGTTGGCATGGTGTCTACCGTTTCCGCATCGTTGAACATGCTATTCGTGCTTGCAACGGAACTAGGCTCAAATTGTTCGTGTGATGGTACGGACGTTGGCGGCATCATGTATGGTGAAGGATGAGGCATCGAGTACGCTTCTCCTATTATCTGATATGCTGGATCTATAAACGGTGTTGGAGGCGGCTGCATCCCCGGGGTAGGAGATTGTGGTAAAGGAAAGTACGCATTGTTGAACGACTCGTTATTTGAGATGGTGTGGTTAGAAGTTTCCGAGGCCGCAGGACTCTCAGATTTTATGGGAGAGGAGAAGGAAGTGGGCGATGGTGAAGCTTGTTGTGTTAGTTTGAGATGCATCGAGTCTTAAGTTGATATATTCAGCATACCCTTCTTCGGTTTGCCTAGGGTGGGTTTGCCGACAAAGGTGGCTTCCTCGAACGGTCGCCATTTGAAGTCTTTCTTGTATCCTCCACAAGTCACGCTTCTTCTCGAACATTGCTGGCAGGTTGGTTTCGTCTCATCGCATTTTAGCCTCTTTGCTTTACAAGTAATGCAGCCTGTTGGTAGACAAAGCCATTAGCCAGCTATTTGAAGAGGCACGCGATCTAAAGAGATACTCAAGAAAGCGGACGGAGCTTATCAGCACTAGGATAAGACGAGGAATGAAGAAATACGCATACCGTTACGGCTCTTGGATTGTTTCCGCTTGGTAATGCCATTAGCGTCGGTGAGATTCGCCGTGGCTTTGGTTGGTTGTGCTGGCGGTCGTCGTTGAGGCTTCTTTGTGGCGGGTTTCGCAGTGCTCGGCTGGGTTGGAGAACTCAGGAAAGCGGAAGGCGAGGGGATGGTGATAGTTTCTGCCATATAGCGGGGTTCAGCGGTGGTCCTTCGCGGCTAAGCGTGGTATGGCAGGGAGCGCCGGTGGAATCCTTAAGCTGATACAGGTATAAAATGCGGATTGCCTTGTGTTGTCACTGTGAATCGGTCCGCGTGCGGGTGGGCATGATGTTCTTGAAGGTGGTGGCCCAGGGCGATGGGCCCGGAGTGATGTGGAGAAATGACTGACTAGCACTCGACGGAGACTAGTCTGCCCACGTTTATCACACAGTCGGAAGGCGCTAGAGAAATTGCTTGGGGAAGCGCAGCAGTGCTATTCGCTCCCATTCGCCGCCCAAGAGTGGTGGCCACGGGCACGATATGCCAGCTGCTCGGCCTGCCCGGTACTCGGAGGTGTTGAGCACACCAAAGCAACAGCCCGCCAGGTGCCAGTGACTCTCCACCCACGTCAGCCCTTCGGAATATATCCCTCGGGCATCCCAAATAGTCAATCTTCGAGAAGATGCCCTTCAGCTGCAATCGTTGTTCAGGCACCATCGCCTGGACAGTCCAAGAACAGTTTGAATGGCCTGCCGTGCTGGCCATCCACATGCACGCCATACAGCCCGTGGAGGCTGACTGGCTGGCTGGCTGGCCCAAGCTGAAGATGTCACCGACGACACTCTGCAAGGATCTCAGCCGTTAGAAATGGGAACTGCAGGCACTTGGCAGCCCTGCAGCACATCTTCTGGCCGCTCCACCGAGTTTAAGCCCAGCCAAGGGATAACTCGTGTCAGCTTCCTATTTAGGTACAACGAGCGGACTAATGAAACGCGGTTGAAAAAAGCTCTGAACATATAGCACGCCGCACCGCCTCAGAATACCGCTTCATCGCCATTCATCGCGCACACCTATTCCCCGCACGCCCTTTCGACACGCAGTTACATTCGTGTCCAACTCCATTCTCGAACCGCGCCCTCTGAATGACTATTAACTGACATCGGAGCCGCTTCTAAATGTTTCAACTTATGCACCGTGCGACGGACCCCTCCGTCCGCTGGTGTAGGCTTCATACAGTGGCAAACTAGGTGCCGATGGGGCAGGTTGGACGGTGCGAGGCATACCCCTATTGTGAGGATCATATAGGTCCCCATAGGCACCGGCCTGGTACTGCATGTCCTCCTTCCCTAATAGTGGCTCGGCCTTCGAGTATTTTGGTGCGGGATGAATGCGAATGTGGACCATCACATCCAGGATAAAAGCCGCAATTGTGCTGAGCCTGAGCCGTGTCAGTAAGGCATATTCCGTAGTGGACTATGAATCGCGGATGAAACGGAAAACTCACACTCCGAAAAGGCTCGCCGCAAAAAGAAGCTTATACAGTCTGCACACCATTATACCGGTGCTATTCCCCCAGAATGCAGGTGTGCAAGCATCCAGAATAGTCTCCTTCATCGCATCCGCAAGCAAACCGAATCCAACTGCCCAAAGGACGCCGGAGCCCATGTTGATACCGCCGTTAAAAAGCGCCGACAGCTTGTGACGCCAGTGCAATATGCTAGTGAGAATCATGGTTATAATAGTGACTAGAGCAGCACCGTGGAGCTAGGAAATGTTAGCATACGGGCGAAATAAAGTCCAGCCAAAAGCCTTTTGGTCTATTAGAAGATCGCAGGCTGGTTTGAAGAGAAAATACTTACGAAGAAAAACATCCAGGGAACGCGATAACCTCCATGTTTGAGCTGCCAAATGAAATAAAACATCTCGCCCGCAACAATCATGGCAGCAAGCAACTGGCAAAACCGAATGAGGTAAAACGCCCCTTTCGGGTAAGCTGTCGGCTGGTTTTTCGGTGTCGAACGAGCCATGGTGGGTTATTTCCTACCACGACAGGGGTTTGATACTCTAAAGTCCACACTTGTTCCAAGGCAACGTCTTATTTTACAGGAGCAGAAAATGCAGCAACCAAAACACGAGGAGGAAGTATACAAAGTCTCTTTCCTTCCTTGTCGAAACGAGAGGGAGATATATCTCAGCTGGATGTTACTCTCCCCAGGCCAAGGCGCCATCGAGACCGCATCATAATAGGCCACTCGCTAGTCAAGAAGGGCTATGCCACAAGACATCAATTTGAACTCTTGGGAAGAGTCGGAATTTGGTAGTGAGGCTGAAGCATCCGGCCCTCTCAAGCCCCTAATATTCAGCCATAGTTCTAAGTATAGCGCCAGTTCAGAAAAAACAATCTTGTGACCCATGCGCTGTCGCTGTCCTTGGCTGGTTAGTGTCACTTTGTTGAGGTCGCTTTTGGCGAGGGCTGGTGCCAAGTAGTCTAGAGGTGGCTATGGGAGAAATACGGGAATAACACGATTGGTCAAGTCCTTCTCAGCCCTAGGACCATGGTCCCCTGTTCGTGATGGGTTTATTGCGACCACTTGGGTGGTGGAGGCTTCAATCTCTTTTCGTTTCCCGACACCAGAAAAACCACCTGAACAGAGACAACAGTCACCAGCAAAGAGCTGCGCCTTCTTGACTCACAGGCCACTATTCAAAAGTAGAGCACCCAAGAAAGTCAAATAGTTGGCTATTTGCATGATACAAGGTAGAGCTGTCTGGTTCATTTCCATCTCAGGTCAAATATCAATATCTTCTTGGTCTCCCAAGTCCCAGTCAAACGGGCATACATCCCCATCATGATGTTTTCCCCTTCCACACTTCTGCTATCACTTCTCCCTATCCTCGCCTCGTCCACGATTGTACCTCTAAACACCACTAACAGCACCGATCCGTCCATTTACAACCCTATAAGAAATGTCACCACAATCAACATCCAAATATCTCCGGGTGTTCTTTCGCTTACCAACTCGTCCACCAACCTCACTATTGCTCCTGTCATACAACAAGTATCCTACTACGTTGAAGAGGGTGTAGCCATCATCGATGGTGATGTCATTTTCGGCACTGAAGACGAGATTCTCGCTGCAGCTGTTCCAGGAAATCCCGTTATCCAGCGCTCTGCCGGCAGCCATGCCAAGCCAGGGAAACGGTCTCTCTCTATCTTCCCTTACTCCTCCAACAGCAAATGGCCCGGCGGTATCATCTACTACAAGTGGGAGTCGCAGGCGTCCAAGAATTTCCGCCTCGCGGACTGGACCGAGGGTATGAAGAGATGGACTGATAGACTACCGTTCTTGCAGTTCATCGAGGCTAGTGCGCCGGACCCAACATTTATTGCGGGTGTCGTGACACTCATTAGTAGGACCGGGACTGGAAGTTGTACGAGCCCCATTGGGATGAGTCAAAGCGTTGGTGGAAACTTCATCAAGCTGGATAATTGCGGTCCTGGAGGGTATGCGCATGAGATCGGGCATAGTAAATAGAACCCCTTTCCCATCCCACCCCCTTACTTTCTGTCCCCCACTGACCCAATATCTCAGCTCTCGGCCTATCCCATGAACAACAACGCCCAGACCGCGGTGCCTACATGACGCTCCACTGCGAAAACGTCAGTGTCGACGAAAACGGCGTCGCAGCCGTCTGCGGCAACCCTTGCGCAGGGCTAGGTTGCAACTTCCGCATCAATAGTATCACGGAAGCTGACTGGGCCGGCGCCTACGATGTGCTCTCCATCATGCACTACAGCATGTACGAATTCAGCTCGAACGGGCTACCCACGCTGCAGCCCCTCCCCGGGATCCCAAGCCCAGTCGTGCACTGGATGCCCACCCTCACCGACGCACGCAGAGTCTGCGACGTCTACTGGGAAGACTGCCGCGGAGTTTGCGGCGATGGGATTCTGAGCCCGAATAACGGCGAGGAGTGCGACGACGGGAACAACATCGACGGCGATGGCTGCTCCGCTGACTGCAAGATCGAGGTCCCGGCCTGCCCGTTGCAGACTTGCGACCCGACGGTGGGCTTCAATGGCTGCGACATCAGCACCAGCTGCATCACGCTGGATGGCGCGGTGGCCGCGGGCGTGGGCCAGCATTTGTGTGCGTGTCGCCATGGCTTCCGTGCTAATGACGCCAGCCCGGCGGACACGAGTGTGCAGGTGAGACTGCCCTGGGTTGGACAGGATGGGAGAGTGTTTGTCAAGCCGGGCGTGCAGTGTAATCAGCTTTGTGATCAGTGGCAGTTAGGGCAGGATGGGTGTGGGGAGGTTAGCGAGGTCGCTATGTGCTATTAGATTATAACTGGCGTAATTTTCCGGATGGAGAGTGGAGCGGAGTGGTTTGGCGCATGATTATACCCAAGCTGTAGCATAATAGCGTTTGAATTTTCATGTTTATTATTTAAAGAACAATAGCGGTTTGGTTTCTTTCTCAGCATGTACCGGGTTAGTATCAACACCTTAGATAGATTGGATATGTTGGAACGTCTGAGAGAACAGTGGCCAGCCCGTGTTAGAACTTTGGGATTTCAGTTTTCTGTTCTTGACATTTCACAGCGTCGGATGGTCTATAGATCTGGAATATAGCATAGCAAAGCCACAATGATAATTCTAACTTCTGCTCCTCGCGTTTACCAATCAAGCACTCACTTCTTGTCGATCGGAAGACCAAAAGATAAAAAGAATGATGACTCTGTCTTATTGCAAGAGGCCTTAGAGCCTCACTACATACACTAAGTAGGTGGCAAAGGCTGACGTCGACACTGACGACGGTTTGAAACTGTTACCTCATTGCCACTTGATCAACATTGGGTAATAGGTAATAGAAAGGTAGTAGAAATAGTATGAAGTCATAAGGTGATAGGCAACTAGAACAGGAACGGGGTAATTACCAAAATCCGACCTGGATCGACACTTCTTAACCCCCTTCACCCCTCCACCACACCCTCCCCTGGTGGCAGAACCCTGGCCTTCTTTCTTTAGTTATAAACACCGTCCCTCTCAATGAGATTTTCTTGATCCCAGTGGGCCTGACTGAGAGCTTTCTGCACACCAACCTCCAGCATAGGCTCTAAAGTCTTCTCCTCCCCATCCCCTTGTCAAGAAAGCGCATGCACACGTCAAGAATCTACCATGCCAACCATCATCTAGAACAGCCCTCATAAACTCCAAACCGAGAAATGACAAAACCAGCTTACCACACAGGGTTGCAAATCAATCAACGAGGTTTCAATATTGAATTGAATTGGTTGCCAAGACTCAATCAATCTAGAGGCCCTAATTGATTTGAATCGGTTGATAATATTAAAACTTTTAATACTATATAGACGTATTACTAGAGTTAACAAGTTGTAATACTCTAAACTTTATTCTTCTTAGTCTCACCCACTAAAAATAGTTTACCCGAGAAGGTGAGTCAACGCCATGCCAAGACTCATGATAGACCTATATTGAGAGCCGGGCGACAGGAAAGACGGTGGGAAATGATTTAGTCGTCGCTAGGTAGGTCGTCCTGCATCAGCTCTATGCCAAGAACTCGTGATAGTTGCTGACTACTACACCAGTTGAACTCAGTTGAACCAGTTGCCAAGACTCCAATATTGTCGAACGGGAGGATCAAGAAATGAGAACTCTGTCCTATTAAGAGTAGCTCTTAAGCTACTATATATATACGGTCGTGATCAGCTGCCAAGACGCCCCTGATCTATACTCAATATATGAAAGGCAAACAGACATGGGTAGCTACGACCGTCTGGAAAATATTGATTCAATCAATTCAATCAATTTGAAGCCTCAGTTGAGTTGAGTTGATTGATTTGCAACACTGACGAAACTCAGTCTGACACGGATAAAACGCATGATGAAGCGTATAAAGAACTTTGTGACAGGCTGTCAAAGGAGGAGAAATGGTTGTAAATCATAGGAGCAAGCGGGGAACTAAAATAAACTGGAATAGACAGTGGTAGAGAGGAGAAAAGCGGGAGGAAGGCTTTAGGGAAGGGTGGGGAAATCGTGGATTCATACAATTTTGATATGAATGATAAGACGTTCAATATTTGCATGATTCTCCACTGTGATAAATAGGTTGCTAATGTATTCGCTATTTGAGGAATTCATTAGCATATCACTATTGCATGAGCAATCGTAGAGGCCAAGGTAAGATTTACCTTCCGTCTCTCCCACACGCAACTTCGGTTCGCCTGTCGTATATACTAAAATTGGCACTACGTCCAATTTCTTCTAAAGACATCCACATATCGATCGCATAATCATGCTGTGTCCTAGAATGCCCTGGAGTTCTCTTATCCCGAGTGCCGTCAAGAATGTAATAGCCGCTACTTCCGCACCTAAACGCACCCTTGAAGTTAAGCGAAGCTCCGCCCAACTCTTGGATCCTTCTTTCATCTCTGCGATAATGGTGACACATCTAGGTTCAACAATTTCAAAATATATTCTAAAACTGTTCAAATCCATGACAAATACTTCGATTACGAAAGGGCTGCTGTCGGTGATACGTATCTGGGTCCGTCTTCGCAATGGGAAGCGGGAGGCCAAAGAGTGTGTGGGTAGAAGATGTCGAGTCTGTGGTCGGTTGGGCGAACGAATTGACCCTAGGACCTAATAAGAGGTTACTCCTAGGGTATCTGCAGACGACCGCAGAACTTATAACACTTAGTGAGGAGTTGCATGCGGACGGCTTTGTTATAACGCGGATACTACAGGCTTGGTTTTCGTAGGAGGGTTGGAATTAGCATTCTGGGAAGATGCTTAAGATACCACGGTGCAAGGCGAGCTTTGGAAGGCCACATTTAAGGGGGTGAACGCTAAGAGTGATACTTTCACGACTAAGTATGAATGGTCATCTCCTACTGATGATAGCATGAACAAACTCTCAGTTTACTTTGCCTGGAAAGGAATGAGCACCTGGGTTCCAGTGATATCATCAAAGGAATTGAAGTGTAGTGGATTAGGTGACAGCTCTGTGTTATAGATTATGAGCTATTGTGGTTTCGGGGCTGATATATATTAGCGGCGTAGGCTAAGGGACTGAGGATATATTTATAAACTTATTTTCCAGGTGACTTTGAGTGACTAAATCCTGGTACCTGAATTTTTACACATCAGCAATGAGTGCCCCCAAGGTAAAGCTGCAGGGAGGAGCATGAAAAAAGACCACTAAGCATTGGCTATTCGCTCCGGAGGGCCGTAGCCCATTGGTTTCAGTAGGATGGAATCGAGTGTAGATAGATAATAGCGGAAACGCGGGTTGTGGGTGCGCTCGAAGGTAACGTGACTCACCCCCAAGCGAGACAACCCCCCCAACGAGACACTTGCACCCAAATACAATTATATTAATAATTAAACCAACAACGCCTATATTCAAAAACTAAATAGCCCAAATTGAAGCGACTACGCTTCTTATTACAGAAGAAAACGGCTTGGAAGTTTCCGGGTACGTTGTGGGCGTAATATTACACCTGGCGTTGGCCAATTAGATGGCTTACCACTATACTCTTCTGAGGCTCCTTTCTAGATCAGCTTATTACCAAAATCCTCCGTAGGCTGAGGATTACACCAAAAGGCGTGTGCAAAGGTTGCCCAGTCTTAATTATGTTCGCTAGGGTTTAATACAGATCTAGTATATAAAGCAACGTTAAGCTCTAGTAGAGACGTCCCTTCCTTATACTTCTTTTAAGCTAACTTTTGGGCGGCGAGCTCTTGTTTTTCTAGGTCCTCTGCCTTTAATCTATCGACGTCTTCCTAGGTAAGGACTCTGCCCTTACTTAGGAGTCTCCTACTACTTTTCTTATCCATTTTGAATACTTAAAACTTCTTATTCTCTTCTCTCTATATATGTGCATTAGTCGCGAAGCCTATAGTAGCTTTAAATAGCTTTTCAAGACGTTGTTAAATGGGGGATTTAAGCATACCGTCTAGTCGCTCGGTAGTTGATTCGGCAATCTGATCTCGTAGAGACTGAAGGTCCTCTACCGTTTTGGGTGTCCTTGGCGTTTAAGGACCCATACCTGCGATTGATTGTAGGCTTGCGGAGGGCTCTGCATTTGGTAGAGTCTTTAAAACAGCTGTAGGATTGTACGGCAGAAGACCTATAGCTTTCCAGGCGTTGCAAATCGTCTCACAGGTAAACGCCTTTGTACGCGCCGTTGGGTAGAGCTTCATAAAATACTCTTTGTTTACCCCTGTATGGCCATATCAACAGAAGTTATCTACTTCTTCGCCGTAGTAGTGTTAAAGAGGTCTAAAACAGCTTACATCTAGTGGCTGAAGCTTATGCGTTGAATAAGGTGGGAAAGCTACTAGGATAATCTTGCGCGATAGTGCATACTAAATAAACTACCAAGTAAGATGGCTTAAATAATTATCCATTAGAAGCATACGGTAGCTTTAAATATTACCCTTAGCGTCCTCTACAAGCTATCTCATGTATTTATTATAGTGTTTAATATAATATAGGCCTAACAAGTCGTCCATCTAGCCATTAGTTAAGGTCGCATAGGCATATCCACGAAGGCGCTTATTATGCTTAGTAATTTAATACCAAGTCTTCTAGTATTGCTGCCCCTTCCAAATTAAGAACGGAGGTAGGTAAGAGCCATCGGCGGTAATTGTCTCTATAATAGAGACTGACTCTTAAGATCCTAGTTGTCAAACAGTCCGATTCTTTAACCTCTCCCTACTATTCTTGCCAGAGACGATTATTCGAGCCGTTGCTGCTTGGCCTAGTATAACCCCTTTCTCATTAAAGTTGGCTATAAATTTTAAGTGCTTAATTAAATATTTAGTTCGTACGCTTTAAAAGAACTTAAACCAATTATAAATAATAATTGGATTATTATTCCAGGCCCTCTAGTAATCTAATTAACGACTCATAATAGTATAGAGCCCGTGGCGTTATATAAATTTCACCCCCTAGTGTTTGCCTATTACCCTACCTTCTGCTAAGAACGAGCTCGCCATCGTAGGAAGCATATTAACCTTTATCGCAAGGCCCTAGGACTAACATTTGTGTATCCATTTGACAATTTGATCCTCCTAATAAGGATGCAGTAGCGTTTTATAAGCTAGGTGTTAAGGGAGACGCCCAGCAAGACGATGCGCAACGGTAGAATGGGGTAATGCGCGAACGCTGGAGGCTTTGCGAATTAATGGCTCAACGCCCGATTCGACGTCTTGTATAGCTTTTTATATAGAGACTTCAGCTTCACGAGAACTTAATTGGGGAAGGGACATATTGATTTGTACAAGGAATTTCGGGTTTGGGTGTAATTTGGTAGGGAAGAAGAAGAGCGCGTACAAACGCGTATGTCTCGTTGGGGGGGTTGTCTCGCTTGGGGGTGAGTCACGTTAAGAATGCGAAGTGCCGCATTGACTTCCGAGGCTTTTCATCGAATGACATCACGCCCTGCAACGCGAAAGGGCCACGATCGTTTGAAATATGTATGTGCTGGCCACGCACCTTGACAAACGGCGGTATGCTTCTATTCCTGCTAACTAACGATACCGTCCCACTCTTATATCCCACCTTCTACCATTGACTCACTTTTGAGCCGTTCCAGCGACCTGTCTCCAACTTCACCTCTGCCCTCTACCTCGGGACACAACAGCAGTAGAGCATCCAGTTATATTCACTATGCTGTCAAAGTTAGTCACGCAGACCGCCCAAGCCGCAGTTCTCAGTGCAACCTCGAATATCCTTGCACAGGTCATCGCCGCCTACCGCCATGACGTTCGTTGCCTGCTTTGTGCTACGATCCTCAATGTTAACAGCTACTAATGATCGCGTTTATGAGCAGAAGCCTTTCCAACTCGACCCTATCCCAATGCTCAAATTTGTATTTTACACCGTTCTCAACACACCCCCCAATTGCCTCTGGCAGCAATATCTAGAAGAGACTTTCCCGGGCGAAAAACCGGCTCCAGCTCCCTCCGAAAAGCCCGTCAAGTTGCAAATGACATTGGACTTCAGCAGTGTATTCAAGAAGTTTTTACTGGACCAAACACTGGGTGCCGCCGTGAATACAATCCTATTCATTGCTGCTATGACCGGTATGAACGGTGCGAGCATAGACGGGATCGTGCAGGCTGTTAAGAAGGACTTCTGGCCGCTGACGCTGGATGGATACAAACTCTGGCCGCTGTTCTCGCTGGTTAGCTTTTTATGGATTCCAGTAGATAAGAGAGTGCTTGCGGGATGTGCGGTTGGTATGGGATGGGGTATATATTTGAGCCTGCTTGCCGCGGGGAAGTGAGGCTCATCAAACTGATGGAAGGATATTCTCCTAAGAGCGATATCTTCATGCCAGGCTAAAAATGTTACCGAATTTGATGCCAACATGAAATCCGAGAGACGCAATCATTCGAAGCACTACGCATGCCAAAAAAAAAGCCTCCATCAAATATATCTGGATTTATCTATTTTAAAACATGACTCGCTGTTGGGGTTAAAATCGGACCGCTAAGCTATTTGTCCCTGCTTTTAGCGGAGATCAGATAAACCCCGTATACCAAGCTCCGTTCTTTTGGTGCATACAAGCTTTCTCGTTACTGGAAACGAGTACCGCCATCGTGTTCTTGCAGAACGCTACTGAGCTAGCTGAGCAGAGATTCGTAACCGATTCTGTTACCGCTGGCTAGTACAGCGCAACTCTCCAATATGCTGGTCAGTATCTTATACCATCTCAATATTCAATTGCTGACTGGAATAGGCTTCTTCGTCGTCCCTTGACTGGGTGTTTTCATCGACACACCCGGCAATGGTATCTCCCTACGTGAGTTACTTCGGCCATTATGCAATTGACATCACTAACCTTCACAAAGTGGCATTTTGCAGGATCGGTGTCTTCGTATCTATGTGTCTCGTAAACTGGGCCCGAACATCCAACGGAACAGCAGCAGCATTTGGCGTCTATACCTTTGCATACTCCTTCGGCCTAACTACTATCATCGATAGTATCCGCACACCAATGTGGCACTCCTCCGTCTTTGGGTCTGCCTATGCATTAAAGATCACCGTAAACAATGCGTAAGCCACACCTTTCATCATACACTCCCAGCTAAGTTCTAAATTCAAACTTCGGCATGAACATCATCATTCGCGTCATCAGTACTGGGTTGATCCAAGACTGTGGCAACGACTCATACGATAATATCACCATCGAATACACGATCCTTGCTGCCGGCTCCGTTCTAGTTCTGCGGTCCTCATCATTCTATCATGGAAGTCTGTTGATTTGAGACACCTTCAGTGGACGCGTAAGAAGCGCATAGCTAGGGGCGAGTTTATCAACGAACATAAGAGAGCATTTTACGAGAATGATGGGAGGAATAAACTGATCTCAATGGCTTGCTTTGCTAGCTTAGTCGCGCTGGTATTGGGGAGCTGGGTGGCGTATTTCTGGTGTGTGGCGACAGGGAACAACGGAGATTGAGGAATCTTGTGAAAAACGAGGATAGGTTGAGATACGTGAATTAAAGTTTGGGTTGGCGATCGCAAGGAGATTGTAGCTATTTCTCGATAAACAGAAGCACCAGAGACTCGTATCTACCAACCTTGTAGCACTTTCTCCAACTCGATCAAACTACACGAAGTTTTACTTAGAACCAGCAAGTCTTCCCTCCAGCACGTCCTTAACAGTCTGCTCCAAATCCTCCTGCTTTAGCCCCAACTTCTCGTTCCACAGCCCCGCGGGCCTCGAATCGCCCAAACCCTGCTCCCCAAATGTCGCGCCCTTAATCAGATCCGGAATTGCACTAAAATCACCAGCTTGAAAACGCTTTGTTGCGTCCGCGATAAGTTCTTTAGAGTCTACGTTCTTGACAGCCCATTTCTGACCGGACAATTTCTCGACGACGGCAAGGATCTCGCGCTGAGAGGCGTTGAAGGAGGATATATAGATGTATTTGTTAGAGGTTTCGGCGGGGTGTGAAAGGATGGCGATCAGAGCCTTGCCGATTTGAGAGAGGTTGGTGCCAGAGAAGGGAGTAGTGCCATTGTCGATGAGGGTGGCGGTTTTGGAGGAGAGATCGAAGCCTAGGAAACCGACTCGGATGCCCTGGGGCGGGTTAGTTTAGGTTTGGAGGAGAAATCAGTCAGAAAGAGAAATACCAGGACAGGGAGGAATGGAAATAGGGTATTAAAGAAATATCTTGAAAGAAAGTATTGGTTAAAGTAGTGGCTAAGAATAAGACGATTATTGAGGATGAAAGAAATATTAACTCATGATTCTAGAGATCAATGCCAACCTAGAAATCGGGTTAAGTGAATCTTACCCAATCGAAGAATACTCCAGTAACAAGACTAGACCAGGTAATCTCGCTCTCTTTTGACTTCAAATATTCCACCGCACCAGTCTTGGCCGCGAAAATGGGCACGATGGCGCTGACTCTTGGGTCCGGCGTGTTGCTGCCAAACTCGCTTGGCAAGAATCTCTTCACGCCAGCCGCAATCGCAGCATCAATGAACTTCTGCTGGTCTCCAACCGCAACGCCTCCGACAATACTAATGACGGCGTCTTGGCCCTTCAAAGCAGTGGTAAGAGAGGAGACGTTGCTATAGTCGGCTTTGATGACATTGACACCGGACGGGAAGGTCGACGTGGATTCTTGCCGAGAGAGAACGCTGACATTGAATGGAGAGTTAAGAAATTCTCTTAGAATTGAAGGCCCAAGATTTCCGCTAGCCTATACGCCCATGTTAGGTTAGCATAAAGTGCTTACTGATGGAAAGGGTGTGGAACGGCGGGGCAGGGGTGGATCGGAGTGCTCAATGCGGAGTACACGGCTTGAACATACACCTATGAGGAGAACGTTCTTGATCTCAGAAGCCATTATTCACTAATGAGGTGGAAGCCCTCCTATTGATATAATTGAGCGAAGTTGGGATTTGAATTTGCAGTGTTGAAAGTAATTTTTGATGAAGGCTTTTGTAAGTGATTGTACAATCGCATCATTTTCGTGCTACTTATATCAATTTACCTATCACACTAACGCCGGGAGGACCCCACTCGTCACGCCGTCGCAGTGCCATATTGAGTGTGGTCATGATGTCGAGCTTATGAATCTCGGTACCAGTCAAGGCTACTCACGTCCGGCTTCCGAGCGGGGCTCGCAGAATCAACGAGCGGGAACGGTAAAAACACTGTGGCGGTGCTTCTATGCGTTTCGAAGGGTGTTGCGAAAATTATTAAAGCAGGCGGAATTCGATGCAAATTAGACCGTGATTGGCGGTCCTTAGTCAGGGTTAGGTATTTTTGTTTATACATTTTGCATTTTAGATCTTTTATAATCTGCTTTATAAGTGCGGAATGTGGGCGCGTCTATTACAAAAGCAAGACTTGGCATCCTCAGCCACATTGCAGAGAGGTACAGGAACAGGCATAGTTGTTTTCTCTCGAATTCTGATATGCGACCTGTAAAAATAGCGATGGCATATGTTTTGGAGCATATGAGACTATCGAAATCCTATAGAGCCACTCCAATTCTGGAAATGCTCCGGGACGAACTAAAAGCATTCGAAACCTCAGGTGCAGATATGATTACTACCGAGTCTTAAAGCCCGAGGGGGAAGCAGCCAAGTGGCTGCGCAAAAAAAGGCTTTGCTCCAGTTACAATAACGGTGCCTCATTCTGGCCCCGCTTAACATTTATCATATCCTTCAAGCACTCCAAAAATTCCAGTATTGCTTCCGTAACCGTTTCCAAGTGCTGGAATCTCAACTTGTCGTCTTCGTCTTGTGCAAGTGCTCTTGCACTGCTAACAATATTCCGAATTTGTCTCCCGTTGATCTTCTTGCAGATTTTAAATAGTTTTTTATCAATATCGTTGCGGTTGTAAATGTGCTTATCTCCGATTTGGTCCAGGAAATATTTGAAGATTTTCTTTTTCTGCTCTTCTTGAAGGTCCTGGTACTGTATCGCGAGATGGATACGTGACTGAACGGCAACATTGAGAGAGGTGATACGGTTAGTTGTTAGAATGATAATGCCTTCGTGGTACTCAAGTACGCGCAGAAGGACAGAAACGAGGGCATTACGAGCAGCTTCGTGAGTGCCTTTACGCTCTTCTAGGAAGACGTCGGCTTCACTTCTAGACGTTTCCGGACCATGTTAGCATATCTTTCATCTTCAACACCTTTACCATTCCAAGCCGACCTCAAGGGGTTCGTTGCCACGTATATTCTTGTAGGGAAGATACATACATTAATAGGACTGCCTCCCAGCGTCCTGCATCTGCAAAAATCTCGACTAAGTTCTTCTCCGCTTTGTCAGGCTCGATGCTAATCTCTGCAACCGAGATTGGGAGAAGGGGTTTCCCAGTGGCAAGAGCAACCGTTTCAGCCGTCAAAGTCTTTCCTACTCCCCGGGGACCTCTCATACTGGTCAGATTTAGGTGACAGGGTATGAGATAGCGGATGCAGGTACCATGAAGAAGTATGACCAGGCCCTGGCCTTTTCCTTCAATGATATCGGTGACTGGTCGATTCTCTTTGGCGCTTTGGCGGTTGTTTATAAATGCCTGATGTTCGCATTAGTCTTGAAACACAATACTAGGCAACCTCCACTACCTTCAGCAATTTCTTATTATCTTCATTCAACTCCAGTTTCGTCTCAAAAAAGTCTTCCTGCTTCAAACTTCTTAATCCGAAACGCGTAGGTGTGGCGTGTGAAATGCGTGCCATCCCAGTCGAACGCCGCACAGAAGATTTGCTGGACCTCAAACATCTGGTACTCGTTTAGAAAACTGCGAGCGTACACTCTAGTTCCCGGCTTGTACAGCGTCCAAATAAACTTAAAAGTCATCGTTTGGCCCGCGAGATGTGAGAGTTGCGTCTTGAAGTATGCGTCGAGCTTGTCAGAGGTCTGGACGAGCGGAAGTAGCTGTCCGAGGTCTCCACGGGCGTTTTTGGTCTCCAAGGAGTCGGAGGCTTGTGCAGTGGTGGCATTTGGAGTTTCTCCCATTGCCAAACGAATTGCTGGAAGGGTGAGATTAAGTAAACGTGCTCAGCGTCGAATTGCTACATATTTTAGTTTAAAACTCGCATAAGGCGCTAGTGTTGCGTACTTGTGGTGGGCAGTGATCTAGCGTCTCGGCGAACAGTTTACGGAGTGCCAGGTTTGCGGGGTTCTCACCCATGAAGCAGCTCCTCCCCATTATCCCCGTCCATGAACCGGCGCAAGGTCGTGACCTGCTCTGTTCCCTTCGAAGTAATAGCATCTGTGCGCTCGTAGTCCTGCCGGTTATCGTCTGTGTAATTCCATTTGCTGACTACGTTGCAGACGCGCGCTTTCTTTTCTTTGCCGTCATCCTACGTAGAGACATGCCTTAGCCTCTCCAGCTGCTGGAGGGGGGAAATGCCTACGTACCGTCTTCGTACTATCTTCATCTGTTTTTTCTTTAGGTTTATCTTTCTCATCTTTCTTGTCGGCCTGAAATGGTTAGCATCTACACTATGTCATGAGGACATTTGTGGTATGGGTTTCGGCTGACCATGAACGGCTCGTAAATGCACTTGTGGAAAGTAGTAACAATAACTTGGAATCTTAATAGACCGGAAAGCCTTTAAAGAACGCGACACAAGAGAGTTAGACTTTGATATGTTAATATAAAAGGTAGAAAGAAGCGCGTTTACCTTGGTTTCACTACTCTTCTCTCCTAGTAAAGCTTCAAGCTTTGCACATCGCTCTTCAAGAAGCCGGATATACCGTTGCTCCAACTCTTGCATTTTTGCGCTATCGACCAGCATCGCTGGCTTTTCATGATACCAGTCAGCTCCTTCAAAAAGTACAATAACTTAGAGCCGTTATACCTGAGGGAACTCCCCGTTCACCATCCGCGGGACCATGTTCGTGCAGAGTTCTCGTATATCAACTAGCCTGACAGCTGTAATAATATATACTCCAGAAATCCGCGAATACCTGTAGCGGGTCTGTAATCCTTCGGAAGACCCCACCGTGATATAGGGACCGTCGATATTAATCACGTCCCACCCATGCGAAGCAAGCTGTTTAGGACCCCACGCCCTTAGTGGCCTTAGCCTCATTGCCCTAATCCGTTCCAGAAACTGCTGATACTGGAGCTGAATACCTATGCCTGTTGGCGTGGCGTCTTCATTCTAAGTGGTGGTCTCGCTGTTCGAGAGGCAAGGATGCACAAGCCAGGCATCCCACCCTGGTCCGTTCGCAACGCCCCTATCATTAACCTGCATTACCAGCTTTCTTCAACACGAAGTCTATATAACCTGCTCCGGCCTCCTGCCTCCTCGCCCTTATTCTGTATTGGTTTCCACGACTTTCTCAAAAAAGTCTTAAGAGGCATTTTGTTAGCCAGCCAGATACACAAACCGAGAACCCCACCTGTCAAACCTTGTTGATGGTCTATTTCTATGTATAAGCTATCAATTTACTCATTCATTAAGATCCTAAGTTTTATATCCGACCCATACCCAAGGAGGCTGCGAGGGATCCCACGAAGAAATAAGGAAATCCCAGAGCCAGGCGCAGCTGTTAGGCCGTCAGCATGTCCGTACCATCACATTCTCAGTCTACGCATAGTTCTCTAGCACTACTAAGGGAAGGACTAGAACCTAACTGGAAAGCCCGGAATTTTTCTCTTGGGATTTTTCAGACTCAATCTTGTCCTACTGTACATATATCAATCGAATTTGTACTTCAGTCTTCAACGCTTTCAACATCGCCAATCCCGTAAATATCTATAATTCTCCCCGCAATAGCTCGAGGTTCCTGGCTCCAGATTAAAGATGATGATAACGCTACTCTAGTAGGTGATAAGAGCGTATCACTGCCCGACAGGTAGGCGGAAATGCCCATCTCATCATATATAAATTCACAAGAAAGCAGTGCACTTGAACCCGCAAAAGCTGTCCTTGAAGACCGAGACTCCTGGAGACAATCCCTGGACAACAGTTTGCAATCTATCGACGCCAATTATGATACCACATACAGCGATCTCAAAGCGGAGCTCGGTGTTCTGCAAGCTGAGGTAACCGGAGAAGGAGATGTGAATAAAGCCCATGAGGGACCGCGCAAAGCGCTCACTAGCCGCAGCAGGTGGAAAGAAGACAGGCAGAGGTCGTCGCGGAAGGCAGGCGTGGTGTTGCAGAAATGGCTAAACGCGTTTGCGGGGTTCTTGGAGAGCTATTTAGGGATCGTAGGGGTGGTAAAGGCGGCCGATCAATAGTATGGTGGATTGGCTTATGGGACGCTTTCTATCCTCCTGGGTGTAGGTTGGGTTGTGTAAAATGTTTTAGAGGTATGCTGACGAGTGCTTTTAGGTTGTAGTGGATAAGGATTAGCAAGAAGATGTGATAGAAGATGCGCTCGGAGAATTTGCTTTTGCCTTCCCACGGCTACAAATGCTGAAGAAAACTTACGTAAGCCCTCAGAGTGAGACTCTTTGGAGACTTGCTGGAGCTGTAAATGCAGAAGTGATCGTATTAGCGCAGGAGGCGGCAATATACTACCAGAAATCTTCATTCAGTAAGTTGGGCGACGACTGCATGTGTACAAGCGCCCTAACACCCCATAACGGGGAAAATCACCGAAACAATGCTGCACCCCCCAAAAACGAAAGTATCGAAGAATGTAGCTCTCATTCGAAAGCATCTTGCGGAGATTACATGGGAATCGGAGACGCTCATGCAACATCGTTTAATGGAAATGGTACAAGAGAACAGGACACTCCAAGTAAAAGTCGATGGTATGCAACCTCGGCAACGAGGGCTGAGGGTAAAAAAGAAGTATACTGGCCACCCTAGAATTAATTGAGAGGGAAAATACGAAGCAAAGAAACGAGGACCAAAAAGCTTGAAGGAGCTCCGCTCAATACTCAAGTTTAAGGAGTCCAACAAGCATACTAATATCCAGCACTACAAAGGACTCCTGGATTCTGTATTTGCTGATCGCCGTTATGGGCGTGAAGAGTCCTGCTTGATGGATTGGGATATCCTCGCCGAAGAAGCTTCTTTCCACCGGTGGTGGAACACAGAGTCATCATAGCTCCTCTTTCCGGGAAGAATTGGATTACTGTGAACAATAGCACGTTGAGCTGGCTCTCCTATGCTGCTGTTCTCCTGACCCAAAAGCTACTTCAAGATAACAGAAACGTAGCATATTACTTTTGCCAGGCTAATAATATGCTCACTGATCGTCGATGCCGCACAGTTTAAGACCTAATGGCAAGCCTGCTCTACTAGATTGCAAACTCGCAACCCAAGCTTCTTCGCTCCGGAGTCGAGGCCATCCGCGACGCTATTGCTAGCGATGAATGGAATAGTGAAGACGAGGAAGTTGTATTGGAAGCCATGGCCGCTCTGTTCATTGAAGTGCTCTCTACGCTAGATTCGGACGAGGAGTTTACGTTGGGCATTGACCGCATCGACCAATGCCGCTGGAGCAGTGAGAGCGAAGATTCGGGATCCTGCATCGAGAATGCTTTATTTTAGTTGCTCCATGTGGTCAGGAAAGTTCCTTGCACCGTTAAAATTGTGGTGATCACATATTCTATCTCCATGGGGGACTTGAGTCACAGCGTCCGCAACAGATTGCAGAAGCGTGGCGGCGAGCGATATATTGAGAGGACCGACTAGCATCAGGAGGGCCAAACAAGCCGGTCTGTGCCTCCTCCTATTTAACTAGTTATGTCTGGTACCGGTACAAAACTTTCCAGCACTAGGATTGTCCGGAGACTGGTCACAGTTCTGGCGCACAGCTACCAGAGCGGCGGACTAACTTCGGCATGAGATCCCAGACCTGCATGTGGCAAGCACACATACGAGCTTATTAACACCTATTCTTCAAGTGTGGGAGCTAGCTCTGTCCCGACTTCCGGTCAGTTAGCTGAGTACAGGATTTGAAGGTATCTATAGTCATGGTGTATCGTCGCGATGATTTTACCTATTACAAGTGTTCGTAGGTTGCCGGCAACAGTGATTTTAGAGTGGCTCATTTTGGTCTATGTGGTGTTGAGGGATCGATCGTAGAGGTAGCTTAATAAAAATGGATTAAGTACCACAATAGAACTATTTGATGGCTATCGCCATCTTGTAAATGCACTGATGCGGTTTAAAAAGCGGGATTGATAGAAAGAAATTCCACAATGATCCCGCCCGCGGCTTTTCCGCAATGCCTTAACGCTACGCTATGTATGGACCAAAGTTAACACTTCAGCGTCTTGATGAGAAAAAGGGAAACGGCGCAGAAACTGGCAAGTCGCCATATGCGTAAAGAAAGATATGTAAACAAAGGAAATGCAAAAATACGATTGTAGAAATCTTTAAACATCCTTCCACGATCCGTTGACAGGTTTTCTCCCGACACCACCGGCATATTGTTGGTCCTGCCGGTGTCCAGAGTCCAGCTCCTGAGAGTCCTGATAGTTATTCTGATACCCGTTGTGGGATGGCTCAAAACGTGTTGACCCTGATGGAGCATACCCTGGGGAGATGCTGCGAGCGTAAGGATCCGCACTATAACTGTTATCCTGATGCAAATCCTGGTATGGAGCTGCAGATGGCTGGCCATAACCTTGCGTTCCTTGGCCCCTAGCGTGGTTACCCATTGGAGGACCTGGCGAAGGAGACCCATACGGCCGGGGTGCGCGGCCTTGTTGACCATTGTAATTTGTAACTCCTAGTCTATGAGAGCTCCGCCCGTACTCTTGATTTTGGCCATACATGCCTGTCCCTTCACGTACAGGCAATGCAGGATCGTAGCCTTGCCTTCGTTGACCATACTGGTCCACAACACCCACTTGCTGCCCGGAGTGGAATGAATCCGGACTTCGGACACGTCGTTGCGGGGCACCTCCGACGAAACCGTTATTCTGCTGATCCTGAGTCGGGAAACCGTACTCGTCGCGTGCCTGGTGTGCTGGTGATCTTGCTGGAGATCGCAAAGATGCTCCTGTAGCACCTGCTAGAATTGGACTTGTGGCGCTGCCATTGTGATCCAAGCGATTCAGTTCCACATCTCCTGGTTCTTTTGGGACAGCAGTCTCTTCCACTTTCTTGCTTGTCGCATCACCCCAACTTGGCATGTGTGGCAGC
>Ga0307515_10006283_pt1 | contig 23831 bp, 21 predicted proteins | sample 17_EM_MG_FD_194513 | JGI IMG/M metagenome (GOLD analysis project Ga0307515, IMG submission 194513) | Populus trichocarpa ectomycorrhiza microbial communities from riparian zone in the Pacific Northwest, United States - 17_EM | ecosystem: Host-associated > Plants > Roots > Unclassified | place... | reverse complement strand
TCGGCCTGAAGGGTCTATACATAGATGCGTACGCACGCATTCACACTTGTACTCTCATATATATATGGCCTTGTGGCTCTCTTAGATAATATACAATCAAGCTTCTCTAGCATCACTATTTCAACACATTATTCGCTGCAAACTCGGCCAACAGAAGCGACTTCAAGCAATAATCTTGCTGATGGTTAATGAACACCCAGAGATACTGATCCATACTAGCATTGATTCGCTCCGTCAGTCTATATGATTGTGGATGGAAAGCTGACAACATCCTTCGATCGATCCCTAATCGACTGCACACCTGTCGACACAGGTTGATGCAAATTGTGGCCCTCAGTCTGAAATAATTCTCAGTGGGAGTCCATGAAGGCATACCACTTCCCGCAAAAATAACTTCGCCAGGCTCAGGGCATCTATAGTCAGATGGCAGGGGATAAAATGTCGCATTTTTGAAAGCCGATCCACTACTACCCATATTGCATCAAACCCTTCACACTCCGGTGATCCCACAACCAAATCCATTGAAATATCCTCCCACGGTTCATCCGGTACAGGTAAAGGCTGGAGAACCCCACAGGTTGAATGTCATGGGATTCGGGACCGTTGGCAATTATGACATTTCGGTACATACCTGTCGACATCATTTCGCATTGCCTTTCAATGATACTCTCGATCACGATGATCAAATGTCTTTGCCCGTCCCGGATGTCTTGCCTGCCCTGTATGATGATGCCGCTGTATAATGCCTAGGCATAACTCATCATCATCTGGTGTGTATAAACTTTCTCTATAGCTTATCTGTCCTTCTTGCTCCATACATTCCATAATGGTAATCTCCTGTGACCCACTCTTCGTTCAAATTGCTTGCATTATTCTTCCTGGTAGCCGGTCAGTTTCATATGCCTTCAGCATGAGATCACAAAAACAGGGACAGCCCTAGGCGGGTGGGCTGTCCACCAACAAACGCAACTTTTCCGGTAGGTTCTGCGGCTTTAGAACCAGCTGCTCCATATTTTTTAAGCTGTCATACCCACCCTCAGGTAGGTCTCCCAGCCTCTTTGTCAAAGCATCTGTGTCCCCATTTGATTTGGCTGGTCTATAGACTATCTGATATTCGAACCTAGTTACAAACTATGACCATCGTCCCAGTCATCGGTTTAAAAGCTTCTTCATCATCAAGTACTCAAGATTCTTGTCATCAGTTTGCAGCTGAAGGGGGTATGCAGCCCCTTCACATTCTGGTCTCCACTCCTCAAGTGCCTCAATGATCGCCATAAGTTCCTTATCATATATATCATAATTGTATTCGGCCAGTGAATGTTTCTTTGAAAAATGTGCCACAGGATGTAGCACTCCTTCATCAACAGACTGTGACAAACCTTCTGCAGACACATAATCAAAGGCATCTGTCTCAATAATAACCTCCCTCTCATGGTCGAAATGTCGCAGGACTTGTGCTGTTGTAAAGGGTGTTACCATTGTTTCGAATTCCAAATGTTGTTCTGCATCCCACACCGATGGTTCATCCTTTGATGTGAACCTGGAGAATGGTTCCGCTTTCTCGGAATAATTAGGGATAAACCGTCTATAATAATTCCAAAATCAGAGAAATTGTTGAACTTATAATAGGTGATTCAAGTTGTCATTGTTTGTTCGTTTCACCCAGCTTCAATTTCGGGCTGTTTCAACCTTATCCTCATCCATTGAAAATCCTTTTGTCAATATAATCAACCCCAAATACCTCTCCATTTCCTTATGACATTCACATTTCTCTGGTTTCAAATATAGGCCGGCGTTCATGAGATGTTGCATAAGCCATTTGACATGTTCCACATGTTCTTCATCCGAATTGCTATAGATTAATCTATCATCCAAGTAAGTTGAAGCAAAATCATCCAGAGCTTCCCTTATGCTATTATTGATATTTCCTTGCAAATCAGCAGGAGCATTTGGTGTTCTGAATTGCAGAACCTGTGGTTTGAACAACCTATATCTTGTCCTAATGAGTAGGTTATGTTCATCCCCTTCTTTCACCCGTAACAGGTGATGAGCTCCACGGACAACTAGTTCCGTTTATATCTTGGCCCATCGAAGCAAATTCAGAGTCTCCCGAATTAACGGGAGGGGATACCGATTCTTCACTATTTTACTATTGATATCCCGATAGTCAATGCACAATCGTGGCCCTCCATCCAGTTTCTTTGCCAAATGAACTGGTGCCGCAAAAGGTGACGATGACTGAAGGATAAATCTGTGTGACATATTCTCTTACAGCCATTCCTTCAGGATGACTAACTCGGCCTTTGACATTGAATGACAGGGGCCCCGCATTGGCGTCTCGCCTGCTTTCGGCTGTACGTCATGATTGATGGCTGGTCAATGTGGTGGAAGGCGGTCAGCTAAAACCTTATTGAACAAAGGTAGAGACTCATGATACTGTTCGAGAACAATCTCCTCCAGGGGTCATTTCCTAATATCCTTTGCTTCAATGGCTTTATTAATAGTATAAAGAGATTCCTTAAACACTATAAGCTTCCCTTTCATAACTGTTCAAAAGAACAAAGATCCATTAAGCATAACAATATTCCCATGGAATGATCGTTGCGGACGCATATGAGGTTCAAATATTCCCCCATTCTGAGGATGGACTGGTTCTGGGGGTTCCTCAGGGACCCCTTGTACCATAACCTGTGCATCATGGCAATGTGTCGTGCAGTATTGTCATCCAAAAGTAACCGTAATGGATGCAAACTGTACTGGGACATCATGTAATCGTAACAAGGGGATTCCAAGGACAATTAGATAATGTTCTAACTTGGTAACGAACATAGGTAACTATTCCTGATAATCTTGAATCATCATCTGGACTGTGGCAATATGCATAATATCCCCACATTCGATAGGTCTTCCGTTGATGACCTTGACTTGTCGTTTTTCTTCCAATTCTTGAAGTGGGATTTGTTGATGGCGAGCCAAATCTTGATCCCTAAATGCAATGCCTGTAGCTCCGCAATTGATCAGCGCATGTGTAGATATCTCTTGGTCATTCATAATCAATGTACAGGTTATAATCAAATGTTTCCCTTCCATTGATCCCTCCAATACCTCCGCCATTCTAACTGAGAAACACGATATTCCAAACCATTTCAAAACATCCAAAAGATAACTTTCCCAGTCAACTGAAGAGCCATTCTTGTTCGATTGAATCAATCTTTTCCCGATTACTCAGAACCTGTCCCGGCTCCTACTTTCTTCACATCCACTCCAGCCGCCTTGAACGTCTGAGCCCTCTTCCATGCCGCGCATTCTGCTGCCCTGTGGTTAAACCTAGCACAGTACAAATACATCCAATCTGTAAATCGTTTTGCCCTCTCTACCGCAGAAATCCTACTTCTGCCTGCACTGAGTTCTATAGTCGCTGGTCCAGTATATCCTGCCACTGTTCCAGCGTGAGCTCCTGCGGGATTCTTTGGGGGGGCTGGAGGTCTGGGGGAAGAGGCAAAACCTGTCCCTCCTCCCGTATTCTGTGCTGCCTGCTCTGCCCGTCATTGTCGGATCTGGATAACCAGCCTCTGACACACTGTCACAAAGGCAGGGAGTTCCTCCGGCATATCACTGTACTTGAAGGAGTCTGTCATTTCTTCGGAAATCCCCATGTGTACAGCGTTTTGTAGGGCCAACGGGTTCCAATCCAGGTCCGCAGCAATCACTTGGAACTCAGCATAATACTGAGAGAATTCGGGGTTAAGTTTGTTCAATCTCTCGCATTTTCCGTTCGGCAGTGACTACTTGTTCAGGGTCCCCAAAAGCTGCTTCCAGGAGTTGTATAAATGCTAGTAGGTCCCCAGCACTATCGTTCCATCCTGCCGGACGTGTGGGTTGATCTGGCCTAAGGATAGGCCCCTCAGGCGGTTGAATGCGTACCGCATCATTGACTGTTCATCGGGAAAGCTGGTGGGTTTGTGTCATATCACCATCTGGAGTTAGGCAATCCAGCCTCTCAATGGAGTTCGATCCGACCCTGAAAAGTCCTGGGAGTCTAGAAGTTTCTGGCCTCTGTCGTCGAGAGTCCGAAGGGCCATGGGAGCTGCCCGGGCTGCCAATTGAAGAGCATTGGCTAACTGCATGCTCAAACGGTGGACTTCCTCTCCAGGTTGTTGTGCGTCCTTGTTCATTACCACCAGATCCTCCTGGAGTTGTTCGTTGCATCCTGCTGCCGGTCATTCGGTCCTGGCTTCGGCGAGAACAGTTTCTGGTCCCCGAATCCTGTGATCAATCTCGGAGTGGGCATACTGCGGAGGTAGAAACTGTTGGGCCTGTAGATCCGTGATCCGCTTCTGTAAAGCGATTATCCGAGCTGGGTGATTGCACACCCTCTGCATGACGTTCGCGGGTTCGGTGTACTGAGCTACACGCCTCATCACCTCCTGTGACGTTTCCAACATCGTCTGTATCTGCCTGAAATCCACATCCAGTATGATCCGATTCACGATTCCTCAAATGATGGCCTGGTCGAACACGGACACCAGAGCCACTCGGTCATATAGTTCTGATCCTGACATTGCAACGAATCAATCACATGTACCAGTGCCAAATATATGTGTCAATTTTGAAAGGAGTCGGGGTCGGAAGTTCAATAACAATCAGCGGGCCTGGCGCAGATGTTGCTGTTTCGGCTGCTGCTGATGCGTGTCATTTCGTCAAGTGTATTGTTAAACAGTTATGTTCCTCACACACGCAGGGTTCTTCAGGATCATAATCAAACCAAGCGTGGGCTCCCCAATACTAAGTCCAGCTATTGCCAAATAATGGATTATCAAGTTCCAAGCCTCCTCTATAGGTGGCGGTTTCTGTCCAGTAAATATTCCAAGGGGAGGGAACGTCAGACCGTTTCCAAAAATATGCTTCCCAAGGTTCTTCTTCGCTCTCCAAGGAAAGTATAGCTCCCATCTTATTACATACTTTCAGAGGTTCAGGTTCCGAATTCAATCACGGAGTTCCAGCTAGATCAACGCCATTCATTCGGGAAATACATTTACTGTCTCACTCTCGCCTTCGAATATGGGGATCGATGTTGAAATTGATGGATACACAATCCAATAAGTCGTGGTAACTCATCAGAGCAATTATCGCAAACTTGAATCCACTGATCATTGGGTCCCAGATATTCCCAACAGGACACAGAACATGGTTCGATGCAATACCTACAGCCATTCGAAGGGTGCAGGTACATCCAATTCCGTAAAGTCACACCTGCACAAATAGCAGAACGAGATATAACTGTCGGAATTTTCACCATAATACGAAACAAGATCACCAGAAGGTGTCAAACAGTGTCGACAATACATTCAATATCAGGTGTGGGATAAAGAACTCGTTCTAATGTAACTGGCGAGGTCGGGTGCAGTTGATATTGTTTACAGTATTTTGATATTGTAGTTGGGACAAGATGCTTCGAAGTTCGTATCGAGGGAATCATTCCAAGACCAGAATCTGGGCTGGTTCAAAGTTCAGCTTGCTCTGCTATACAAGAGAGCGATTAAAGAGAGACGAAACGGAAATCCTCCAACAGCAAACAACCACTCTTCATATACACCTCATCTGCCACCCTCGAATTATCTCTTATTCTCCAATGTATCATCTGAATATCCTTCGATGATCTTTCACACCATCAACACAATTCCGTATCAATATCACCACGCCACGTCAGCCGACATTGCAACACCTCAAACGACTTCCTTATCGGAACAAACAATACCGCCACCATCGTACAACATTCCTACACCATCTACACGTCAATCGACATCTCCACCTTTCCGTAACAATAATTCCTTCTGTACACTAGATACCATTCGGAAGTACCTTCCAACCCATCACTGATATCCTGAGCCATGACACTCAATTATCATTGCTAAACCTCGTCTCATAGCTGACACCTTGTTGATTGGAGCATTGCCCTCTTTTCAAAGTCTTTGACTCTTCCCAATGCCTATACTTTCGTTCCCTCCAAATTGCAGATTGCGCTCATGGGCTTCCCAAGACTTGGTGCGGCCTTTTACACCGAGACTACTCATGAATGCACCCAAAGCCAGCTTTATGATGTGCGCCACGCATGGTATGTGGTTCCTCAATGCAGGCCGCTCGATTCCGGAGGCCTCATGGGTTCATTGCAACCCACAACTCGTTGAGTAATTTGAGGAAGCGTTATCAGTTGTGATTCCTTGCCAACAGCTGTTGGTAAGGTCGAAACGATCAACAAGATCCTTCACATGTACGGCTAGCCTTGTTCCAGTATGTCTGTGGTTAACCAAACATTCTTCATAAGCTTTCGAATAAAGAAAACCATAGACGATCAACCTTGTGGAAAGCAAGAGGTACTTTTTGCAACGCCCAATTTTGATCCATATAGTAAGCAATGACTGATGTTATGGGTAGTTTGTTTGTCAATGTCCACCTGTCCACTGCTAAACTAATTCTATTTTGTGACATCAATTGCTTCAAAATTGTATCCACTGTCAGCAAGTATTCACTCTGGCAAATGTTGCTAAGGGTGCCGGTAGACGGCAGCACTAGGTCGCTTCATACTGCTTTCTATGATCCTCATAGCTGAAGATTTGATATAGCGTTCCATGGAATACGAGCCGAAACAAATCCTAACATCAGGTTGCGATTCCACATGGCTTGGTGAAATTAGGATGTTTCATAGTCCTTTGCTACCAGTTTGTAGCATTTTCTCTGTCAATTCAGTTAATATGGATCAAACCTGAATCTCCAATCTGAATTTCCTTTGGGAACTTACTATTGTAATTCCAACCAATAGAACGTTTTCAACCTACATTTTTTGAAGCCCACCAAGCATCAAGGATGATTTGCAAAGTAACTTAGCTCAAATCAGGAATCAAGACACGTTCTGTTTTCGAACAGATCATAACCTCTCCCAATGAGATATTCAAACATTTTGAATCTTACATCGCGGTAGCAATTCGATAGCTGGGTATTTCGATTCGAGAGACTGCCAAAAGATATGCTATAGTAAAGTTGAATCTGGGTTCTTGGATATTGACTCTAGAGCTACTAGCTAAAACAGTCAGATCTGTGAGACATTGCATGCATATTTGTGAAGTTATATACGAGGACATATTGAAAAAACTGACCACTTAAAACTCAATTTAGGAACAATGCAGTGCAGTTCATTGCTGTGTAGCTTGCTGAGCCCCCACAAGAATCATTGATGTTCCGCGGGCTCTCAATCGTGGGAGGCGGAAGCGATGTCATTCTTCGCATTTTTGCCCATAATGTCAGCGGATAGGTTGGTTGTGAGTTAATGCCGTCCCATGGCCCTTAGATCATCCGAAATGCAAGAAGAAAAATTGTTGACACTCACTCGACGCTCATTTCTAGGAGGTGGTAGTGATATCCTCACTAGCATTTGTGCCAATCAAGGTGGCTGATACTATGATTATGGGTTGATGCCATTGCACAGCGTTTTGAGTATCCATGATGCAAGACCAAAAATTGTCGACGCTCTGATGAAGCTCATTTTGAGGAGGTAATAGTGATATAGTCAGTAGAATGTTTGCCCAGAGACGCGGCCGATACTATGATTATGGGTTACTGCGGTTGCATTGCCATTCGTTTATCCGGGATGATTGACCAAACATTGTTGACCTTCCATTGACCATGATTCATAGGAGGATGTAGCGATATCTTGAATACCAAATTTGGACCTAAATGCGGCCGATACTATGATTATAGATTGCCGCCGTTGCATTGCCATTTCATTGTCCAGGATGCAAGACCAAAAATGATTGATGCTTCGTTGACGATGACTTGGGGAGGTGGTAGCTATATCTTTGGTCGAATTTTTGCCTATAAAGGCGGCCGATACTATGATTATGGGTTGATGCGGTTGCAATGCCATTTGATTATCCACAATGCAAGGCAAAAAATCATTCACGCTCCTTCCATGATCATTTCTAGGCGCTGGTAGCGATATCGTGAATACCAAATTTGCACATAAATCCGGCTGATACTTCGATTATAGCTTACTGTCATTGCACAGCGCTATGATTATCCACAATGCAAGAACCAAAATCGTTGACAATCTGTTGACACTGAGTTTTAGGAGATAGTAGCAATGTCGTCACTACCATTTTTGGCTGTAAAGGTGGCCAATACTTTGATCATGTGTCACAGCGACCAAGTCTTTATTGTATTATCAGACTCACAAGACCAGAAATTATTGATGCATCATTGACACTTATTTCTAGGATGTGGCAATCAGCATGTCAGTTTCCTGTTTACCGATAAAAACAGCCAATACAATCACTTTGGATATATGTGACTATGCAGCCCTTTGATCGCTGAAAATGTAAGACTTAAAATCATTGATGCTCTGTTGATCCTCACCCTAATGACAGACGGACAGTCATTGGATGATCACCAATTTTATGCAATAATGCGTATAGAGGTTATTGCCAACAAATATATCATTTCTATGTATAAACATTTGCATCCAAAAGCTTCAAGGCCTGTCAATTTCTGATCTATTACAAGACACGATATTTCAGCCATAAATGGCATAGGCCTATCACGCCCCAGCACTTTCAGCTGGCAATCGACCGCATGTAGATCCATACAGTAGTTTTTGATATATATATCCCGACTTCCTCACCTTTCCTCATCCAGCTCATTCTGCATAATTTCTAAGACCTACCACAAGCAATTTTCAAAATCTCAACCATGTGCACTTGGTCTGTGCAGAGAGTTATGCAGTTGCATGCATGAAAAGATGCAGCAAGATAGCTGTCATTCATCCTGGTTCACATTGCGCTTTGCCCGCTCCATCCATGACTCTTATGACATCACTGACTTAAATTTTGTTCGTGAGTTTCATCTCTAATTTAGTTTTAGTTTTCTGACATCACCATAACCAGCAGGACTATATCACATTGAGTGGTCATCAGTCAATGCGATTTGCAGTCTAGAATATCGGCGTGGCCCATCGGACCCTTGCCCATGCAAAAATACATTATCATGTCTCAGAATTGCGTTACTGAAATCAAGTAAAAGCTGACACGTAGTGAAATAGGTACACGAATTGCTTTTCCAAGAGATACATCATCACAAATAGCAATCTACCTATTCACTCAACTGGCGATGCAGGAGCCGTCTACATTTCTTTGGCCGAATCCAATTTCTATATGGTAATTAGCTTCAGAAGCTATATGCAGGGGTATAAGCCTATGGGTTGAACAGGTTTCGATATGTGAATCAGAGACGAATCGTGCACTGCGTCAGGCGGGAGAGACAGAATATGCTTGTGTGTCTGGGGTATCCTGGAACCTAGCCTCATATGACCATTTCCTGTTTGAGAAGTCACTTGCGGCATTTGCAATTGTCCAGGGACTCTGTCAAGAGACTCCAAAGGCTCACCAACAGTCGTCAATGAAGATGAGGCCTCATCATCTTGGGTGTGCGCTTAAACGACAGGGGGAACCTTCAATTCAGAGGGCCCATACTTCTTATCTCTCCCACAAAGGTAGTTGGCCAAGTCTCCCCAGCCTTGTCACATCAATTCATCAAGCATCGTCTGCTTCTGCCGAAAACGCTCCATCCGATGCTGTACAGTTTTGTAGTTTGCACCCATCACCCAGCCGGGTTCATCATCTTCGCTCAGCTTGCCCAGCTCGGGATCCTCTTCATCATTATCTTCGTCTTCCCCATCCTCCCCATCTTCAGAACTTGCACGATCACTCAGACTATCTCCAATGGCATTCAAAATCTCCTCCTATGTTGTTTCAGGCTTTGTGGTTGTCAATCCCGCCATTTCAGCATTTATCATATATTCCTGCTGCTGCTTAATTGCTGTCTCTGCGTATTCAACTCACTGTCTTACCACAAAGGTCTCTCTATCCACATAATATCCAATCCATGTCCACTCATCTGTGTTGCTCAAACAGTCAGTTTCTCGTCGTTTCCCCACTGCAAGCAGCTTTGGCTATCGAAATCTATGCAATGCTCCTAGGGCTCGGATCGTTCGTGCTTCCAAGCTGCTCTTGCCATCATTGGCTTGATAACGTCATTGTATGGAGCGCTGTGCCAATTCACCCTATTTGCCTGCCGGTAGTGCCAAAAGATTCTTTTTCTGAGCATTGCCAACCATATTTTATGTTGACTTTATCGAGGGGTGTGATGGTGGATGTGGCAAGAAATGGACCGCATGGAGGCGAGCTGCGACTTTTATGTTGAGGTTTGTATGCTGAATTGCATTGAACACAGCAAAATCTGCGTTTTAACCGTCACTACAGTGGGAATAGCAATGCTAACGATACATCATTAGATGATGTTTAATGTCTGTTTTATATAAGATCCCGGGGATGTCTTGAGACAAACAACAGCAGATGTCCTTTCTGTCGCAGAATATGCTGTTTATCTCTCACAAACCCCAGATTTTGGCAGTCATCATAAAGCTAGAACACTCTGACATGCTCCGTGCCTTGAATATGGCCAAAATGGCCAAAGGAGGGTTTTCGCGTGCCACAATAGAGGAAACGCAATACCTGATCAAAAAGCCTCAGGCCAAAGTCCAAGAACAGAAGAAGCTGGGAGTTGAGTTTCCTGCTCATAATGATGTGAACCCGATGAGGAAAGACACCCGGCTACGCTTCAGGAAAATCGAACCCATAGCTGCTTTCCCTGCCATACTAGCTCAGCACAGAATCCCCAGACACGCTCGAGGCGCAAACGCATGGGTGCACCTCCACCGGAGCGACTCAGACAGCCGTCACCAGATCTGACCCCACATCCGCCCGGGATGCCGCCTGCGCCACCTGGTTTCATTGAGGGAGCTCATGATGCCGAGATCAAGAGTGTGCCATCCGGATAGGTGTATATACATACTCCTGTTCCCCGCATTCAATTTTTCAATCTTGAGGCATATCCCAACGATTGCAAGCACGATAAAGATTTTAATCCAGATTTGCTGACTGATGAAGCAACATCCACTGATTATTACACTATCTGCTGTGTGGTAATGCAGCTGACATCCATTGAGCTGACAACAGCAGCCGATTGAGCGAACCTGACAGTGAAGACAAGCATTCATGGAATGGAATGGGATGTTTGAGTGTATTATTATCTACAATTAGTGGACACTTTAAAGTATATTTTAAAGGATATATTTATATGTATTATTAAAGAACAATGTAGTGATGAAGGAGAAAGTACATGTAGACGATAGAAAGGCTGCCAAAACTTCACCATCAATGTTAGACTATGCCAAATTAAATCATAACATATGGTGGATATGCCCATGGCAAAATTAGTGTCAACTGAGCGTCAAAGATTTTTGGTCTTTGGTCATTGGTAATTTGAGTGGCGATTGGTTGCGGCCATTCATAAATGAGGTATTCGCTGGCTATATAGGCAAAAGATATATCAACATGCTCCCTGCCTTATTCTGAAAATGAGCGTCAACAGAGTGTCAACTAATATTGGTGTTGCAAATCAGGTAATTCAAATGAGATTTGGTCATTAGTATAAATAATCAAACTATAGGCCGCCTTTAAAAGAACAAGAGATAGTGAGACGCTCCCTGCGCCATCATGAAAATGGGCATCAACGGAGTGTCAAAGATTTTTGGCCATTCATCCTCGGTAATCAAAGCGCGATGCATCGTCATCGTCCATGTACGATGTTTTGACTCTTTGTCTAGGCTTGAACTCTGATGAACACTTTGTTGCGGCGTTGTGAATGAAACAAGATGTTACTGTCCGGGAGGCTGTCATGGGAATGTTGCTTGCTTATCTGCCTAGGGAGGCTGCCAATTCCTCCTTAGTTCTGGGATCAAGCGCCACTTGGATTACCCAAGATGCGAGACCTTGAATCGTTGGTGCTCAGTTGATGCTCATTTTTAAGATGGGGCAGGGAGCATGTCGCTTCCTCTTTTGCCTTTAAAGGAGGCCAATACCTCATTTGTGACTGTCTGCAACTAATCACCACTCAGATTACCCAAGATGCAATACCAAAAATCGTTGACGCTCCATTGACACCCATTTCCAGGATGGGGCAGGGAGCGTGTCTCTCCACTTTGCCATAATAAAGGCCGCCGATGATTCCAAAAAGAACAATGATGTACCCTCATTAATATTTTGCTATGAACAGTAGGATATCTGAATGGGACCAGAAATAGAACAACCCGAATTGCAAAATTGGCGATTGGACCCACTGGGTCCACGAAACCCAGCCAAACTTGCAGGTTAACGGGTATGGGTCTGGGTTGAAACCGCCAAGAAGCAGTGGCTAACGTTTTTGGATGGGTCTGGAACCAAACTAACCTGTCTTTCCGATTCAAACCCGGACTGCTAGCAGGTCACCTGGACCGCTTGCAGGTTACCCGGACCCATTGCTCACACTACCCTCGACCACTCTCCTTGGCCTGGGATTGGCGCTCCTCAATCCCCACCTGTGCTGTATCTTCTGGATTGTTGTACCTGAATATCATTCGACACTTTTTACACCCCCCTTTTTGGCACTCCTCCTTTGGGATTGGACTCCTCAATTGCCATAGGTGCTCCTCTTACTGGATTGTGGCCCCTCTATTTCATTCAGCATTCCTCAACCCCCCTTTCTGTGCTGCTCCCCTAGTATGGGCACTGCGCAATCTCCGTTGGCACTCCTCGGCCTAGAGTGGCTCTTTTCTTTCTGATTCCATGCTCCTCTGACACCTTCCGTGTACTCCTCTTTCCCACACAGCACTTCCCATCTGGTGTTCCTCTTTTTCTGGTAGGTGCTCTTCTGTTTCATCTGAATATATCATATTCCCTTTCAAACCCCCATTTTGATTCTTAGCTAGCTAACATCCCATCACACCTTATTCTGATATTAGAAATTGAGCCAAATATGATTGAAATTCCATTTCATCGACTAGCCAGGAACGAATTATGAACAAATACATTGAGTGCCTCTAGCTTCATTGCGATGTTGATGAATTGTGTGTTCTTGGCTTTGTCAGCCCTGAAAATATTGTGGAAGAAGTGGATGATATTTACTCCATATTCGATTGATATCATTCGATCACTCAGTCTGGTTATTGTTTCAGTATACCAGCAGTCAAGATTTTATCACTTGCCTTTTTCTTTGATTTCAAAATAGAGCAACACAAAACATAGAATATTGAAGATGATGTTAGCTAGTATGATGAAGATGTGATAATTATCAATAATCCATGCATCGTATTTGCAATTGAGGGAAATTGATATCTTGTGTACATCTGGAGTGTCAGATTGTACCAGCCGTCCTTCCACTGTATCTACATAAGATTATAGTTATCTCTCAGAGTTTGTTTGGAATTCTCATGTTGGTTCGGGGATACTCCCAGGTGTACCCAGTGTTCTCTCTGGTGCCTCGACATGTTCCCACAATTATCACAATGACTCCCTTGGTACTGCTGAACCAGTCATCCGCGATTTAAGTTAGTCTGAAGGCCTGTTGGAATGTCCTTCTATGGTCTGATTATCTCCTCAAATTGACACTTCTCAGTTGTCACTCCACATCCTCTCAGAAACTCCTGGAGACTCCCAGTCACTGAAATACATTTTGTTGATGATGTGGATGGAGCACTCAACTTGCTGTCACAATCACAGCTTATGGATTGGAGGTTGTGAAGTGTGTCAGTCAACCATGACAGGATCAGGAAATACAACTATGTGTTGTACCATAGTACTCTAGGTCCAGGTCAAGGTTGAGGCAGTCTAAAGGTGTGGCACACCAAACTGGAGGATTGTTCTGGCTGGATGCGAAGCGGCTGGGAATGATACGGATACATGTGAAAGTGGCAGCCAGCAGGGATTGAGAGGGAGGATAATTGTTTCAGAGGACCTCCAGGTATGGTTGGATATCTCATAAACACTCCATTCACAGTTGATCATTTGGATGAAGCTTCTGGCAAATCAGAAATATCATTTTCTTTTAAGTTTACCACTTACAGTCTTGATACTGCACTGGAGGAAGGTGGGGATGGAATGGACTGCAGTCATCTGGTGGGTTGGTTTAGTGTTTTGCATCACAGAGCCAATTGTGCTTTAGTTGTTGTCTACATATCAATTAGCCTTAGAGAGGAAGTCAGTGAGTTTAGATCAATAGAGAGATTCAGCACAGTTGACACAATACAACAGACTTCATGAATAATGTGAGCTGATTCAGTAGTTCCTGTACTGGAAACATATTGTCTCCAAGTGTGAGCTCTCAGTCTCTCTTGATCACACCTCAGGCATCATCACATCTGAAGCAGTTTGATTTCATCCCAAGGTGCTACTAATGCCAATGTACCCACCACTTGTATCTCTATCTCTCTTGCATGGATTCACTTCTGCAGTGTCAGATACAAGGAGAGGTAGTCAAGTTATTTTGCTGCTGCATATCACAAGATGGTTAGTACTTGAGTTGCTGTTCTTCATCAGTGGTATCAAATTTTCAATTTGACAATTGTTCTAGTTTTTTGTTGGCTGGGCATTTTGGATGTTCCCACATTCAGTGGCCTTTGACTTGGAATTTCAGTCACATCACAACTTCATCAGAATGTAGATACTCCATAAGGGTTACCCATGGCATGGAATGAAGTGCCAATACCAAGGTGCATCTTGCTGTCATGCATACTCTAAATAGTAACCTTTCTACTACATGAGGTGATATTGACATTCGATATTTGCTACTATTCACTTGTCGAGTACAATTGTAACTTGCAGATAGTCATTGATGCTCATCTGATACCTGAGGCAGTGATTTGACATCTGCGGCTCTGTTGGAACCCTCATCAGTGGCAGCAATTCCCATTTGCCTTGGTTATTGGCCATAAATTCTGGTACAGGTACGGTTGGAGCACAGTCAAGATAATGACATACAGTGAAATTCAATCGTATACTACATTACCCACTGCTGCTCTCCAAGTTTTGCCAAAGTCCATTATGGTAATCATGTACACTTGCATCTGAGTTATGGTACTGTTGCAATATTCTATACTATGTCTGGGTTAGTAATTTCTGCTTCTGATCAGTATCTTGATAATTTATCCAAATTGTAATATTGAATGCTCAAGGTCATACATGGATGCATAATAATTAATTGGTAGATCATGGCTGCATGTAACTGAGTCAGCCATGGTGATCTTACATTCTACTTGATCTGGAACATTGACTCCACTTCCGTAATGATTTGATATATTCTCAACCTTGTTGCTATTGTCTCTCGGATTGGGTGGTGGTAAGTTTGAAAGTTTAAGTTAAGAGTGCCAACAACCATCTCCCAATATCACACACCTCAACACGAGTTGTTCCATTACATGACCTTGAGCATGTTCTCCGATTTTGCACTCGATTCTCTTATTCTGCACCTGATGGCAATGGCTGTATTTCTATATTGTAAAGTTGTATTGTGATCAGTCTCCACTGCAGCTTCTGCATATTTGACATATCCATGAAAGTCAACTCCAAATTGAATGGTATCCCTAGGATTATAATTATCATCATTATGGGCAATTGGTTCAGGCTCTCCATTATCATCATTGCAGCTGAAACCAGCATCATTGCTCGAATTAGTTATACCCTCTGGTTGAACTTGTAGACTAGACTGTCTAATCGAAGTAGTCTGTTGACAGTCTAGACATAAAATACTTTTAGCTATTGGTATCTACATTGACTCTGTACTGCTATGCTTGTAAGCAGTGTCCAATAGAAGTCTATTCATTTGGGTTGCAGAGATACAGGGAATACAAATATATGCATATTATGATACATGGAAACAGACGATTGGTCTCAACATTCCACAAGTAAATTATAACCAGTTACTGAACAATCATGAACTATTCAAGTACTGCTATACCCACTACTGGTAGGCTGGACACAGATTGAGATACAGATCCACGTATGGAAATAAATGTACTTAATTATTACACATAATAATCAGAGTCCCAGTAACGATCCAAGAGCCATGGGAAGATCTAAGTAATGTTGCATTTATCTTACTTGTCACATATACCCCTACAATCCTAGCCACTAGTATAAGTCCTTTACCAATAACATATAGCAAAAAAGGTCCTATCATTTTCATTATACTAATTACACTATATAGATCACTACTAGTACATTAATATTCCCCCTTCTGTTTTCTGAAATCTTTTTTTTACAAATTTTCTCATTATCAAATTCAACATGGTGAATTCATTTCAATAACAAGACCTCAACTGTGAACTGAATTTTCCTGGTGCCAATCATAGATTCAATTTTAAAATTCCAAAATTGATTGTATACTAAAAGTTTTGTTCTTTTAAAGGTAAAGCTATAGTAATATGTTACTTTACAGCCAGCTATGGTGCTTAAAATCACAGTAAGCATACTTAGAACTTTGAACTACTGTTTCTATGAGTAATTGGGCAATTGCTTTGACAGCTATGTTTTTACATTGCAAGTTTAGTATCTTTTCATTGAATATAGTTATCTTTATATACATGATGGTACATTATTTGCAACTGGATATTTTATCTTCAGTAAGTCTTGGCCTTTTTCATCTTCTCTTGCTTTTTTCGTTTACTCTTTACTCTTCCTATTGTCAAATACTAAACTATTATCAACAGCAATATCTGCCAATCCAACAAGTGGAAACTATCCTGGTGTAATAGAATATGTACATTCACATATATTACAGATGCCAAATTGATGATTTGTGTATAAACTTTGCTATACATGTATTTGACATGCATAAAATAAGTACAGTAAATCCAACTCTGCCACACAGCCCTTACCAAACGCCACATAATCACCAAACCTCAAATCTGCCTAATGCTACTCTAGGATTATATCATGATGACAAGACTCATCTACAATGATATCTGAAAGATACAAACTTACTGTACCCAGAGATCCTCCCAAGTTCTATTTCAGGCCCAGAGCTCCTCCAAGATGATTGTGCCCTGAAAGAATCAACACAAAGCAAGATTCAATGGCTGAAATTACATCTGATTCAAAGCATACCCTGCAGGGTATTAGCTTCGACAGGTCAGTGTAGTTAACACTCTTGATGACCAGTTAATCGCTTCTTAGATTGAGATTATCGATCTGAATCATTTCATTGTAAACAACCGTTCCACTCCCGAGGCCATATGCTCCCTCAGTAAATCTGAGACTCGCATTAAGCTTTACCAATTCTGGCGAGTTATCTGGACCTCTTGAATTTGTTAACCGCTACCGGTGAGTCATCCTTATCCTCATCCTAGCTTTCGTTTTGATACTAATCGACAGAACCCATACCAGTCTTCGATTCCCTTGCAGAACAGTCCTGCGATTACAATCAGCCACTGCTCACTTGATCATGCCTAGTATTGTGATCTGCACCAAGATTAGAAGTCGATTTCACTCCTCCAGCACAAAGATACTTATATACGTATAAAGATTTCTAACTATTGTCTTTGAGGTGGATTACATTGTCATCGGGGATGCATATCACGTTCAATACCTCTGTATCAGCAGAATAACATCCCCATCGAACTGGAATAGTCATGCAATCCATGGTGTCACAGTATTAATACATCTTTCATCTCACCAATTAGTCCCCAGTCCTTGTGCTTTATTATATATCCTAAGTTCAAAGCCATGGATGGTTCAAAATGATAATGCCTGATGTATAAGTCTAAATTGGGAAAGTGAGTTGTGTGCCCACTTCACATACAGCACTTCCCTTACAACTCATTCACCTTTATGATTACCAGTTAATCATAACTGCGGTCTAACATCTAACAGTATGACAGTGTTGCTGTTTACCCTACCTGTGCAATTACTGAATTCCTACTTGACCTTCTCAGTGAATACCATTTGTGTACACTTCCATCAATCTTCACTAATGTGAAAGATAGCAATACATTTAAAGTTCAAACTCTCTCCCTAAGGGGATCTGATTGCTCTGGATTCAGTTATTCAAAAGTTTCCCATTATCTCCTTAACAATATTAGTAACAGTAATAATAGTTTTTCCTATAGTATTGTTGTGTGCACTTTCTCAATACATCACATTTGCAGCTGTGGCTCCATTCCAAGCGGAATTGTAGATCATGCAGAACCATTTAGTCGTTCCCAATCTTTGACTGCAGCCCAATGAGCCAATGTTGCCAGTACCATACCATCCATTTTGACATCATCAGGTGACTCATCCTCCTTTATGAGAATACCACTGACCTGATTTTGCAGCACTAGAAGCACCATCTTCCATCACTGTTGCTTGCAGTTGAACTCTGTGATCCTCTCAATTAATATACCTGTAGATGTTATCCTGATGATACCTGTATCATATTCAACAATTATAGTCAGCTGCTTATCACAATGTGTCTCCTCAGTATATTACAACTTGCAATTCCCAAAAATCTGATCCAACTAGGTTTATAACCTTTTGGAATAATGTTGCAATAGAGGGAAACATACATCGACTAATGGTACAGCAGCACAATTGGTGATACGATTAATGCCTTGTCTCTTTATGTATTTCATCTGTCTAAGAGAAGTAAAGTCAATACATCTTGGCTAACTCATTTTAACCCAATGGTAAACAATGTCCACACTCCAAATCTGCCTGACACAATATGGTGTTCTTTCTACTTCAGCTCTATATCATAAGTACATTAATTGTATTCCATTAACTGGCAAGAATTATATCATAGTGTTTACACTTGGTATACAGTTTTTCTAAAAGTGTATTTCTGAGCATTATTCTTTAAGAATCCTATTATAATCCATTATCATCTGTGAATCCCTGTATTTCTGTTAAATAATCAATTATCTCAGTAATATACCCACGATATTTCATTGATTAAAAGTCTGTTCAACCTCTTGTTCATTTGGAGGTCTGATTTTCATTATATTAACAATTGTTTTTACTTCTCTATCTTGAATTGTTTTCATGTGCACTTCTATGTAGTACAATGAAATGTATTAGTGTACCTATCAATTACACTTTAATTTGTATTATTTGGTAAATATTATCTCAAAATTACTATCATACCACGGTATTTAATATACACCATATTTGCTGTATATTGTATATTGAAGAGTGTTACAGTAGGGATTTTCTACTGATTGTATAGGAATATTAATCTGCCTTGTCTCTAGTTTATTCTTTTGAAAGATATGCATGGTGTGGATTTTGCATATATTGTCAACCTGACTACTAGGAATATTGGAATCCTGTAAATAATTTTCATATTTACTATTCATAGGTTCAATTACTAGATATTCATCACCTTGAAATGGCATCAGCGTATACAGAATTTAAATAACGTGTATAATGCAGTTCTTCTGTGATACCTTCTACATTAAAAGGATGATCACCTGTTTCCTATCACATTTAATGACTGGTTTTGAATTTCTGACCATGAATAGTAATTATAGTTATGTTGATAATGAATGAGGCTTTGTTGTTGCAGAGCTAGTATGTTGATTAATTAATTGGATAACTTGCATAAGGTATCTCATCAATTATGGTGTCATGGTAAACACAAACTCAAGTTCTTTATTTGTAGTCTGTTAGATTACCATTATTATCCTTTTTATTGTATATTTATTAACTTCATTTCCCTTCTGGTTTAAACTTGCTCTATTAGTTTATTTTCCAATTATTTTACAGCTACTATCTTACAATTCTCAATATTTATTTCATATATAATACTCTCTCTGACTAGGAATCGCAAAGTCACCCTCCTGAGTGAATTGTTTTTCTTTATAATCGGTTATATCTGTTTTACTAGTTCCCTTTCAAATCTTTTTGTAAGTCACATAAGTATTTCTCATTGTTGCCAGGAATAGTTCATGGTTAAGATCTGAATATTGCACATGTTATATCGATTTTTACCACTCTATTGAGGGAGTTGTGCAAATATCACTCCACTTTCTTGGATGTTTTCTGGAAAACATCCTAGTATAGAATAATATGAACAATGTAGTTATGTATATATTAATTTATAATGTTGACTTCCAGTACCATCTGGTCATAAACTGTACACTCTGTAGTATGTATAACTTAATGTATGAAATCTTCTTGGAGTTGCAGATTCAAAATTTCTACAGTCTTTAATTCTACTCTTATTCAACTATACCATCTAAATTTCTGTTATATTATATAAATAGTGACTATAAGTTTACAAATATTCACTTTCTGATTCCTTGAATTCATTACAACCAAAGTATTGATTCTCGTTTTTGCTATACATTATTCTATTAATAACAATTATTTAGCTATAACTACTATATATACTTGATTGCAATTTTTACACCATTCAGAATATTATCCAGACTGATATCCTTTTTGACAATTGACTGGGAACAGAATTCCAAAAATATCCAAGATATATTGATATCAGTCTGAGTACTCTGTATCTTCAATGGAAATCACAATTCGATTTTCTCCATATTTATATTCCCTGCATGAGTCCTAAGAATTGTTCATTTTTCATACTATACAATTGTATAAACTTTTGGTAGAGGTGAAATCCAAGTTAATATGAATTGTTATAGTAATATATAGATGTGAAAGAAAATAGAAACAAACAGTAAACACAGTACAGGGAAGTTGTAGTACTTCCTAAGCAATGAAATTATGAATATTAAGTAATACCCTTTGAATTAACTACAAGATATTTATTAGTACAGTTATCCCTTTATAGTATTGTATTATCCTGTCTTCCAATGCAACCCCATATTGTACAGCAATATAAAGTACCACCTGTCATATTGCAATAGAGTGCTAGCATTGAGAAAATATTTTGAATTGAATATAGTACAATAATTTGAATATCAGACACGATTGTTAACCTCAGGATGTTGTTTTTCAATTTCAAAACACTTTGAAGCAATACAACTCACATTCAAAATTGATGATTATACAACTTTAACTCAAAACTGAAGATTGATTTGAGAAATTGCAAAGTTATGTAATTGTGTTATTGCTATATTATGCTGGATTATAGAGATGCTAGTAAACTGAGAGAGTACTATATTTAGTTGATCTTGTGCAGGTGCAATCCTCAGATACAAACTTTAAAATACAAAATTATTCACAATAATACTATTATAGCAGATCCTTAACACCTTCTACCAAGTTGAATCTTCCAAAGGATATATAGCAGATACTGGTAATAAACTTCTCTGTTTAACAATATCTAACAATTAGTGAAATTAGAAAAAATGATAAATTATAATTAATCACTCACCCACTCTACCACTTCAGACATGCAGTTCCCCATACCTGAGTTCTTTCAGTACCCATCCACCATTCACTCTAGGATAGCATGATATAATCCATATACATCTTACACTACCCTGTCATTCAAGATTGGTAACTAGTATAGAATGGAATTTTTCAAAATCAGCAATATCTTTTTGACACCAGCACTGTTAAATGGAATAGATGTCCGCGGAAATATATATGCTGCAGTTAAATTCAGTCAATTACAGGAGAAGAATTATAACAAGTGAATGGAGATTTGTATGTCATTACTACCTATATAGTTTACAATGATAAGGTTTCTTGTGATATAGAGTTGATCTATAGTGAGTGACTTCTGGAGTTATAATGTACTAAATCCTACTGACCCATCCTGCAAGTATCAAGTGAAATATAATATAAGCAGCTGAAACAGTAATGCAAGATATCCTTAAGTGATCTTGTCAAGATACAACATTGGAAAGATATCTCTTGCGATTGGGATAATATTATTTTACAGTCACTTCAGCAAAGTTCACAGTTATACCACATAACTTCAATGTATAGTTTGTTGAATATATGCATAATAAGAGCTACTGGTATTCAGACATATATAAGATTCAAGCCAGCTCATCGATCAAGATTTAAAGTTTGACTGCCTTCCCAACACCCATTATACATGTTATTTCCAAAAAGGTATCACCAGCCCAGTCTTGGATCTATTTCATTGAATAATCGCTTGACTGTAAGATGTGAACATCTATACTATCTCCTTCTGTAGTTTGGCAGTATTATTTACCAGATAGTGTTGCTGGATTTCTTCTATTTGTCAGTTGCAGTATTGGAAAGATTTCCTTATACTGTGAATATGGGAGTCTATAGAACAGTGTGCCACCTCTTTATTGGAATTTCTACCAGAACTCCAAATGTTAATCTAAGACATTGAGATATAAATATACAATTATTGAAAAGTATTTGACATTGAAGATACCCTTTTAGCCAGGAGATTAGAATAAATTTACAGTATGATAATATACTAGTTAAAAGTCTCAGAACTGTATACAATATTGAATCTGTGCAAAACAGATTCAACAAGCAATCAGGGAAGATAAGTCCCAATCCAAAGAAAATCTTAGACACCATAGGTAATTTTTAGAAGAAAGAGATAATGCCTTTCAGCATTGATAATTATATGTACCATATGGGTGATATTGAAATTGCCGATCAACTATATAGCTACTATAGAAATCAGCTAATTGTTTTGCATATATAGTAGCCTATGCTGTTCTGGGTATGTGAAACAATAGTCATAATTGCCTACTGTAGCTGTTATAATATAACCTATAATCATGAAACAATTATATATATGCAGTTATACCTACAGCATATTTCTAAAACAATCCTCATCAGCAAAAAAATATTCCGTTTGGGCGGAATGGCTCCGTCAGAGTGGACACGGTCCGTCAGAGCCGTCAGAGACACCCCGGTGGCGGATTACTCCGCGCCCGGCGTCAATACAACGCGTCCCGTTGAATATCGCCCTCCGATCGCTGTTTCACTGTCTCTTCGCGTTCTGTCGGTTTCCTATTTTAAACGATCACTCTGGCATTGTGGCCAACTGTGACAATACTTCGGAATGGGTTCATTGGGTACGCGCTTGCATCGGGATTGCAATGCGATGTGTGACACTGCGAATATCTCTCCTCGCGTTCCTTCTACCAGCGCGCAAAATGCAATTCTCTTTACTAATTATACACATCATTCCAAGTCGCCAGATCTATGTGGCTATTGACAATCCATCGCTCGTTCCGTCCGTCGCCTGTCTTATTAGTAGTAGCTATCTCTGGAATTACGTGCGCGCAGCCGACAATATTTCCCACGCTGAAAACTTGCAAAGCAACGGCTGCCGGTGCTTTTCTCACTTGTACAAATTTTGAGACCGGATCCAAGTTACCCGACTTTTCAAGTATTGTGGTGAGCGCCAGGGCTAACCAGTACTCAACGAAAGCTCAATCCTCGTTTTGGAGTTTGATTTTGAATAGTCGTTGCAGTTGCCACGGGAGGCGCCCATTCAGCGCGCCATAACACCTCGCCGGGCGTTGCTTTACCCACACCCAGTCGTTCCGTCGATCCCCTCTGCGCCAGCTCTGGCTTCCTGTGCATCGACGCATCTGAGATATGCGTTCACCATCTAAACCCTCAACTTGAACCTTAATACCATGGTAAATACAGAGCTCCATTGCATGCAGTTGTTCATCCGATATATACGTCTTGTTATGACTCTTATGCTTCATAAACTCATGTGTGCCGCTGTATATTGCGACGCGGTGCGTTGCGTCTTGCGTATTGTCGAGTAATGCTCTGAAGTCTTTGATCATAGCGTCAGGATACTTTCCATCACGGCGGTTTTGGGGTCCCATGAATTCGGGCTTCGCAAATGACTGTGGGCTCAGGGGGGCAGCCAGATCAGCACCGGAAGGGGGGACTTTGGATGCGGCAGCGCTGTTCTCCCGACGCTGAGCGAGGGCTTGGAGATTGAGCTCTCTGACTTCGAAGCAGAGGATGCGACACTGAAAGGTGATTACTTGTGGC
>Ga0307515_10006282_pt1 | contig 23832 bp, 21 predicted proteins | sample 17_EM_MG_FD_194513 | JGI IMG/M metagenome (GOLD analysis project Ga0307515, IMG submission 194513) | Populus trichocarpa ectomycorrhiza microbial communities from riparian zone in the Pacific Northwest, United States - 17_EM | ecosystem: Host-associated > Plants > Roots > Unclassified | place... | reverse complement strand
CCAGGATTTCATACATTCCGAAGCCTGTATAACATTATCGGGCTTGATTGGGTTTAGTCTAAAGATATACAGTAACCGCCCGATGACGGTGGATAACGGACGGGACGGTTGAGAACACTGCTTCTCTTTTCTCTGTACCATAGAATACACGCACACGGTTCTCCCCAAATTCTATATCGTAACATATTGTGTTAGGGGGCTCTCGCTACAAAGATGATCTGTCATATGGCGCAGTAGTTGTCACTTTTTAACTTTTGAGCTTTTATTCTTACTATACGTTGCTATTCTAAATCTAAGAAATAAAGAGTAGGATTTCGGCTGCGCCTTACCATGTTGAATAGTTCCGATGGGATTGGCACTACGGCGACCACTTTGCGAGAGTCAGAAGCAAGATAAACACGACGCGATTAGGTGGTGATGTTTATGTTCTAGTGAGGGAAGAGGAACGTTTGTGGTAAGAAATGATAGATTCATGACTACTTTGGCTGAGCGGGCGTGTGGTCGTATCCGGCGTTTGTTGATATGTAGATCTGATCTGAAAATTAGGACTACGGATCACTGGCAAGGACCATCTTGCCAATTAATGACATCGCCAATTAATGACCAATATATACTCGGCCTACACGAAACAACACCTCAATCTCGTTATTTAAATTTTTGGATGCGTCACCCTCCGGCTATACCTACCTAGCCGGTACATTGAGAATACAGCGACCGAAACGAAAGCTGTCTTAAATGTAGGATACTGGGGTATGGGAAAAATAAGCTTCCCGCTAGCGCGGCTCTGTAGCAGCTAATAACTAATCCTTGTGCTTGTTTCGTTAGCACCTAATAAAGTGCAATATCAAAATAAAGTTGCACCAGGATCACCGCTCTTTTAATATCTACTTTACCACCAAATGGCAGTGCCGATACAACCATAGTACCACCACGTCTTCTTCACCGCAAAACAAAGGCAGATGTGATTTGCTTTATCACCACTAATGTTAGCGCGATAAATCATCCGGGTATATGGCAGTGGTGTATTGCGAGAGGTGTCGCAGTTATCGCCGGAGCAACGATCGGGTATGTATGCCTTAGGTACTCGATATTGAAGGAAACCTGGTCATGGGGCCCAGGTACGAACAAGCATACGCAGATGAGCTCATGGGATTCCCTGATTGGGGCTGAGGTTGGATGAAGTATTATTACGGCAAATATCCAAGTGTACCTAGCTTAGGCCTTGTCGGAATATATTGAAAGGAATATCTTCAACGACATCCTCAATGAGTAAGACTGCACCTCCACTCTCGGGATGACGGCAAATAGCCGGGGTTGCCTGTACTCGGGTATCGCTCCGAACACAAATCCAGCTTGCTCATGCCATGCCGGGCAAGTATCCCGATTGCAAGGCTGTTAAATTACGTATCCGTGGTCGACTTCAACCATGTGGTCAATGCTAGCTCCCGATGTGGGGGAGCTAGGGTGTGCCTCCCGGAGATACCTGCGTCGGTGACGGAACTCGCGCGAATATAAACTTCTCTGCGGTGCCCGTCAATTAACAGCGTACCTCCAGTCATTCAGCAGCATATCTCCGCTGTCTCCCACAATGCGCGTCCACCACTTCACCATCATTACCCTCCTCCTCGCAACCGGCGCCCTCGCCGCCGAGCCCTGCACACAGCCCTCAGTTTGCCACAGCAACCCGCGCCACCGAGCTCGAGCTGCACAGGCTTCACCAGAGCCTTCAAACGGAGGCAGCATCCCACGCCACCGAGCTCGAGCCGCACAAGCTTCTCCCGAGCCTTCAAACGGCGGCAGTATCCCACGCCACCGAGCTCGAGCCGCACAAGCTTCTCCCGAGCCTTCAAACGGCGGTAGCATCCCACGCCACCGAGCTCGAGCCGCACAAGCTTCTCCCGAGCCTTCAAACGGCGGCAGTATCCCACGCCACCGAGCTCGAGCCACACAAGCTTCTCCCGAGCCTTCAAACGGCGGCAGCATCCCACGCCACCGAGCTCGAGCCGCACAAGCTTCTCCCGAGCCTTCAAACGGCGGCAGTATCCCACGCCACCGAGCTCGAGCTGCACAAGCTTCTCCACAGCCTTCAGACAGCGACCCCATCCCCCGCCGCAGCACCCCTCCCGACTGCGAGAAATTCCAAGTCTTTTCTTCCAAGCCCGGGAATTTTGAGTACCGCGGCACCCCCACTTGCTGCTGCTCCGGCGAGATTTGTAACCTTGACGATGCCATTGACGGGATTGTGGCGAGTGCGACGCTGGATGAGGAGATGGGGGGGGTATTTATGCTTAGGAGTAGGGGTGGAGATGAGGGGAACGGGAGTTTGGAACTTGGGACGACGACGTATACCGTGAAGAGGTTGGGGGGAGGGTGTTAGGAGGGCTGTGTGGGTTAGTTTGTAAGGTTGAGAGATTTGTAGAGCAATGTTGGGGGGTGTCTTGCGCTCCAGAGGTCTTAGTTTCTCAATATAAAGCCGTGTTTCTTTACCGTGGTGGATCGGATGTTCGGAACTGAGAGCAGGCTACCGGCTTGCCGTGCAAATCTTTACGTAATTACCGACGGCCCGAATCATCCTGTATCAGGTTTTCGGAAATTATATTACTGTCGTTGGTCATCGTAGGTTTGGCTCTACCTGAAGCAATAGCTCGATCTCATTCAATATATAGACGGAGGTGGGTGCACATTGTGGGCACACTGCGAATCTGAATACGGTACGTTTTGTTCGGAATCACAAAACCGAAGGACTTGTCCCGAAATACCGATAGTACACGTGACCACACCACTATCTTATCTAATCTCAAACTGAATGATCTCCCGCCGTTGTCGGCAAGCCTTCTTAAAATCTGTCTAGCTGCTCAACCGGCCCCATTCGACTTTTCCGAGTTGGATTTTAAAGATATCGTTTTCCCACCACAACAGATATAGGTTGAAAATAGAGATCACTCTCAACTAGGGATGAGTATTCTTTAGGAGTACTGCATGACTTCAAACTGTTTCGCCATTGACATACGGTACTTTCGGCGCATTCTACGTCTCGTAGAATCCAAGCCGTCAAACTCTTCTCGTCGATTAACCTAGAAGTACCATTCCAGCACGTAACCACACGCTACCTTGTCATTTCACCATCTCCCACCATTGCATTCTTCGATCGTAAATAATCATATCGGATATACCCAGATCTTCGCCTTGGTCAGGCTGGCTATAGTTCAAATGTCATTTTGGCGCAGATGATATTTCCATATGTTCATATACTCCCAGGTGTTGCGAATGTGAAACGGAAGAAGTCTATTGAACTATCTAAGGGGAACCTCGGTCTTTATATACAACAGAGCCTGGAGCTCTGTGGAAGTCTATGGAAGCCCATGATTGGAAATACCAGTGGCGAGTGAAAACTCGTGAATGAGTCTACGAGTGTGAGTCTACAGCTCGTGAGTCAATTCGGCAACCTCAGTGTACCGGCGACTTCCTTCTAGGCCATATAGTAACACTAAGTAATAAATATTATCGAGTGACGTCCGATGAATAATTATGCCCGGATTGCAGCGGCCTGAACAGTAGTCGAATCTCTGCTGTGAGTAGATCAAGCGGGCCTAGTAGGGAGCAATGGAGAATAGGTATATATGGGGCTATAATTCGGATATCTTCGACACCCCAACAGTTATTCATGAGTTAGCAAGAAATAGGCCTAACCTAATGAACTGATTTTCAATATTACATGCCCTCTCGGTTTGACGGAATCCGGATCCGCGCACTATGACTGGAGCTCTTTGTTCGCGGTGGGTAGCTCCCGGGGTGTATTCGCCGGCGGCAGAGATAGTCGACGTTGCCGCTGAAACAGCATTAATACCAATAAACTTTAACTCTATACTTACCAGGTCATTGTTCCCGCATGCCGCCAACAACACGATGAAACAATTTGCATAATGAAAATACGGTATCGGTAGTGGCCAATGGTCCACAGAGTCGTCATCGTGCGTCAATGTCGAGTTAAAGATAGATGTCTAGAAAACCTTCAGGATTGGGAGCGCTTGATATTTCCCCGGCCTGACGTTTCCGGGGATGGTTTTGGAAGTCTGATCCTAAGCGATGTCGCATGCAGGTTGCATATGTATCTGAAAAGTCGAAACCGGCCCAAGCGAAGTCACTGCACCTGTACTTGCTTCTCACGATTGAAGAGAGCGATGCTGCGCTATGCAGCCCGACCTAACAGATACGTCTAGATGGCCTGCGAAGGCATCTGGTGCATATTTAACCTGGGGTCTTAGGGTGCATATGTGGATTTCCAGGTAGCGGGTGTTATGATTTCGGGAATTCTGCCTAGAGTCTTGGGTTTTTAAATATCAATGGTGATAAAATGTTGTACCGAAAGACCGGATTATAAATTTTCTGTAGGCGATAGATATATCGTCTACGAAATGGTCGTAGGACATCGAAGCTCGATTCGTACTCTAAGGTTTTCAATTCCAGCTTCTCTTCACCCCGCTTCCCAGCATCTTTGGATAATGGCAATATTCATGCAGTCGGCAAAGGCAAATTCCGTAGTTCTGCAATAGCACCTACCTTGCAACCGGGTAAACTTTCAAAGAATCAGCCAATGCCAGCGGGCGCTCAGCCGCCGACATCCTGCAGATGTTCCCGGACCGTGCAGTGCACCGCCCAATCACTAGTTGCAACGTTCACCTGCAGACGACACACCACTCTGGCGGAAAAATAGTTTGCATAGACGTTGAGGGTTTTAACGATACCCCGGCACGACTGGGTCATTCGGATACCCCGAATTTTGATGCCGCGCTTCCGGATCCCACACCGATGCGAGGGGAGATAAGTACCAATTGGCGCATACCTTCGGCCTCTGATGGTATTCGATGTCTGCGCTTTACTTCTGACTCGCAATAGAACCTTTTGATAGCGATAATTCATGGCTACTGACTTTCCATCCGTATCTTGTCACTCACATCATTGCTAGATTTGGTACGCTGGATCGTTAATTGCTCTTAAACTTCTCTTTTCTGATCCTCCGCTAGCCCTGCATCCAAATCTTCGCTGGCCGTTGTGTGGTGTCGTTGGCGTCACTGCACATCACTTGGTCCTTATTCCAGTGCACCTGTTACAGGTGTACTTGTGCCGGAGATATGTTACAGATCTGACTCGGGTGACTGCTGCAGGGGCTGATGCCTCCTATATATATCTCGAGTCTTTCTCCTCTCTTTTCTCTGTACCATAGAATACATGCACACGGTTCACCCCAACTTACATATCGTAACAGCACCATCTGTTACTTAACCGCCTTAGTTATCGCACACACCGTATCTCTAGACGGGATCCATGATTCTTTAGAGTTGGCTCTACTCCAGTTCAACTGTGTGCACCAATTTTGCAACGCTATTAATTCAGGCAGGTAAAAGACCACCACCGCCGGGAAACCCAGTGCCGAATGCATGTACCTAAGGTTCTTTCTTATGAGGGAGATAAGAGCCGTATTCCTAATTACAATCAAGCGATATGTATGCATGACGCGGATGGAAGCGCTTGAATAAAAAAAAAGGAGTTGTTGCGGAACGAGTCTCCCTATAATGTGTGTCAGAGAGCTGAATCCGTAGGCTTAATGTAGCGTCGCAGCGGTAGCGTTGCAGGATGCGTCTAGTTAACGCAGCGTCTATTCGTCGACATTTTCCGACTAACCTATGCGAGTCTAAGCTATGCGCGACCTACAATGCTCATCAGAATTACAAAACCAAAATGCTGTGACACGTAGCAGGCCTTAGCATAGCGTTACGCGCGGTCAGCGCATGCAGCACTGAGATAGATAAACATGCCAAACAAGTGTTGCTACGTTCGCTTCGGGATTCTTGCACCTTTCGCCTAATGCATACCTGGTGAGCTCATTTATTTGGTTGGTCCGCAGATCTGCACTTCTGGGATGTTCCCGGGACCCATTGAGAAGCTTGAACATGGGAACCAAGCCTACGAACTTGGATGTTCCCAGGCAGATGGAATTAATTTCGACTGGGCTAGCGGAGAAAAGCAGTTTATCTATAAACCTCCCCGCGATTGTTGTTCCCCTTTCGAAAGAAGCTGATAATTTCAATCGGTATTCACAGAAATCCCTGTAATGGAGATCCCCATCCTCCACCTCCAGTCGTCCCTCGACTCCCTCTCCCACCTAGTACTCCCCTACACCCTCCCCACCGTTCGTCAAGTCCTAATCTACGGCCCCCTCCTCTGGCTCGTCTTCTGCACCCTCGTCGTAATCCGCCGTATCTGGTTCCACCCGCTCTCGCACGTCCCGGGCCCCAAACTCGCTGCCGCAACATACCTCTACCACGCCTACTACCAAGTCTGGCGTGGCGGTGAGTTCTATAAGCACCGGCCGGCGTTACACGCAAAATATGGTCTTCCTCCCCGCTCCCTCCTCTCTTGCTTACCCGCCCCTAATACCAACAGGCCCGGCAATCCGTATCTCCCCCCGAGACGTGGAGATCTGGGAGCCAGAGCTCTACCACACCGTCTACAAGCAGAAAACACCGTACATGAAAGATCCCGTGCACTACCACACACAAGGCATTACCCTCAGTGTCGCAACCATAATCGATCCTGCTGCCCACCGTACCCGTCGTGCGTTACTGAACCCGATGCTGTCTAAGCGTGCGATAGTGGAGGCATCCGATGGAATCCTGCATGTGCAGGTTGACAAGTTTGTTGACATACTGGGAGGAATGGCGGATCGGAGCGAGCCGATTCCGCTTGCGCACGGGTTCTACGCTGTCACTACGGACATGATGTCGACGTACCTCTTTGGGAAGTCGTGGAATATGATGGATGAACCTGGATTTGTGAGTGCCGAAGACGGAGGAGGGGAGGTAGTGGGGGCTGACATCAGTGCACTGGGTAGAGAAGTGAACTCCTCGATGGCGTGCTCAGCCTGGTCAACTACTTCAACCTCCATATACACTTCCAGGCCTTCGCACAGGCGCTGGCAAAACTTGCGGTGCTGTTCCCACGGATAATCCCCCTTGCTGGTCGTCGGATTAAACACGTACCCCCTCCTTCCCCCAGACAACTTAATAAACCCTAACCCAAATAGAACTGCGAACATCTCATCCTCGAGTATATGTCGAACGGGAAGCAGATCACTGGTAACGGCTACCGCACGCTTATGGACTCGATGCTGCACCCGCCCGAGAACTTCCCCAAGCAGACATTCCCATTTGAAGATCTAGTCGAGGAGGCGTTGACGCTCGTTATGGCCGGTACGGATGCGACGGCGAATACACTGCAGTTTGCGACGTGGCATTTCCTCTCTGTACGTTTTCTTGGTGGAATGGGAGGCAGGTGCTGACTAAAACAGGAACCGGGCGTGAAAGAGAAGGTTCTTGCCGAACTTGACACCGTGGAAAAAGATGAACACGACCGGTTCCCTCTGCACAAACTTGAGTCGTTGCCGTATTTTGTATCCTCCCGAAGCCAAACTCCGCTCCCTCGGAATCTAGCTAATTGAAATAGGCTGGGTTTATCAAAGAAACACTCCGGATGTACACAAGTGCGTCGTTCCCCCTTCCCACCTCCGCAGTAGCTAATCGCAGTAGTCGTCCCCAGCCGCACCCCCCGCATTGTCCCTGAAGGCGGCCTCACAGTCCCATCCACAGGCCTGCATCTCCCCGCTGGATCTTGTGTAACACAGTACGTCGTCCTCCTGCACAACGACGCGCGGATATTCCCGGAGCCGGAAAAGTTTAAGCCTGAGAGATGGGTTGGGAACCCGGGGCTAGATAAGTGGTTGCTCAGTTTTTCGAAGGGGGACAGGATGTGTATTGGGCCAAAGTAAGTGCTCAGAGGTTATGAGTAAGAGGGTGGGACTGACGTATACAGTTTGGTATTCGCGGAACTCAACTTTGTGTTGGCGAACTTGTTTACAAGGTTTGAGCTGGAGCCTTATAATACGACGGCGAAGGATATGCAGTGGTTGGATTTTGGGTCTGCCAGACCTGAGGGGAGGATTCAGGTTTTGGCAAAGAGGAGAGTGAGATAGGCATTATCAGTGTATGTAGCAAGAATACAAACCTCTGTGAAAGATTGTGTTCTCGTAGAGGTTTGGATTGTGAGAATTTGGTGCTCCGAGAAAAGTGTTTAGAAGGCGCTTTCTCAGAGTCTACGGCTAAGATTGGCCGTAGTTTGGAACAACGCTAGAATAAAGGCAATGTTCGTATGAGGATGTGGAACAGAAGGATAGCCTTGAGCGAACTAGGGACTATGCAATATCAGGCGAGTAAGATTATGATAAGTAGCCTTTATCACAGCTTAGCTGTGCCGAGGCTGAGTGATATTGGGTGAGTTAGTCTATTTAGTAAGTTCAACACATCTGCACATATCTGCCTCCATCCTAAAACGGTCTGCAACCTAGGTACGCACCATACTACTCTTGAATTTGATGATATGTATCAGATAGAAACGAAGCTTCTGAGGAAAGGAGTACGGGAGACACTTAATTATACTATGTACATGCATAAATAATGCGTGATAACGTAGAGTAATATTCAGATAAGTTTGGCAGGCGTATTATTACGATTTTTCCATTCCCGGTGTAAGCCAGGTTCTTGGAGCTGCTAATAAGTGATCGGCTACTAGTCCAGAATAGCCGCTAACATAGTACTGGTGAACAGCTGGGACTGAGGATTGGCTGCAGCTGCTCTTGCTATATATGAATCTCAAATGTTTTGTTTACTGCTCCAAGCAGATTGTTTAGCCTTGCAAAATCTAGGTATCGGGGCGGGGCGTCAAAACAACCGTGCGGTTAAACAGAATTCGACTAGAGAAGATAACGTCAATGTTGTAGATTACACCCTAAGGCCGAATCTGGACCTCCAAGACATAGTCTTTACCAGAATTTCCTACCCCTGTAAGAGGTATCGAAGAGGCATGATTTGAAATGGAAGTTTCATATTTCAAAGGTAGCTGGACAATCAGTGAGCTTTTCTAGTGAACGGGTTAGGGTTTCAGGATATCTGTTGCTTGGCTGCGGTGTTGACCAGCATTCACTAACCGACATGTCTCAGCGATTCTCTCCGATTCATTCGAAGTTGTTCGCGGGGTGCCCAGACGCAATCGAGCTGTCAGCACCTTAAAAGAGGTAGTACAAATATTACTATTAGTATTTGTCGCCTAGAGATTAGGTCACCATCGGTGAATCGACACAAGGCTCCTTCCGAGCTGACAACGCCAATATTTCAGGAGATTAGCCTCCACATAAGAACGGCATATCAGATTCAAATGTGGAAACATGACTTTACATTTGTTCAAAAACAACTGGATATCAAAGGCGCGATCTGTTCCCACAAAGGTGCCGCCAGTCAACATTCAACTAAGCCCAATTGGTCAATCCCGACCTTCCCTACGACCGCCTTACGATTGATTTTCTTCCATCGCATTTTGTTGATAGGCACGGGTTAGACAAAAAGAAAACACGAATACATTATCAAAAAAGGAAATGTGCCAAAAAGCAATGAACCTCCGAAAATAGACTAAACCCCTGGCATATTCAACGATCTACCCGCATCATCTCGGTCACCAATATTTACCCAACAACTCTCACCTCGATGTTACCGATCACAAATGTGGCCATCCATCCAGCCATGGTGAAGTGGTGTATGCAGCTGCAGGAAGCGATCGGACATCTATGAAAGACTCAACCACCAGAAATGTCCTTGCTGCCAAAAAAACCAATCCGGTGAATGACCCAATTGCTACACAGGCGCTATCAATCCAATAGTTTTCAATAAATCCGGCCATGGCTTCTAATAGAATGGGAAGGAATCTTGCGGAGCCCACACAACAAGATACCCGCTAGAGGAACTTTTCGTACGGTATTGGAAATGAGGCATTCCATCTGGTGGCGTGGATGGCTCCATAGATTGCTCCAGATATTCCAGCAAAAGCTAGAAGAATGACGCGATGTCTGATTTGCCAAGACTTTCCAAAGAGGTTATCTCGACTGCGTGCTTCTCGTAAAACATTGAAGTGTTCCTCAACGTCACACGACGGCAATTCGACGTATTCATCTACCCTAAACAAAGACCAACCACTACTAGCCTTTTTTGTTTGTAATCATATTGCATTCGGCCGCTGGCGGCCATGGCATATCCCGTACACATTTCCTCCCCGCTTCTTCCGTAACATAAAAGAAACAAAAGCAAAGTCGCGAGTCCTCTTCCCCTACCACTACTAGCCATTCCTTCGACAGGAGTGAATAAACCCGGAATGTTGATAACCTGGTTCGTAACTAAATCGAACTTGGCCAAAGTTGTTCTTGGTAGTTTCCTGGGTCTATCTGGGTCTGTGAATAAGTTGTGTCGAATGATGACGGCTGGTAACGCGATATCAGCAGGCTTGCGCCACCAGATACTATACATAACGACAGCATTCATGACATGGACCATCGTGTTAAGTTCCAATAAAGTGATGTGTAATCCTTGAATCTTGCGTCCTAGACACTGTAAGAGAATCCAAGCAGCTTGCACGCAGGCAATCAGCTTTGCCATCGTGCTAGTCTTGCTTTTATCCTGAATTTCTTTAGTTGAAAAGAATCTAACTTGTTGCATCACATCGTCGGTCATTAGGTCGCTTATACCCAAAGTGACAGGTATAGGTTCTCCTGCCGGGCCCTCGCCTTCCGCTGCAAACCCTCCCATTACACCCATTACAGCATAGAATGCCATCTCCATCCCTATCTCACTTTTGCCACCTCTGAGATCATCGCAACTTTTCCATCGTCTGTCGTTCACAGCTTGGAGGTATCTCCATGCAACAAGGAACTGGTGCTGAGCAACCGAGAGTACAAGCTCTTGTGCAACGAGAGCAATAAATGCCATCAGAACTTTAGAAATGAATCGGGATACAACATAACCATGTACAGTCGTTTTGCCGGTTTGTTTGACGTTTAGGTGCAGTGCCGTCCAAATAGATATAATTAACGTTATCGAGCAGGACCATAGTATTCCGAAGGTGCCGCGCCCGGAGGGTTCTACAATCCAGCCGACATATTCTTCATGCGAACCGCTCATTGCTGTGGTGTGGGCTAAGGGGTGAGTATCGGGTTGTACAAAAGTGTGTTGGGATATGGCAATTGGGCTTGGGCGTTGAGTGTACAGGTTGCAACTGGGTGCATAGAGATCTTTATAACACTTATCTGAATTCCTTGTCCGCTAACCGAACATGACGGTTCAAGATTTTGCTTATCCATAAAAGTTGGCCCGCATAATAGTGGCTGCTATGCAGCTTTCGCCACCGTCTGATGACATTCGACTGCAATCGCTGATAATTATCTCATGAACTAGCGTGATGAGGTGTTAATTATACTCTGAAAAGGAATTAGTGGTGTGCATTTACCTGTCCTAGGTGCGCGATCAGCAGTGCCGCAGCGTAACTAAACCTGTTTCCGCAGTTACTAACATGATAGAATTCTGGAGATGAACTAAAGGCTCTAGAAACGGAGCACAATTGCATTAAGAAAATCCCGTCACATGTATCCTATTTATGTCTTTACAACAGCCAATCTGTTACATTGGAGTATATACCATTCAACCACTGTCTTTGGCACATTAAAAAAAGCATCAATCACTGCAGCCGAGGAATGGCCAACGTAACAACTAGGCTGTAAAACGTACTAGCGGATTCAACAGCACAAAAGGAGTACTGAATCAGCGGGGAAGTGTTTGTCGCAGAGATATAATAGCCACAATGGGTTGTGTCTTTCACTGTGCATAACATAGCCTCCTTCGAATCTCGCGCTAGAAGACTCCAGAATTGAATGCCCATAAGTGTGTACTACTATAAACAAGGGGTTGTTAAACCCGTGTATTAAAACTCTTCTGCCCGCTGACCGAAATCGGCTCGGAAACGATTACAAAATCAATAGAGTCTAAATACAGCAGGTCACGTTTATCAAAACCCCGTTTTTACAACAGTGCAAAAATGTACGAAGGGAATCACTGAGACTCCAACAACATACCGGTTCAAACTGCCATTATATACCACGCCAGGGGTAAAAGCGGCTGAACATGACCTAGACGCTGATAGGTTTGGAGTGAGTTCCCAAAATTATTTTACGCAGGAGTACTTAATGCATGCTGTCTACAGCGCGGCCATACCAATGATGTTGGGGAATGCCTTCGACCAGGGTGATTTGATCCCACTTCGTAGAAAAGTTTCAGTGTCACCAAAACAAAAGATTTTTTTAAATAGAGACTAAGATCGACTCAGTTTAAGGGGTTTTATCGATCTTAGTATTCAAAATTAAAAATATCTGATGTGGTTGAGGTGCTATAAAAATTGAGGTTCAGTGGGATGTCCGTTACTGTCAACAAAAAGGACCACATGCATGACAGGGTTTACGTTGTATGTGTGTAATGTCCGATTTCGAATGTCTGTGATCTAGGTTAGAGGTGTCCCCCACTATGCGATTGTTGTTACTAATTAGGGCCGTATTGCCTGGACATACTTCTCTCGTTCGATTCAGATCATGAGCATGAGACCTACTTTGTCAGGTTGATCAGACAGTGGTAGGCCACATTGTTGAGCGTATATTCACTACAGAAAGCATACCTTGTACATGCTCTGCAGAGCACATTTTCTGCTGCAGGTGTCTTCAAGCTACATTTTTTGAGTTGTGTTTTTGTGTTTTGGGTTTCGAAAATTGGGAATTTTTGATTAGTGCTCGGGATTAATTATAAACTCAATCCCCGTTTTCGGGAAGGGTTTATTCCAGAGGTCGGCGGAATTTATTTCGCCACCACACTGGGCACGAGAGAATGAATATACGTAATCGTTGGCTTTACCGTAACGGACGGGAAATGCTGGCTAAGTCGGGACCCTAATATGGAATCCTTCTGTTTATGCTTTCCTTATTCTGTATTTTGCAACAGCTAGTATGGTATTCAAAGTAGATCGGTAGTCACGGGCGTAAAGATACGAAGGCCAAATGGAACTTCGAACTACATGGTATTCGGTTATAGTGTTACAATGGGTTTTTACATATTTCACACAAACTTAAGACAATAGGTCCACTATTTTTTGTTTTAATCATTCTGCATTCACTCTAACTAGAGTACGGCAGTAGTCGCACTAGCCATTTAATGTATGACAGATTCATAATGACTCGTGGGCGTGATCTGGTGCATATGTTTTTTATTTTAATTATACGCATTCACTGAATCTAGAGCACGGCGGAGCTCGTTTCCCTTCCTGGCAAATACGTTCCGCATCGTTGCGAGGAACCTCAACACACACGTTAAGCCCTATCGGTTATCATATAATTACTTTCGGGTATCTTGGATGCCAACTAGCATACCGAAATCCAATATCGGAGGAACATTCTGATCGAGTGCAATATTTACTAGTCTCGCAGTAGCCACGGTGTTAGTCTAGCGAGTATTCGGATGCTTGATAATATTATCTGACGGCTGAGTAGAATTCATGTCAATTTGGGTGGTGTTAGAAACTGCGGGTTAAAAATTGCAAAATTGAGAGCAAGTCTAATCTCTTTACAATAGTATACAGTACATGGATTAACTAAAAAACAAGGGTAGGTATTAACCCAAGATTGCAAATCATGAGTCCATTAAAACAAACGAAGAAGTTTTTGACTGGCGGAGTTGTTTGTGAGATAGGACCCCAAAGTATTGGAGCTGCGACTCAGCTTGAACAGCTACTAGGGGTTCCCGGAAAGCAATTGTTTAGTGCAGATAAGAAGTATTCTGCTGTTCCGGATTAAATGCCGTTGAGATGAGGTTGGACCCCACCGCGCATGGTTTCGGATATGCGCGTTGCTTATCGTGGCCGTAGTGTATTATTTGACAGGATCAATACATGTAACCGACACTTCCGCGGGGCAACAGTTCAATAATTTTAGTCTGGTAACCACGGGGGCGTTTAGAGTAGTAACGCGCCCAAACTAGCCTCCGGCTTCTTTGGACTCATTTCGCATCATTTACTTGCACTTATGACTACCTGCAGCTCTGATACATAGCCTGAAGGCGTCTCTCTTCGGTACACATTATAAGATACACTAACACGGTTCCTCCCATAAAGTAACTGTAACGCTGGCTGATGTCGAGTGATACCCAATGCTCGCACAGTAAAAACGGTAATAAAGGTACTACATTTAGACCCGTTCCGCCGTGAAATGCCTTGCTGCAATGAAAGTTCGAAGCTCCTCCGAGTATATAACTGTGAATTTCGGGAGTCTTGGAGCGTTACAGGAGCGCAAAGATTCCCACTTTGCTAAAGCAGCGGAACTTTCGGCTTGAGCGCAAGGTAGGCTCACTGGATAGTCTATAGTCACAAACCAGATCTGTAGTTTAACCGCAAATCTTCATGCGAAGCTCCAGTTCTTTCTCTTCCTTCTGACGAACACAGCGATTACATCCATGCAATCAGGCACCAAAGGTCAAGAAAACAGTAGAGGATACAAGAACAGGGAGAGTACTAGCCGTCAGAAATTTGTTCTCGAGACTTTGTCTTTCGGTATTGATTTTGACACCCGCTACCACTTCATCCTTCAATATATCCAGTAGTACGCACGCCGAGATCAAGTGTATCGGAATGACAGCACGATCTTTCAAACGTATTCTAATGTGATGGTTGACAAGCAAGGATGTATACAAAAATATAGAAAACATACCCAAGTTACTGTGCACTCATGTGAGGCACTCCTTCTTTAATGATAATAGACTTCATTGACCTCTTGAAACGCGGATCAAGTGATACAATATGTTTATCCGCGAATTCAAATATCCTCCCTTTGCGACACGGATGATGAAGCTCCACCATGTCCAGCTTCTGCTCCCACAATAACTTTTATAAACCTCTTTGAGTGCTAAATTTTCATGCTCAATATGTTCCACTCCATACGCGACCCGTACCCGTTTACGATTATTAATGACTGGTTGCGAACCTGTGTCAGTTCACGAATGGATTATGGAAGAATAATATGCAACCTTGCGGGGCCCGGGTGTCTTGTTAGATTCATATGTACATACTATACTACGATAAAATTATGAGATTCACCAGTTCATGTGAAGCGCTGTATGTTACCATCTCAACAATAGATGTTCTAATGAGTTTCAACAACGCAAGAATATCACAACCACAGGGTGCATGTGCATTGGAAGCAACCTAATCACTCTGTATCCTACCACATGAACTCGACAGCGCTTGTCTAGTGGGAGACATTAAATCTTGTTCGCAATTAAAATAGTCATTTTACAGGGCATGCAGACTTGTATAAACACATACCGGTAACTACCATGAAACAAGACCGAAGCAACAGATATTGAAAAGGACCACGTTGCTACAAAGGGAACTAGCAATAAGGGTGAGGCAATAGGATATGAGTGCGTGTTCTAGAGCATGCAGCTGACCGGTTTCACTTCAATGAAGTTCCTTATTTGGTGCCAGTTCGTAAACATATCCCTGCTCGCAATCTTTATCCTGTTCACGCATGGTTAGGAATATCGTGAACTTCCTTAGCAGTTCCAAAACGGGTGCCGTCACAGATAGGACGGAACAACTATAAGTGACAACGGGAATTAGCATTTCTTGAAGTACACTTTCAACAGCTGAGAATGGGAGCAACAATCGTTTCAACATCGACAGTGACTGATGGACATCGACTCCACCCAAACCCCTACTGCGTGGCGATGATATACTGCCAACCATATCTTGATGCTCTTCGAATCAAGTGCCATGATTATGGGGAGGAAGATGGCCATCATTAGCTAACCAAAACTCGAATGCTCCAGAAGATTTCTGTTCAGCCCGTCAATACATTGTAGGTATCAGAATAGCTATTGACATACTTGTGCTCAAGCTATTAAATACTGCTCAAGAACACTGGGACCAAACAATGATGGTAATCCTGAAGTTACACGGCCGATAACACTAGGGAGCTATGCGAATTTCGATGTTAGTATCACAGCTCGTTATAAACACAGTAGCGCATGAAATTTAATATGAAATATTGGACCCTAGTTAGCTGACAATTAGCTAGAGTATTACGGCTGTCCACGATCGATCCTGAACACTTACACAACTAAAAAAGACGGTCCACATTGCTAGAAATAAATCCACCCCCCAACAGCCTCCACAGAAGCAGAAACGACAGCAATAATCCTTTCTCCAACACCCCTGAGCTCTGCGCGATGCCTCAACATCAGATCCAAGATGGCTATGGAAAGTGCCGCCATGCCAATAGCGACCTGCACAGCACCCCCCAATCCTTGAATTGTGGGCTCTGCGGGGTAATCCCGGTAACAATAGGCGAGTTGGCTATAGCGCGGTTAGAGTTGGTAGTGTGCTAGAGGCATCAAATTGTGACCAACGGTACCTGTAGTAGTTGTGGAACCTAGTGTGGGGGGAGCTGACAGCACACGGATATCAGGTGGGTCTGCAGGAAAAGCGGGTATTGTAATTACCGTTAGCCATGTCTTGGTCTTAGGTCACTCTAAGAGTGATTGTATCAGCGTCGAACACGTCTCAAATATATCTAGTCCGATGTAAGATAGTTCGCCAACAAAGTTTGATAAAACTATGGCTGTCTGTGGGGCAAAAGCGCCAGGTATGAGCGACACGATAGGTCGTTGCGGATTGGATTGTGTGGGGGGTAGTAAACAAACGTGGGGGAGAGGGAGCAACCACTCCCATTTAAACGAAGCGATGCGGCAGTTAATCGCTGTACAATGAGGGGATGAGGCTCGGTAAGCAAAGACATTCGGTTCCTTAGTGATGTGCGCGAGACGTCCCAGGACAAAATCTTTGCCGTAAAAGTCCCGGAATCACTGGATATCTCGTCATCTTGATGGTGAATTGGTTCTCAACACGTCTCGTGCACAACACTACCGGTTTCTTCTACGTCATCAACATAGCTACATGCGGTATTTAAATCTCCAGCCCTACTGCAAGGCTCAATATTGCCAAGGCATTGATGTTCCAATGTTTTCACCAGTCCAGTCTGGTCCGGTCTGACGGATGAACCAGTTCGCGCCAGTCTAGCAGGAAGGTCGGACTAGACTTGACTAGACTGGGACCGTTATAGTCTGGACTGCTCAAGCCCCGAACTGGTGAATATCCTGGCATTCACGAGACACAATGGTTGTGGGGGTAATAACCAAAACAAAGATAAATTAAATCGGGCAGAATGTCGACTGAGTCACATGTCTCTAGCGAGGTTTAAAGATTATATACCGACTAAAAACTGGCTGTTTTTCTGTTAACTTGACATTCGACATATTTTATCATTTATTGTGCACGTGTTGCTTCCATCTTAATGTTATAGATTGGTGAAGGTCTGAATTCAATTTCATTCAACCGCCCTCCGGCTAAATCATACACGAAACTCCGCCACGACATGAGATTCTCACCCGACTCGAACAACTCAAAACAACTTATGATATTGACAACTACCTTGGCGATTTGATTCTTGATAATAATTAACGCGCATGTGCGGAGGCGCCTACCTTGGTACCAACCATTCGCTGCAAGACTGCCAAATCAGGGTGTTGTGACAATCTACACCTACCGGTGAGGCAAGACCTGTCATCCCTTATTGAAGCGCGATTAGATTCCTATCAGAAACGCCGCACTATTACGCCTTGAATAAAGGGTCGCCTCCGGGTAAGGGAATGCCCAACATAAAACCCTCTTAAATAATGCACAGAGGGAGAATTTGGCCAAAGCTATATCTGCCAGGATCCAGAGCGAAAAATATATTTGGAGGTGGTCAGACAATTACACAGTGGATTCCGCGCCCCTAATCGCAGCCTCCCCATTACACTCTCCTCCCAAAAACCACTGAATCTGGCACCAATCACCTCCTAGTGGCCGAAATATTCACTATCGTGGATAAAATGTGAAGAATATCCCAAAGCCTCGTTACAGCTCGGCTGTTGATCATATTATTATAATCAATAACACATCTTTCAGGCCTCCAACAGAATCTCGGAGCAGAGCAAAGCGGCGCAGAGTGTAGCTAGTGGTCGTTCACTTTCATTTCTTTTGTCTTGTACTAGCACGCCGCCATTCATTTGCATCGGTTGTTTAGAGGAGAAGAAGGGTGGAATGAGGGGAGCTCCCCCACCTAGCCGGCCATCCGGAGAGGAAGGGGAATTAAGTACTGCCATACTCTTGTTAGAGTGCATGCAGAATGATTAAAACAAAACAAACAACAGAATCTCTGCGAGATTAACCCACAAACAGAAGGTCAATCTTGCAAGGTACGATAAAGGATTGTCGCGGCTGAGCGAATTCAGGGGTGCAGGCCGCCATGTCGAGACATTGTCACACCATCAGTCACTTAGTAGGATTTGAGGTAATTGACGATGAGTGAAGGGTATTTCCCGCACGAGACTATTATTCGCTCTGCGGGTACGCTGCTAGTTGGGACAGAACGGAAAAGGGTAGTTTTAGAACATTTTCGCGTGGTCATGCATTATCACTCACATATAACCTAGACGTTCCCAAAATAGTTCGTGGAGAGATCGTTGTGTACTTGAAGAACTGAACAGATTTAGTATTCTAGTCTTCAGCAAAAATTTCGGAATATGTTATCTTCAGACTTTGCTGCATAGATTCAGTTCATCAGCTCTGGAAATGGCGAAAATCTACAAGTCACAATCGAACGTGATGGTTCATGAAACCCAAGCACCAACTGCAGGGCTTGGCAGTGTCGGTAAGCCGATTATTTGAAGTAGAGTATACTTTCAGGAGCGCTTGTAGGGGAGTGTATTCCAGGGATTCGACCCCCGTTTATCGCAAAGATGAAGATTTTTTGGCCAGAGATGGATCCATGACTGTTTCAGGTGGTGGCCAAATCATCAAGTGGCTATACAGAAATGATATACAAGAGATGCAGTGAGACAGTCAAGCCTTTTAAAGCACCTTAAGCCGGCTGGGTGATTAACAGTCGTTGAAATAAGGTTTGACGCTAAACAATCCAATATGTGACGACAATTCAAAAAATACGTTACATTTGACATAGAGGATATTGACCTGCCACACACTTTCAGTCATTTTCTCCGCTCCCTCTCGTAATTTATTGATAAACGATACGTAAATATCAGTTACTATATTAAATTGCATGTATCGAATGAAGACAGGGATCACTCGATTAACGACTTTTGATTATTAAGGCTAGAATAATCACCCGAATTGACATAACCACTTAAGGCCTAGATAATCCTTGCGTAGATATGCCTTTATAAGTTTATATAGTGGGAGGCCGACTCGTTTTAGACCGTAGCAGTTACACGATAGCGAGGCCAACTTAGGAATTTAAATTTTAGCTGCCTTCAGTGTTGGCCTGCATGAAGCTGGGCTTGGCTGCAGCTAAGGAAGGTCTCTAAAATCGATCGAATACGTTCTCCCTCGTTTATATATATATTCGTACGCCGACCAGTTTGTGCGTGTAATATCCTGTTTTCAACCCTTGGTACAAGGAAATGCGTACGTATTATATAGCATACCCCAACAGATACATGAGTAGTCAGTAACTTATCTAACTCAGCGGAAACATTGCTCTTAAGAGCAAAAGATTTTGTGAGTTTTCCAGCTTTCTAGATAGTGATATTAGATCTGTTGGATTGGTTAGAGCGACTTTCAATCTTACGGGGACTCCTGGGAAATAAAATTGGGTCAGTAACAATCATTCTAGATCCCGTAAGCTTTATCAATTCATTCAACAACAAATTAACCAGTATTCTTAAGAGGCCCGGCCTCTATTCCCAAAGCCTGCGCTAGCAGCGGCCGGCCTCAAAAGCCTCCAGCCCGGCCAGAAACGCCTCCGTTGGCCTACAGATATCGCATCCATATGACCCAGCTCATCGCTTGGATCTCGTGATACCGTACTCAAGAACGTACCTCAACTGTCAGGCCGGAAAAGCCTGCAGGCAGGCCGTAAAAGGCCTCATTTAAATGCCGCCGCTAACCCCGACCAGGCCCGGCCTGGCCGCTTAGGAATATTGAAATTAACTCCCTTAGAGCCGTCGATTTTCCGGGGATTACGCATAGCAAACTCCAGAATAACGTAGCAGCGTTTCATTCACTCAGTCTACCCGATAGCTAGGGCTTCACCGTTCATGGTGTTTCATTGAGCTGACAACCTCAACAATGAGAGACAAACTAGTCACATTTCTATAAATGGTAAGCTGAGTTGGGGGGAACCTCGGGTAATCGGTTAAATGCCGTTGAGACGAGGTCGAACGCCACCACGCATAGTTTCGGATATGCGCGTTACTATCGTGGCAGTATGGTTAGGGATACCTTAACCCGGAGCATTTTAAGCTTCAACTTTAGCGAGCCTTGACTCTACTAAAAAAAGTCCAAACAGAAAAACTCTGTTACATGCATCTTTTAAGTGTTCTCAACAACCTGACACAGAACCAAATTACTTGAATAGAACTAGACGAATCTCCGAGGGAAGGTCAGCAGCCAAGGCGAAGTGGGAGGCCGACAAGTGCAGCAAGCACTTCAGTTACGGACTCAAGGGCAAGGCGGGGACCAAGAGACCTATCCCGATGACAAGCGTGAAATCGCTGGCTGCTAGGTTCTACCGACTAAAGTGCGGGCATGCACCAACTGGAGTCTACCTAAAACGATTCGGCCACCGAGATGACAACAAATGCTGGTGGTGTGAAGGGACAGTGTCCCAGACGCGGGAGCACCTCTTCCGCCACTGCAGCCGGCGGAGAGACCAGCAGAAAGTGCTCTGGAAAGCGGTGGGAAAGGTGACAGGCTGGAAAGCGGGCAGATGCCGACATGTACAGATTTCTGAGCTGTTTTCCATGGAAGAATGCGACCAAGCGGTGGTGGACTTCCTGGCGACTACTGAAGTCGGGAAGTTCCCGCCCAAATGAATGGCGGTATGGAGCGGGCGCAGAGGCTGACTCAGGTGCGGGGGGAGGCGACAACGGGTTTATATATATCTTTCTATCTTTTATCTTTTATCTTTCATTTGTCAGCGGGGACGAAGGGTAGCGGGGGAGCTCCGCCATCTAGCCGGCTCGCCCGGAGGCGGAGGGGGTTATTCAGGTCCTGTCATACTCTAGTAAGAGTGAATACAGTATGATTAAACAACAACAACCAAATTACTTTTCCTGGATGTGGTAGTCGAGGAAATGAATTTGAAAAGTCGGGCTTTTTTTCTAGGGAGCTCTGGCAAATGTCACAAATAAAAGTGCCCCCAAATGAGTGTGCTGGGGTTTGTGTTGAATTATATGGTGAAGAAGAATCCGGAACCATCTAAGGGTATAGCCTATGCCTTTATATACATGGAAAGTCTGGAGGTCCTACGGAGATGATGGGGCGGTACTCACAGTGGCGAGTGGCTAGTAGTGATGATATAATTGTGAACCAACCTACGTGTGTGAGTGTATGAGTCTACTTGATGACTCAGTCTATCGGTGACCTCATTCCAGACCTTACATTAACAGTCCGTGTTACGATATGGAAGTTGGGGACAACCGTGTGCGTGTATTCTATGGTACAGAGAAAAGAGAGAAGGAGAAAGACTCGAGATATATACATGAGGTATCAGCCCCTGCAGCAGTCACCGTGTATCAAATCTGTAACATATCTCCGGTACAAGTACACCTGTAACAGTCCGGTGGTGTGCAAAATCGAGTGACTGCTAGTGAGATTACTATATTGGGTAATAATTGGGCCTCACATGCCGAGTTCGGAGGCTAAAATACATAAAAATTTGCCAAATAATTACGTAAAGGGAAATTTTCAAGGGCACAGTTGGAAAGTCACAACCTCTGACTAGGAGTCCCTGACCATAGTGTGTTATCTAACGGAATCAATACATATAACGTACACTTCCTAGTCTGTAATCTGGCTTTTATCGCTGGCGTAGGCTTGATACTTCCGCCGGGCAACAGTTCCAAACATTTTCGGCTGATAGCCGTTGGGACGTTTAGTCACGCGCCCAAAGGAACCGAAGGCTAGTTTGGGCCAATTTCGCATGGGTTCTACCTAAGTGACGACTCTTGTATTTGTTTGGATATTACTTCTATACCGTTTGGTACAAACGGGTGTGCACTTGTAATACACTAACCGCCGTTGTAAGAAAAGTGATATACAGCCTGCGGAGGTCGCTGCACATAATACGTATAGTCTGGAACTTATCCTAAATATATTTACAAATGGTAGGTAGTTAAGCGTCAAATGATCTACTCTGTAAGCTCTATTAGCCCATCGTATCCGATCTTGAATCAGAGTAGCCTTTCTAGCCCAGCGGTCATTTTTATCGATTTGGCACGAAATGACACGAAATTCTGTCCGATACCGCGCGGGATGGGATGATGGATCGAGAACGTTGTCCCGTTATTATCCCGTGGTTCACAGTATTGACAAGCTCTGTCAGCTTCATGTGTTTATCACACCTAGATGCAGATGTTCTATAGGGTAATTCCGATATCATTATACCAGCGCCATAGTACCGTAGCTACTGTTTCCTTAGCCTCCGTTGAAAAATAGCCATATAAAGGCTGAGATCAATTTATGCAACACCATTAGGTTTTTCTAGTGAGTGATGTCTTGTGATACGATGATACTGTAAAGGTTTGGAAATCAGTGCATAAGATCTGGAAGTATTAGTTTAGCAAGCACTCATATGCCTAGAATGAGTACCTGACGGTGGAATGTGAAACTGGTCAATCTGAGTGGTTGACATAATATGAACATGGTAAAAGCTTGCGGATTGAAAATTGCACTAGCGAGAGTTGAGGCCTGAGTTCATTACAAGGGAAAAAACAAGGGTAGGTAGTCAAAATGACTACGTGGTGAATTGATAATAAACAAAAGATGTTGGTCTATCTTGAGCGGTGCATTTGCCGAAGGATGGGACTTCACAGATGTAGGCGTGGTAAGAAATAAACTGTTGCTGAAATCAGGGTTCCCAACCGTCCGTCTACACACGCGTCTTTCGGGGCCCGGCACTGCCGTCCAGACCAGGTGAACACTTCGTTTGACCTGGGGCGTCCCTGGCCGAGGTTGGAATCCCTAGGGCCCGTTTAGGGCGACTGTAGCTTCTTAGCGGAGGTTACCGTTACCGGATGTGTATAATTCCGGCCGGCAACCATGGTGGCAACCATGGCGGCAACCAGGCCGAGCATACCGTTTGCGCTGCCGCACTCAAAACAGGGGTAGGATTGGAGATTTGACGTACATTTGGCAGCTTCTCACCCGGTCAACATAGCTCCCATATCATTTATCTGTTACGATATGGAAGTTGGGGAGAACCGTGTGCGTCTATTCTATGGTACGATAACCGTTCAAGTCTAAAGATCCAAGATAGTAGGGAAGAAAAGAGTAGAGTGCGAAGTCTAAAAGAGCAGTCACAAACCCTAGGGCTGCGGCTCATGTACATCTGTAACATTATCCACATTCTCTACACTGTCGATCCGCTTCACAGAGTTGATGGCTTGTTTCTTTTCCCAGCTTTCAGCTTTAAGCTTTACGTGCAAAGACTGTAAGGCCCTGCAGGGTTGTTTGTAGTCCGAAATTTGGAAGGCCTAGGGCAAAAGCGGGCAGGAACTCTCAGCCCGGAAAATTGTAATCTAGGTCGGGAACGGCTCTGCCTGGACGAGACGGACGGTTGGGAAGCCTGGTTGAAATAAGGTTGGACCCCACTGAACATGGCTTTGGATATGGGCGTTGTTGTTGTTGTTTAATCATACTGTATTGACTCTAATTAGAGTATGACAGGACCCTGATATCCCCTCCGCCTCCGGGCGAGCCGGCTAGATGGCGGAGCTCCCCCCCCGCTACCCTTCGTCCCCGCTG
>Ga0307515_10006281_pt1 | contig 23837 bp, 20 predicted proteins | sample 17_EM_MG_FD_194513 | JGI IMG/M metagenome (GOLD analysis project Ga0307515, IMG submission 194513) | Populus trichocarpa ectomycorrhiza microbial communities from riparian zone in the Pacific Northwest, United States - 17_EM | ecosystem: Host-associated > Plants > Roots > Unclassified | place... | reverse complement strand
GCTGGCATCGAAGGGCTACTGCGACTTTGCCGGCAAGCTGGCCGGGCCGATGACGGCGCACCCGAAGCTCGATGCCGTCACCGGCGAGATGGTGTTCATCGGCAATGCCGCCAAGGGACGCTTCACACCGGACGTGGCACTGCACGTTGCCGATGCCGAAGGCCGGCTGGTGAACTCGCAGATGCTGCAGGCGCCGTACCCGAGCATGCTGCACGACTTCGTGATGACACGCGACTGGATCATCGTGCCCGTCTTCCCGCTGACCGGCTCGATGGACCGCGCCATGAAGGGCGCGCCCGCCTATGCCTGGGAACCCGACAAAGGCACGCACATTGCGCTGATACCCCGCCGCGGTTCGGTGGCCGATGCGCGCTGGTTCAGCGCCGACCCCTGCTACGTGTTCCACACGATGAATGCGTTCGACACCCCCGACGGCAAGATCGTCTGCGACATGATGAAGTGCGAGGTGGCCCCGCTCTTCCCGCTGCCCGATGGAAGGCCGATCGCTGACACCTACCCGATGGCCCAACTCGTGCGCTGGACATTCGACCCGACAGGCCGCAGCGACACCTTCAGCGAAACGGTTCTCGACGATCACCCCGGCGAGTTCCCGCGGCTGGATGAGCGGTTTGTCGGCCTGCCCTATCGCCACGGCTACTTTCAGGCCAGCACGGACCACACCCGCACTCGCGATGCGCGCAACGGCCTCGCGCACATTGATCACCAGACAGGCCGCGTGAGCACATGGCGGCCCGGCGCCGCTGACCAGTGCGGCGAACCGGTGTTCGTGCCGCGCAGCGCCACGGCCGATGAAGGGGACGGCTTCTTGCTGTCGGTGATCTGGCGTGCCGAGACCAACAGCAGCGACCTGGCCGTCTTCGACGCGAGTCAGCTGTCGGCCGGGCCGGTTGCCCTCGCGCACCTGTCGCACCGAGTCCCTTCGGGGTTCCACGGCAACTGGCGTGGAACGGTGCAGTAGGGAGCGAGGGGCTTGCCGCGTACTGCAGGCTTCTGAGCGGCGGCGGTCCAGAGAGCATCTCGCCACGGCGAGCGGTCTCCAGTCCGCCGAACGGTTTCAACCCTCCGCACGACTGAGCGCGGGGTAGTCCGTATAGCCCTGTGCGCTGCCACCGTAGAAGGTGTTGCGATCGGCGTCGTTCATCGGCGCATGGGTCTTCAGACGTGCGACGAAGTCGGGGTTGGCCAGCACCATCTGGCCGTACGCCTCCAGATCGGCCAGACCCGCAGCCACGTCAGCGCCGATCTGTTCACGCGCCCGCCCCGGCCGGTTCACGATCAACGTGCCATTCCAGAGCCGGCGAATGTCCGCGAGCAGCGACTCATCTCCCTGGTGCAACACATGCACGTAAGCCAGACCGAGCTTGCCGAGTTCGGCGACGAGGTAGCGGTACAGGTCCGGCCCTTGTGGGCCCTCATCGATGCCGCCCATCTTGGCGCCGGGGGACAGGCGAATGCCGGTCCGGTCTGCGCCGATCTCTTCGGCGATCGCTGCCGCGACCTCGATGGCGAAGCGAGCTCGGTTCTCGATCGACCCACCGTACTGGTCGCTGCGGGTGTTTGCGCTCGGGGCGAAGAACTGATGGACGAGATAAGCATTCGCGCCGTGAATCTCGACCCCATCGGCACCGGCTTCGATGGCCCGGCGTGCGGCCAGTCGAAAGTCCGCCACCGTCTGGCGGATCTCGTCGGTGGACAGCGCACGCGGCTCGGGGATGGGCTGCATGCCCTTCACCGTGAACATCGGCGCACCGGGCGCGATGGCGGACGGTGCCACAGGCTGCCGATGGTGCGGCGTGTTGTCGGGGTGGGACATGCGCCCCACGTGCATGAGCTGGATGAAGAGGTGACCGCCCTGGGCATGCACGGCGGTCGAGATCTGCCGCCAGCCCGCAACGTGGGCATCGGCATAGATGCCAGGCGTGGTGAGGTAGCCCTGGCCATCGTCGGAGGGCTGCGTGCCTTCGGTGACGATCAGGCCGACCGCGGCGCGCTGGGCGTAGTACGTGGCCGCCAAGGCCCCGGGGGTTCCGTCGACCTCGGCGCGCGAACGCGTCATCGGCGCCATGACGAGGCGGTTGGAGAGGGTATGGCGTCCGACTTGGACGGTGCTGAACAGTTGGCTCATGGGGATCTCGGGTTGGGTTGTTGACAGGCTTGGGTTAGCTGCACTGCAGCAGCCAAGCCTTGGACGACAAGGGAAGCGGCGACGGGTGGATCAGCGCGAGAAGTCCGCAACGACCTTGCCGATGCGCGGCTCGGTGCGATTGCGTTCGATGGCCGCGGGGATGCCGTCGAAGCCCACCACTTCGCTGAGCTTCGAGATCAGCGTGCCTTGAGCGATCTCTGCCGCCAGCCGTTCCAGCAGCGCAGCGTCGGCCTTGTTCACGAACCACAGTCCGCGGCGGCCGGCGGGCGTGCGTGCAAGGATGTCCGGCGAGGTGGTGCCGACGATCGCGCCATCTTTCGTCAGCACCTGCCACGAGCGATCGAGCACTTCGCCGCCGACGTAGTCGAGCACCAGATCGATGTCTTGCGCAATCGACTCGAAGCGTTGGGTCTTGTAGTCGATGACATGGTCTGCGCCCAGGCTGCGCACGTACTCGACGTGCGCGGTCGACGCCGTGGCGAACACTTCGGCACCGGCGCGCTTGGCGTACTGCACGGCATAGCCACCCAGCCCACCCGCTGCGCCGTGGATCAGGATTCGCTGACCCGCGACGATCGGACCGGCGAGGTGCAAACTTTGCCAGGCTGCCACGGCAGCCACCGGGATGCCAGCCGCCTGAACGTCGTCCAGCCCCTGCGGCGTGGGCACCAGGTTCACCTCGGCGACCGCGACGAAATCGGCATAGGCCCCCAACCCGCCGAGCGGCCCCATGACGCGATCACCGACGCGAAAGCGCGAGGCGCCCGGGCCGACCGCCTCGACCACACCGGCGAGTTCGATGCCCAGCACAGCGGGCAGTTGAAGCGGGAAGGCGTCGCGGACGTAGCCTTCACGCACTTTCCAATCGATGCCGTTCACGCCGGCGGCGCGAACGCGGACGAGAACCTGCCCCTGTCCGGCGGTGGGCTTCGCGATCTCGGCGAGCTCGGCGGCGGCAGCACCGCCATAGGCCCGGATCAGGACGGCGCGTTGAGTGGTGGAAGTCATTTCATTTCCTCTATCGAAGTTGCGATGAGGAGAAGATAGGCCGTTGCATTCTCAAAACAAAGACCACAAAATCAAGACGCTTCGTCTCAAATTTGGAACATCATGGACATGAACGCATTGGCCGACTTCGCACTCGTCGCGACAAACGGCGGGCTCGGAAAAGCAAGCCGCGCCAGCGGCAGGCCCAAGGCCACCCTCTCCCGCCGCATCGCCGACCTGGAAGAGCAGCTCGGTGTGCGCCTCATCGAGCGCAGCGCTCGCGGGCTCAAGCTCACCGAAGCCGGCCAGATGCTGATGGACCGCACCGAAGGGCCCATGCACGAGGTGGCCGAAGCCATGACCGCCGCTCGCGAGGGCTTGTCGGCACCGCGCGGTCGCTTGCGTGTCGCCGCGCCGGTGCTGTTTTCGCAGCTTGCGATGGGGCGCATCTCTGCCGAGTTCTGCGCGGCTTACCCCGAGGTCACGTGCGAGGTGGTGTCAGAAGACCGCGTGGTCGATCTCGTCGAGGAGCAGTTCGACGCCGCGATTCGCATCAACCCGAGCCCGGACAGCAGCCTCGTCGGCCGCTGCTTCGCGAAGGACCGACTGGTGGTCGTGGCCGCGCCTTCCGTGCCGATGCCGACCCGAGGCAAGGTGAGGCCCGTTCCCGCCATCGTCGCCACGACCTTTCAACCCACGAACTGGACGCTCGACGATGGACGGCTGGTCCTGGAGCCGATCCCGAAACTGCGACTTTCATCGTTCCTGACGATCCGCGATGCCGCGATTGCCGGCGCCGGCGCTGCTCTGCTACCGCAGTCCATCGCGTGGAACCAGCTGACCCGCGGCGAGCTGATTCAGTGGGGCGCGGTCTCGGGCGTGGAGGTCGCACTCTGGGTCCTGCATACGTCGCGACGACTTCCTGCGCCGAAGGTCCGTGCGTTTGTCGAGTTCATGTGCGAGCAATATCCGCAGGGGTCGCTCGTGCTGAACGGCTAGAAGAACGGCCTTCCGCTATTCGGAAGGTCATGCACCGTCCATCACGGCACGGGCCCCGGCGGCTGCCACGCAAGCGTCTTGCGTGGACTGCATGCCAGACACGCCAATCGCTCCAATCAACCGCCCGTCTTCGATGAGCGGGAGCCCACCTTCGAGCGGGCACACACCTTCGGTGGCCAACAGCCGCAGTCCCAGGCCTCCAGCGGCCAACGCCTCTTCGAAGACCTTGGTGGGACGCTTGAACTGCACGGCACTCTTCGCCTTGGCTTGAGCGACTGCGACGCTGCCGATCTGCGCCATGTCCATCTTGTGCAGAACGACGAGGTTGCCGCCGCTGTCCACCACCGCGATCACCATCGGCCATCCGTTCGCCGTGGCTTCCGCTTCGGCGGCGGCGGCAACGCGTCGTGCTGTGTCGAGCGACACCGGCGCTCCATAAGGAATGACTTTTGCAATGGTCTTCACATCGACTCTCTTGAAGTGACAATGCGCCGCACGATAGCGGCGCACACACTGCACGCCTATTCCCAAACGTTTCGCATCCACTGTGCATAAATCGCCAGGTCCATCCCCTGCCATCGTGTCGCCATCGCTTGCATGGGACGACGTTCGCTTCTTCGTGGCCGTGGCGCGTGAAGGCAGCCTGTCGGGTGCGGCGCGCAGGTTGAACGTTGAGCACTCGACGGTTGCACGCCGAGTGGCCGCGCTCGAGGCACGCATTGGTGTGCGCCTGTTCGACCGCATGCCGCGCAGTTGGGCATTGACGAGCGAGGGAGAGGCTTTGCTCGCGCCCGCCGAGCGCCTGGAGAACGAAGCCCTGGCCTTCGGCCGTGCTGCGACCGCCGCGACGAACATGCAGGGCACCGTGCGCGTGTCTGCCCCGCCCACGTTCGCCAGCCACTTTCTGGTCCCCCAACTGGCCGGCCAGGCAGACCGATGGCCGGGCATCACGCTCGATGTTGTCGGTGAAGTGCGCACCGCCAATCTGCACCGCCAGGAGGCCGATCTCGCGCTTCGCTTCATGCGCCCGGACGAACCAGGGCTCGCCACGCGCAAGCTCGGTGAACTGAGCTTTCGGCTCTATGCCTCACCGGTTTGGCTGACACGGCCCGAAGCGGACTGGCGCTTTCTCGGCTATGGCGAACCGCTGGGCGATGTGCCCCATCAGCGGCTGCTCGCCGACATCGCCGGTGCGCGGCCTTTCGTCCTGCGAAGCAACGATCTCGGCGCGCTGCATCAAGCGTGTCGAGGCGGCCTGGGGCTTGCCATGCTGCCGAGCTTCCTGGCACGCGCCGACAGCGGGCTGGTCGAAGTACCCGGTGAAGGCCGGCCAGTCCTGCGCGAGATCTGGAGCGTCATTCACCCGGATGTGCGTCGCTCCGCGCGTGTCAGGCTGATGGCCGATCTGATCGCCGACGTCGTTCGGTCAAGCGCCGCGATGTTGGTGTAGAGCGAATGTCGCCTACTGCGGCCTCGAACCTGCGTTCGGTCGGCGTGGATTGAGTCACTCGGTGTGACCAGCTTGGTGACGGCCCCGACCCAAAGCTAGCCAACCGATCGACGGCTACGCCACCTGAAAGCGGACTCTCGGTCGAACCTTCGCCTCACGCGCATTGCACCAGACTACTCTCAACAACCTGTCCATTAACGTTCTGCACGAATCCGGCGCTTGTCTGTGTGTACCTTTACTCGCCGCGCTTGACTTGGCTTTCCATCACTTGAAGGCTCACCGTCCAAGGGAAGAAGAGTGGCGGCGCCCGGGCCTTCGTACGTTTTGACCAACGCGTGCCTCTTCAGGTCATAGCTGATCGACCCAATGAGCACGGCTGCCGCAAGCTGCGGATCCCTTTGCAGCAACTTCGGATACTCGCGTCGGCTCCAACTAACTAGAGCCTTTGCTAGAGCCAGATAGCTTCGCGGCGTTTGCGGCCCGCTTCTTAGCCCAAAGACGCTCAGGCAGAGGCCCAAAATGCTTGCCGATTGATAGTTGCTATGCGAGGAAAGCTCAACGATCTCGTTGTAGAGCTTCCGTCTAAGTTTGAACTGCACAATCTTCCAAGCTTGATCGCTCGTCTCAAGCTCGAAGAACTGAGTCCACGTACTTGAGTACTGTATGTGCCATGTTGCGAATGAACGCCCAGTGATCTTCGCTGATGCTGCGACTGCTTTGAACATCAGGTCCGTCAGGCGATCATAGATGTCGGACCCGAACTCTCCGGCTCTAAGACGCAACTTGGCCGGCAATGGTCGAGGTCCGGTCCCAAGCGCATTGACGGCTTCCTTAGCAAAGTCAACGGCCGCTTCGAAGCGCTTGAATGAATCGGTTTCATAGAGAGTCGGCGGATCGAGTTTGTCTAGCTTATAGAAATCCCGAAAGGCGCTTTCGAAATCATCGAATGCGCGATTGAGCACGTACGAGCGACGATTTCCTTCCGTCGTCAAGAGATAGGCCTTCAAAGTGATGAGCGTCACCCGGGAGTAGGCAGTCCACTCGATAGCGGACCACCTGTATTGCTCAAGAAAATCAATATCCAGCGGAGATCCAGAGGTCGCGCCGAGCCCCTCGACCAGGAAGTAGTCGCCGTAGATTGCCTGGCTGAAGGGCCTTACATAGCCAAGCAGTCCCCCTGAAGAGGGGTGATCTTCGTGATACAGATTGGAGTCCACGTTGCCAATGGCCTCTCCCGAGATGTTTTTTGCGAAAACCCCGAGAGGGAGGTCGTACTTCTTGTCACGCGCTGCGGCATCAAATATTGCGATGGCCGTGGTCGGCGCTGTTAGAACAATGGAGCGGCAGAACTTGCGATTCGCAATTAGTTGAAGCACGTCGTACGCATACCCTTGTACCGGCTTGAGATCCTTGAAAGGATTACTTGCGCTTCGCATTTCCTGTGGCACTGATGGGCAATGCTTTACGAGGGAATTCGCAGAACGCCTCAGTTCGTCTGCCAGAACCGCAAGGTCCCCCTCTGTTCCCCTGACGATGAGCCTATAGAGCGCTCCGAAGTAGCGCTTTGCGTTCCTTGAGTCATACACCGGCGGTCGGATGAACGCATACCAGATCCAGGTAAGAAACATGCCCAGGAAGAGTGCTCCGAAGATTCCTTGCCAAATAGCTCGGGTCATGAAAGAGGCTCGGGGGAGCCACCACCCTTCGGCCAGCCAGATCTCAGTCAGCAGGCTTTCGGCACCGATCACCCCAATCAATGAGAACGTCAATCGATATAGGGGCGAAGGCGCTATGGCTATGCGAAACCGATACCTGACATCGACTACTGTGTAAACAATGACGAGCAACGCCAACGCCGAAATGAACTCTGCGAAGCCGAAGATTCGAGGCGTATCGCTCTTGACTCCCGGGGCAAAACACAGCGTCCAGATGCAGATCTCTTGCTCCGCTCCGCCAAATTTCTGAAATGCGTTCGCGCTGAGGTACGGCCAGTTCAGCCCAGCAAGAATCCCCAAGTAACCGGCAATGGCGCATAAAAGGACGGCTCTATCCAATAGGGTGCCATTCTTGGTCGCGCGATCCATTCTTTGATCGTAGCCCAGCGGGCACGCCTGGTAATGTCACTTCGCTGCCCCGCGACGCGCATCTTGCAGAAATGACTAACCCGGCCATCGTGTCTTACTCGATTTAAAAGCGCCGCCTTTGATGCACTGAACGCATTGCGCTTTCATGCGCCGTGCAGAATCGTCGCGTCGCGTCACAGCGCTCTACGCGACAAGAGCCGGTTGCGACGCACCGCTTCTGACCGCTAGCAGTCAAACAGCATGGACTGTTTTCGACTCTGTGCAGACTGCTCGAGCACGCGACCCAACGCGCTCGGGCCATCATTCATTTCGACAAGTCAGCCAGACGCGATGCCGAGCAAGCCGCTTCAGTGCGCAGCCGACGGCGCCGCCACGAGCCCCGGGTCGCGTTCGACGCGGTTGCGTCCGTTGGCCTTGGCGCGGTAAAGAGCCGAATCGGCTCGGTGCAGCAGGCTGTGCATGTCGTCGTGCAGGGGGTCGAGCACGGCGATGCCGATGCTCACGGTGATCGACACCTCGCCGCTCGCAATCTGCACCGCGTCTTCGGACACGGCGCGAAGGATGCGTTCCGAGGTGTGGTGGGCGTTGTCGAGGTTCGCGCCCGGCAGCAGGGCCACGAACTCCTCACCGCCCCAGCGCCCCAGGTGGTCGCCATCGCGCAGCTCGGCCTGCAGCCGTTTCGCGACCGCGGCCAGGCACGCATCGCCGATGCCATGGCCGAATCGGTCGTTGATCGACTTGAAGTGGTCGATGTCGACGAAGAGCACGCCCAGCCCGCTGCCGCCGGCGCGCGCCTCGCTTGCGAGCGCGCGCAGTTGCATCTCGATCGCGCGCCGGCTTTGCACACCGGTCAGCATGTCTTCTTCGGCCATCTTGCGTGCGACGTCGCGCTCGCGGCGGAAGCCGAGCACGCGGTCCGCGATACCGAGCGTCAGGGCCAGCGCTTCCCACACTGCGCCGAGCGCGTACAGGTACACGTTGTTGGCCGCGATCTCGAGCAGGCCTGCCGCCTGCATGCTGCGCATGGACGTGGCAAGGGTCAACGGAACCCAGCCGGCCAGAAAGTAGTAGCCGTAGCGATCGCGGGCCAGCGCCGCACGCACCCCGAGGCCGATCATCAGCAGGTTGACCGCCAGCAGCACCGCCACGATCACCATGCCGAACCGGCTCGCCGGCCAGGGCCATACCGCGATCACGACTGCGCAGACCAGCAAGGCGGTGCGCAGGCGATCCGTCACCGAAAGCAGGCGCGGCGCATGGCGTGCGATGTCGAGGAAGTCGCGCGCGAAACCAACGGCGAAGCCGATCGCCGCCGTGGCCGCGGCCCACTGCCCGTGGATGCCGAGGCGGCCAAGCCACTCACCCCCCGGCGCGGCATAGAGCAACCCGGCGCTGGCGGTCATGAAGAGGATCAGGCTCAGCAGGTAGCAGGTGTAGTCGGCAAACATGCGCTCGCGCAGTGCGGCCCAGTAGCAACCGGCGATCACCGCGAAAGCGATGAGCGAGGCATACATGGCGGCCGACACGATCAGGCGTGTCTTCTCGTACTCGCGCCATGCTTCTCCGGCGACGATGGAGAAGTCGACGTTGACACGGTGGCCGTGTGCCAGGTGCAGCAGCAGCGGCGTGCCGGGCTCGAGCGATGCCGGCAGCGGGAAGACCAGCGCGATCGCGGAGCCGTCGCGTTCTGACGGGCGTAGCTTGGAGCGCTCGATGCGCGTGCCGTCCGGCAGCACGAGTTGCACCGGCCCTGCCACCTGCCCTTCGACGACCAGCAGCGCCCTGGGTGGCAGCGCGCCGGGCGTGATGCGCACCCAGCTGCCCTGCTCGCGGTACGGCAGCATCCGCTGGACGCGCGCGCCCTCGGCCTCCCACAGCGGCGGCCCGTCGCCGCTGGCGGACACCGGCGGCGGCAAGGTGTCCGCCGGCAAGTCGGCCGCGATGAGCGCCGCCTTCAGCGTGGCCTGCGCCCAGTCGGGCTGAACGGCGTGGGCAGCGCCGGCCCCGCAAAGCAGGAACGCAAGGCACAGCAAGGCAAGACGGCGCAGCACGACGGTCATGAACGTGGGAAGGGATGGCAGGTCAAGCCGGCGAGCCTACCGCCCCGCGCTCCACTTTTGAGAGGGCTGGACGATGCCAGTGCGACGGATTGCACGATCGCCGTGACGAGCCATGGCCGCCCGGCACGCCCGGGAGCGCATACCCCGGCCGCCTGTCGCTAGGACTTGCCTGCGCCGGCGCTGACCACCTTCCAGAAATCCTCCGCAGCCTTGCCGAGCGGCACCTTGTCGCGGAACAGTCGAATCTCCAGTTCGATGACCCACTCCTTCGAGGCTGCTGCGACCAATCGGCCCGTCGCGAGGTCTTCTGAGATCAAAGACTGCGGCAGCCAGGCGAGGCCTCGGCCGTCCAGCGCCATGGTCCGCAAGACCGACGCCAGGTGCGCCGTGAAAACGCTGTGGACATGGTCGCGCTCGAGTGCCGCGCCACGCACCTCTCGCAAGATGCGACCGAGGCCCGACTCGGGGCTGTAGCTGAGCAGCGCGATGGGAGAGGCCACCGTGGCACGCGCAAGCTGGTAGCGCGGCTGACCGGCCGAATCGGGGATCGACACGGGAATGAGCCGGTCGCTCCCGATCCGCACAGACGGGAACGCCTGCGCCATCAGCTCACTGGACGACTCGGGATGCGCGTGGCTCAGCACAAACTGGACCTGGCTCTGCAGGAGCAGCGCCTCACAGCGCGCCAACACGTCGGAGACCAAGGTGATCGGGCCGATCGCCGTTCGTGCCTCCAGTCCGTGCAACCAGCCGGTCAGGAAAGTGAACGACAACGCATGCGTTGCCGCGAATCGCAGTGTCGTGGAGTGAGTCTCTGCCACCGCCTTCGCTTCGCCCGGAATGCGCGCCACACGGGCCATCAGATCGTGCGCGGCATCCCTGAACCATTCGCCCGCGGGGGTCAGCCTGGCCGGCTGACTGCTGCGGTCGAACAGGTCCGTCCCCAGCCATTCCTCCAGCGCGCGAATCCGACGGCTGAAAGCAGGTTGCGTCATGTGCCGCTCTTCGGCTGCCCGAGAGAAGTTCCCGCTGGCAACAAGGGCCATGAAGTCTTCGAGCCATGACAGGTTCATCGACATCTGGGGCGGTGCTTTCAGGGCATCAAAGACAAAAAAATGAGCATTGGCGCTGTGAGCCGGTGCCGACGATTATTCACTTCGTCGTCCACTCCCACAGCAAGACAAGCCACCATGAAGATCGTTGAAATCCGCGAGAAAACCATTCCCATCAGCTCCCCCATCCGCAACGCCTACATCGACTTCAGCAAGATGACGTTGAGCCTGGTGGCAGTGATCACCGACGTGGTCCGCAATGGTAAGCCTGTGGTGGGCTATGGCTTCAATTCGAACGGCCGCTACGGCCAGGGCAAGCTGATGCGTGAGCGTTTCATTCCGCGCATCACGGAAGCAAAGCCCGAGTCACTCGTGTCCGATGACGGCAAGAACCTGGACCCGCACAAGATCTGGGCCACGATGTTCACCAACGAGAAGCCGGGTGGGCACGGGGAGCGCTCGGTCGCCATCGGCACCATCGACATGGCCGTCTGGGACGCAGTCGCCAAGATCGAAGGCAAGCCTCTGTTCCAGCTGCTGGCCGACCGATACGGCGACGGCAAGCCCAATCGCAAGATCTTCGTCTACGCCGCCGGCGGGTACTACTACCCAGGTCAGGATCACGGCAAGCTCAAAGACGAGATGCGCAGCTACATCGACCGCGGCTACACGGTCGTCAAGAAGAAGATCGGTGGCGCGTCACTGGACGAAGACCTGCGCCGCATCGACTCGGTCCTGAGCGTGCTCGGTGATGGCCAGAAGCTTTGCGTGGACGCGAACGGGCGCTTCGACCTCGACACCGCCATTCAGTACGCCAAGGCGCTGTCGCAGTACGACCTGTTCTGGTACGAAGAGCCGGGCGATCCTCTCGACTTCGAGCTCCAGGCCACGCTGCGCAACTACTACAAGAACCCGATGGCCACCGGCGAAGACCTGTTCTCCATGCAAGACGCTCGCAACTTGATCCGCTACGGTGGCATGCGCCCGGACCGCGACTACCTGCAGTTCGATTGCGCGCTGAGCTACGGCCTGGTCGAGTACCTGCGCACACTTGACATGCTGAAGGAACACGGTTGGTCGGCCACCCGCTGCATCCCTCACGGCGGCCACCAGATGTCGCTGAACATCGCGGCCGGCCTGGGCTTGGGCGGCAACGAAAGCTACCCCGATCTGTTCCAACCCTTCGGCGGCTTCCCGGACGGCGTGAAGGTCGAGGACAGCTTCGTGACCTTGCCCGACCTGCCGGGCATCGGCTTCGAAGGCAAGGCCGACCTCTTCCGCGAGATGCAGGCCCTGTCGGCCTGACGCTCTGCCGAACAACAAGGAGACAAGACCATGACATTCCCCAAGCGAGCCATGCTGCAAAGCGCCCGGATGCTGCTTGCCTGCTGCGTGATCGCATCCGCAGCGGCGCACGCGGCCTACCCGGAAAAGACCGTGGTGCTGGTCGTTCCGTTCTCAGCGGGTGGGCCCAGCGACAAGATCGCTCGCGATCTGGCCGAAGCCCTTGGCAAACCACTCGGGCAATCGGTGATCGTGGACAACACGGCGGGTGCCGGCGGCACCCTCGGCACGGCGCGCGTCCTGCGATCAACGGCAGACGGCTACACGCTGCTCGTTCACCACATCGGCTTGGCCACTGCCCCAGCGCTGTACAAGAAGCTCGGCTACAAAACCGAGGACCTCGAATTTCTCGGCCTGATCAACGAAGCACCGTCCACGCTGATCGGCAGACCGACCCTGCCCGCAACCACATTCGCTGACCTTCGAAAGTACATCGAAGACAACAAGGGGAAGATCAACCTGGCAAACGCCGGCATCGGTTCTGCCTCGCACCTGTGCAGCCTCATGCTGCAGACAGCGCTCAAGAGCGACATGGTGTTCGTCCCCTACAAAGGGACCGGGCCGGCAATGAACGATCTGCTGGGCGGCCAGGTCGATCTCATGTGCGAACAGGCCACCAACAGCACGCCGCAGATCGAAGCAAAGAAGGTGAAGGCCTTTGGGGTGACGAGCCCTCAGCGCATGACGGTGCCGGCGCTCGCGGAGGTGCCCACCCTCGCGGAGGCAGGCTTGCCCGGCTTAAGCTTCTCGGTCTGGCACGGCCTGTACGCGCCGCGGGGAACACCGCCTGCGGTCATCGAGAAGATCAACGCCGCGCTGCGTGTGGCGCTCAAAGACCCCGAATTGATCAAGCGGCAGGAAGCGCTGGGCATCAAGGTGGCGGCCGACTCGCGGATTTCTCCAGCCGGGCACAAGAAATTCTTCGAGAGCGAACTCGCACGCTGGTCGAAGACCATCAAGGACTCCGGCATCGAGCCGGAGTGACCTGAAGACGGAGAATGCAGGCCGTCCCGCCACAACGGACCTGCATCGATGCGCCTCGCACGGCACCTCATCCTCATTGCGCTTGCCGCGCTACTGGCCGCCTGCAGCTCCTTGCCGCCGCGTGGCGAGGTGCCCGCCTCGCGTGCCTTCACAGCCGCCGACATTGCGACCACGGCACTGGCGCGGGTGGCGACGTCGAGCCGGCCACCGGGCGAGGTTCAACCTTCGGGCTTTCGGCTGCTGCCGGTCGGCGAGTTCGCCTTCGACGCACGCGTGGCCCTGGCGCGCCGGGCCGAGCAGTCACTGGACCTGCAGTACTACTACATCCATCGCGACGAGGCCGGCCGCACGCTGCTGCGAGAGCTGCGCGATGCCGCCCAGCGCGGCGTGCGCGTCCGCCTGCTGGTCGACGACTTCTACGCTGCAGAGATCGATGACCTGCTGATCGGGTTGGCGTCTTTCCCGAACGTCGAGGTGCGCCTGTTCAACCCGATGCCCTTGCGCCGCGGTGCGCCCGTGGTCCGCCTCGTGCTATCGCCGGGCGACTTCCAGCTTTACAACCACCGCATGCACAACAAGCTGTTCGTGGCTGACAACGCGGTGGCCATCTATGGCGGGCGCAACATCGCCGACGAATACTTCATGAAGAACCGCGAGGCCAACTTCATCGACCTGGACGTCATTTCCACTGGCCGCGTGGTGACCGATTTATCGTCAGCGTTCGACCTCTACTGGAACAGCGAACTCGCGTGGCCCGTGCAGAGCGCGCTGGGCAAACCCGCCGATGCGGCAGCGGCCCGCGAGCACTTCGACCGCGCGGTGGAAGATGCACGCGTCACCGCTCCGCAAGAGCCGACCGACATATTCGGCCAGTCCACGATCGGGGCTCAGCTGAGCGAAGGTCGGCTCGCGATGTCGTATGCCGCCGCGCAGGTGCATGCCGACCCACCCGAGAAGGCCAGCGACAAGACGCTTGCCATGGTGCCGACGCGAGCGGTGAGCGGGCTGCTGGACGCACTCACTGCTGCGAACCAGGAAGTGATGATGGTCTCGCCCTACTTCGTGCCCGGCACGGTCGGCATGCCGCTGATTCGAACGGCCCGCGCGAACGGCGTTCGCCTCAGGCTCTTCACCAACTCGCTGGGGTCCACCGACGAGCCGCTGGTGCACGAGCGCTACGCGACCTACCGGGTGGAGATGCTGCGCCTGGGCGTCGAGGTGTACGAAATCAGCCCCACGCAAACCCGCCGCGTGCGGCGCTTCGGCGACTTCGGGCGGTCCATTCCGCGCCTGCATGCCAAGGTGTCGATCGTCGACCGGCAACGCCTGCTGGTCGGCTCGGCCAATCTCGACGGCCGCTCGGCGGTGGGCAACACCGAGATGGGCGTCGTCATCGACAGCACCGTGCTGGCCGAGGCGATCAGCGACAGGATCGACGGCGACCACTTCGCCAGCGTCTACAAGCTTCGCCTGAAGCCCGACGACCAGACCATCGAGTGGACCCACCTCGATGAGCAAGGCGAGATCAGCGCCACCATCGACGAGCCCGACAGCGGTTGGTGGCTGCGCCTGAAGCTCTGGCTGCAATCGATGCTGGTGGACGAACGGGACCTCTGATCCGCGAGCTGAGCGAGTCAATCGACGCGAACGCCGATCGTGCGCAGCACGGGCTGCCAGTAGCGCTGTTCACTCGCGATTCGCGCCACGAGATCGGAAGGCGAGCTCGACGCGGGTGTCATGCCGGCCTGCGCAAACGCGAGGGACACCTCGGGCTGCGCAATCGCTTCCGCCAAGGCGGCGGACGTCTTCGCGACGAGGTCGCCCGGCACGCGGCCCGGCGCGAAGAAGGCGAACCATTCCTTGACGACGAGCGTCGGATGGCCCTGCTCGACGAACGACGGCACCTCGGGAAGGTAGGTGCTTCGGGTTGCGCCCGAGGTCGCGAGCACCCGCACGCGGCGCGTGATGTGATGCTGCCGGAGCAGCCCCTCCGGCAAAGCCAGTGCCGCAATCTGTCCACCGAGCAAGTCGTTCACGGCGGGCGGGCCGCCCGAATAGGCGATGTGCTGCCATGCGAGGCCAGCCTCGCGAAGCAGCATCGCCTCCAGCAGGTGAGGCAAGGTTCCGGTGCCGGGCGAACCGACGTTGAGCTCGTTGGGATGCCGCCTGCCCCAGGCGAGGAAATCGGCGATCGTCACGACCTCCGGCGGCACGGCCGGGCCGACCGCGAGCGCGAGCGGCATCTCGCCCGCCAGTGACACCGGCTGCAGATCGACGGCCGGGTCGTACGAGAGCTTGGAGTACAGAAATGGATAGACCGTCGCGACCGCGCCCTGCGCCAGCAGCAAGGTTGATCCATCGGCCGGTGCGGCTTTCAACGCGCTCACGCTGAGCTGACCGGCTGCGCCGGCGCGGTTGTCCACGACGACGCGTTGGCCAAGCGTGGGCAGAAGCTGCTCGCCGATGGCACGCGCGATGAAGTCCGGGATGCTGCCGGGCGGGCCGCTGCAGAGAATGCGCATCGGAGCGTCCGCGGCTTCGCAGCGGCCCGCGAACGAGAACGCCGCGCATGCGGCCGGCAACGCAGCTGCAGCTCGCAGGAATCGACGCCGCTGGGCTTGTGCGCTGTCGTTCTGCATGTGGCTCACGGCATCTCCCTGGCTCGGCGCCCTGCCGTCAACAGCAACTCGTTGGGCCCTTCCCAGCCGTTGGCGGTGTTGAACGCGCTCAGCCGTTCTCTGATCTCGGCCCACGCGTCGTCCGCCGAAGCAGGATCGAGTCGGCCAAGGATTTGCAGGATGGGCCCCCCCGCACTGCGGACGAAGGAGAGGTAGTCGTCCACCGACGCCATGTGGAAGCTTGCATCGACGGCCGTCGTGGCAACGTCCTGAAACCCGGCCTCGTTGAAGATCGCCTCCATGTGCCCCGGCTTCCCCAGGCTCATCAAGCCGCCCGGCACGAACGGGTCGCGCGCCGGCAGGCCGGCATGCTTGAGGGCCGTCGACATGAGGATCGTGAGGCACGGGTTCTTCTCGGGCCGCGAGAACACCATCGTGCAGAGCCCGCCACCCGGCCGCAGCGCCCGATGAATCTCTCGCAGGCCCTTCAGCGGCTGCGGGAAAAACATCAAGCCGAGCCGGCAGACTGCCGCGTCGAACGATGCGGGTGCAACACCCAGCGCCTCGCCATCGGTCGTCAGGGTGTCGACGTTCGACAAGCCGGCGTCTTCGGCGCGGGCCCGCGCGAAGGCCAGGATCGCGGGTGAGAGATCGGTCGCGAGCACACGACCGGTGGGGCCGACCCGCTGTGCGAGCGACACGGTCTGGTCGCCGGCGCCTGCCGCCACATCGAGCATGCGCGCACCGGGCGCCACGCCGGCCATCGCGAACATCGCTTCAGTGGGCATGCGAAGCCAGGCGTGGATGTCGGCGGTGTGGGCGTCCCAGCCTGATGCACAGGCGTCCCACTGGGCGCGCATCGCTGTCTTGAACGGCTGAGGGTCGGCGGAGGTGCTTGCATTCATGTCCTCAGCGTATGCGGTGGCACAGCCGGGCGTAACCCGCAAAGATGCAGAATGGGGCCGCAACAATGCAGACCCCCGCGGCTCGCTGCGCAGACCTGTTGGCCACGTCCGCAGGTGCTGACAGATGCAGACCCGAATCTCCAACCTGAAGGCGCCCGCATGTTCGACTGGGACGACTTGAAGCACCTGCTGGCAGTCGCGCGCCATGGCAGCACGCTGGCCGCGGGCCGCGCCCTCGGGGTTGATCAATCAACTGTGCAACGGCGTCTCGCCGAACTGGAGCGGAGGCTCGAGCAGCCGCTGGTGGAGCGGCACCCCGGTGGCTACAAGCTGACCGATTTCGGGCGCGAGATGCTGCCGTATGCCGAACGTGTGGAACAGTCGGTGGCTGCGTTCGAAGAGCACCTGAAATCGGCCGCTGCGCGGGCCGAGGGCGTGATTCGCATGACCTGCCCCGAGCCCATCGTCAATCGACTCACGCAGACCTCGTTGTTCGACAAGTTCCACGCACGCTATCCGAACTGGCGCGTGCAGTTCGTGATGAGCGACAAGTACCTCGACCTCATGAAAGGCGATGCCGACGTCGCCCTGCGTTCAGGCAACACCGAAGACGGCGAGCTGATCGGGCGCAAGATCGCCGACTCGATCTGGGCCGTATACGCCAGCCGCAGCTACGTCGAACGCCATGGCCAGCCGCAAGGCGTCGAAGACCTGAAGCACCACGCACTCGTCGGCTTCGACGACACGATGGCCAAGCACCGCGCATCCCAGTGGCTGCGAGAGGTGGCCCCGGACACACCGCTGATGGCGCGCAGCAGCAGCGTGCTCGGGCTCATCTACTCGGCCAAGGCCGGCATCGGCGTGGCGCCGCTGCCCATGTCGCTGGGCGATGCAGAACCCGACCTCGTGCGCGTGTTGGGCCCGATCCCCGAGCTGGCGCGCATCTGGCGCATCCTGACGACACCGGCGCTGCGGCACACGCCACGCATCGCGGCGTTCTTCGATTTCATCGTGGAAGAAATCGAGACGATGCGGCCGATCCTCACGGGGTGAGGTGAGGACACCTCATTCGACAGCCGCAGACTCGTTCTCCGTGTGCCGGTCAGGCTCCGTGGTGCGGAGAATTTCGTTCAGAACGGAAGTGGCGTAATTCCCGGCGGGCAAAGAGAACGTGAGCACCAGTTGATCGGCTTGCGGCCATTCCCATGACATCTCCGCCGGGCTCGCCACCAGAGCGCGGCGCTCCTGATCCAGACCGGCGTGTTCCATGCCGTCGCACAAGGCGGCGTGACGTTCAGCCACTCCGTTTTCCAGGGCCCGCGCTTGATCGGTGGTGATCACGCGGCCCCGTCCCCAGAGCGGTCCGGTGGGCCGGCCTGCCTCGTCCATCACGTCACCAGGCAGGGTCTTGCCCCAGATTCCCTGCTGAATTCGCAGCGCCAGCACTTCATTGAAGACGAAGGAGCGCACCGCCGACAGGTAGATGCCCTTTTTCTTCGGGTTGCGCACACGGATTTCGCGCGCCAGCATGGCACGGCCCTGCTCGACGTTGCCGCCCTCAAAGCCGAACCGCTGAGCGCCGAAGTAGTTGGGCGCGCCATGTGACGCAACGGCCTTGAGACTGGCCTCGATGGCGTCGCGGTCGCCGGTCACGTCACGCAGCACGATGCGGAATCGGTTGCCCTGCAGATCCCCGCGGCGCAGCTTTTTCACGTGGCGGCTCTGACTCAGTACCTTGAATTCCGGGTGCTGAAGCAGGGTCAGGTCGGGCGTCTCACCCTTGGGCAAGTAGATGCTGAACCACTGACGTGTGATGGCGTAGCGGTCCTTGAGGCCGGCATAGCCCACGTCCCTTTCCTGCACGCCGGCGGCCTCGGCCAGCTGCTGGGCAACGAAGGCGGTGTTGGCACCGTTCTTTTCGACGTCCAGCCAGATGTGTTCGCCCTCACCGGAGGGCAGCTGCAGCGGCATTTCGGTCACGATGAAATCCTCGTTGAGGAGTTTCAGGGTGGCGCTGGCGCCACTGGCCGGATAAGCGTTGGGCCACTGCGGCAAGGTCATGTATTGGGCGTCGGTCATGAGCAGTCTGGCGGCACCAGCTGTAGAGAGGGGCAGGCTGTCTAGCCGAACCAGGGGCAGTCCAAGACAGTGATTCTCTCCCTACCCGCATGCCTCGACGCGCGTCAACAGATGCGACTTCAATGAAAACCGTTGCGCGCGACGACAGGCGGCTTCCGGGCGGCGACGTCAACTCACGCGCGGCCAGGAGCGGAAGTGCTACGGGTACTCAGGAGCCGCGGCCAAGCCATTCCGACAGCCGATGCTCGCAAGTCTTGAAAACGACGTAGGCAATGCAGCTTACAAAGCCTTGCGCGATAAGCTCGACCAATTGTTGAAATGCGCCGTCCCTCAAAGCCATCAACCCGTAGTCGCGCAAAAGCCGCAAGTTCGCCGACAGCAAATTGACGAGATTCAAAGTTCCCAGCGCACCCACGAGGAAGCTCATTCCGAGGACGATGAACGTCAGCCACAGCCGAGACAGCACGACTCTTTGGAACAGTGTGTTGATCATGTTTGTCGGCCAGGTGCCTGCCCGTACGTCGTTGCGGTCGGCGATGAACTTACAGATGCCCACGTTGGACGGCCACTGACACTCCTTAGTTTGGAGTGGGGTGCGGTGAGATACCTGGAAGCCACCGGTCGCAAGTGTCAGGAACTGGCCGAGAGCGGGAATTCAACCTCGGCGCAAGACCTTCAGCTCGACCTCGACTCGATCGCAGGTCGTGGCCTGCACACCCGCTAAACGGCGGTTTTCTTGTGACGAAGCGCAGACCAAACCGCTCGAACGCGCCCCATCCCGGGCCACACGCTGCGTGCCAGCAACAACAAGAACGCCAGCGCCGCCAACGCCACGCGCCCATCGGCTCGCGCCACCACCGGCTTGGCGAGCGTCGGCGACGAGAGTTCGGCCGACAGCCCTTCTGCCGTTTGCAGCCGATGAAACTTCAGTCCACGTTCGCTTGCGAGCAGGCGCAGATAACCTTCTCGCAGAGCGGAGAGGTGTTCGCGCCCCGGCGTGCTGCCGAGCCCGGTGGCTGCGGGGCCGGCGCCGTCGTCCACCATTTTTTCGCCGCCGACGCTGGCGCCGCGGCCCTGGCTGCGGGCGTCGGTCTGCATGACTTCGTCGGAGCGCCAGAAACCGAGCGGGCGGCCCAGCGGGTCGGTTTTGGGGATGGGGAACGGTAGCAGGTCGCCGACGCCGACGATGAGGCCCGGCACCTCGCCCGGCTTGTCATCGAAGGCGGGGCGGTACTGTGGGTTCAGCGGTGGCGCCTCTTGCCCGTCGGTGATGAACACGAGCGACGGTTTGCCGGGAAGCTCTCTCGCGATGCCGAGGCCGCTGTGCAAACCCTTGGCCACCTCGCTGTTGCCGGACCACGCCATGCGGCCATCGATGCGCGCGAGCGATGAACGCAGCTCGCTCAGGTTGGCGCACACCTCCACCGGCGCCATCAGCAGGAACGAGCGGTACTCGGTGAACACCGCCCAGCCGATCTTGGAGCCGCACGGCAGCTCGAGCAGGCTCTGGCGCAGCGAGTACTTGGCGAAGGCGAGGCGCGACGCGGGTTTGCCGTCGAGCGTCTGGTCGGTCACGTTCATGCTCTGCGTGATGTCGAGCACGACCACGTGTTCGAACAGCTTGCGCTCGATGCGCACGCCGGGGTCGACGAACGTGGCGGCGAGCGTCATGGCCGCCAGCGCCAGCAGCCAGCGTTCGCGCTGGCTGCGCCACGAGGCGCGCAACCATTCCAGCGCTTTCACGGCATGCCCGGTGAATAGCCGCGCATGGTGGTGACAGCGCGCTCGGCGTCACGCTTGATGTCGGCAGGCTCGGCCAGCGTGTCGTCGGGGTCGGGCAGCAGCCGTTGCGCGCGTTCGAGGTTGTAGCGCGCGTCCCATTGCCCGGAGTCGTTGCGCAGCACCTCCCGGTAGTTCTCTTTCGCCAGTTCGAGCAGCGGAATGGCCTGGCCGGGCTGCGAGGTGGCGCGCACGCCGATGGCCTGGCGCATCAGCAGGTTGGCGCTGTTGTAGCGCGCCGCCTGCCCCAGCGCCGAGTCACTTTGCAGCGCGCGGTAGCGGTTCAGGGCGGCTTCGGTGGCGCCTCTGGCCGCTTGCGCATGCGCCAGTGCGAACTTCAGTTCGGCCGGCGCACCGTTGCCATCGCCCACCGGTGGGTTCGCGGTGATGGCCGCGTTCCATTGATGCTGGCGCCACAGACGCACGGTGTCTGTGGCTGTGGCCAAGGCCGAGAGGGCCAGCACCGCCAGCACGATGCGCGTGCGCCGCTGGGTGGCTAAGCCCATCGCTTGATCTCCAGCAGCTGCGCGCTCAACAGCAGCAGCACGCACAAGAGCGCAGCGGCATGGCCGTAGGGCGAGAGGTCGCGCCGCGGCACGGTGTCGAGGTAGGTGATGGGCAGGTTCTCGAGGCGGTTCACGTCTTCGATGGCCGCCTGCAAGGCCTTGTCGTTGTCGGCCTCGTAGGCGCGGTACGGCGTGCCCAGCGACTGGAAGAACTTGTGCAGCTGGTGCTCGGGCACGGTGTCGGCCGCACCGAGCGGGTCGCCGGCTTCGGCGTTCAAGCCGGGGCTGTTGGCCGAGCGCAGGTAGAACCAGTCGATGGCGGTGCGCTGCTTGCGCGCGGCGAAGGCGATGCGCTCCTTGGTCACGTCGTCGAGGTGGTCGCCACCGTCGGACACCAGCATCACGATGCGCGAGCCGGTGTAGGGCCGGTCGTCGAAGAACGAGAGCGCCTCCAGGAGGGCGAGGCCGATGTTGGTTTCGGACAGGCCGCGCCCGATCTCCCCGGCGGCGATGGCCGCCAGCACCACCTCGTTCTTCTGCGTGAACTCGAGCACCCGCATGGGCAAGGTGCTGAAGACGATCATGCCGAAGCGATCGTCGGGCCGGCTCGACGCAAACTCCGACAGCAGCCGCCGTGCGACCTTGCCCTTGCTGTCGCGCGATGCCGCCTGTTGCTGCCGTGCATAGAAGTCGAGCACCTCCGGCCGGAGCGCATTGCCGCTCCCCGCCTTCATGCGCGCGCCGGCGAAGCCCTGGTCCATGCTGCGGCTGCGGTCGAGGACGACCACGATCTCGGCGCCCTGGCCCACGCGCTCCACCGTGTACTCGGGCCGATACGGGCCAGCCATCGCCAGCAGCAGCAACGCGAGCGCGAGCACGGCAGCGCCCTTGAGCAGGCGCTGCAAGGCGTCCGACGCGCGGTCGTGCGGCATCAGCGCCACCCAGGCGTTGACAACCGGGTGGTCGGCGCGCGCCCACAGCGGCAGCAGCGCCAGCGGCAGCAGGCACAGCAGCCAGGGGTTGTCGAAATGGATCACGCGGCACCCCGCTCGGCATCGCGGCACTTGCGGCAGAACTCGACCAGCCAGCGCCCGCCATCGGCCGCCGGCTGGCCGCCGGCAAAGAACTCGCGGCGCGATTGCTCGAAGAAGGTCAGCAGCTCGGCGCGCAGGCCGGCGTAGCGCGGCTGCGCGGCCACGAACCGGTCGACGCCATGCTCGAACACCACCTCGCCGGCCGTCTGGTTCAAGGCGTCGTGCACACGCTGGAAGGCGGCGCGCCACTCCACCGACGGGCTGCCTGCGGGCAGGCCGCTCAACTGCCGCCACGCGTTGGCGAAGGGCCGCTTGCGGCTCGCCCACCATGGCATCGCGATGTACACCTGCGCAAGGTAGGCCAGGCACAGCAGCAGCACCACGCCATAGGCCAGCAGGCGCGTCTGCGTCGAACGCGTGTCGATCAGCGGCGGGGCCGCGTCGGGCCGCAGCTCGCCCAGGCCTTCGCGCGGCGAGACCTCGGTCGGCACGAGCGGCGACACCGTCACCGGCCAAGCCTCGACGCGCAAGTCTTGGTCGCGCCCGTCGCCTTTGAAGCTCAGCGAGAAGGGGACGATCTCGAGTGTGCGCACCTCGGTCGGCGACATGAACACCTGGTACCTGAGCTTCAGCTCATGGCGCGTGCCGCCGGATTCGGATTCAGTGTGTCGAGACACGGCCTGCAGCTCCAGCGCCTTGCCGCGCGCACCGGGGCGCGGCAGCGAGGCCTCGTCGAGCACGAAGCCTCGGGGCGCATGGACGATGACCTCGCGCTCGACGATGTCACCGACGTGGTAGCCAAAAGCGCGTGGCTCGATGGTGATGGCGCGCAGCGTGTCGGTGGACACATCGGAGGCCAGCGCGTTGCTGCTGCCCATCATCAACGCCAGGGCAAGGACGAGTTCACGCATGGAAGTGCCTCGTGACGGCATCGGCATCGAACGCGCCTTCGACGAACAGCGGGCTCAGCCGGTGGGTGCGAAACACCTGCAGCAAGGCTTCGCGGCGCTGCGCCAGTTGCACGCGCCATTGCTCGCGCAGCGCAGGCCGCCACCACACCAGCCGCTGCCGGCCGGTCTCGGGGTCGAGCACCTGCGCGAGACCGCGCGCTGCGCTGAGGCTGAACTCCTGCGGGTCCCACAGCACTACCGGCACCAGGTCGTGGTGGGCCAGGCTTGCGAGCACGGCCGACACCTCGTCCATCGGTAAATGAAAGTCCGACAGCAGAAAGACCAGCGAGCGCCGTTGCGACAGGTGGCGGTGGGCCAGCCGCAAGCCCTGCGCGGAGTGGCCCCTGGGCTGCAGGCTGCGCAGCGCCTGGGTCAGCTCACCGGCCGCGGCACGCGAGCGGCTCTGCGGCAGCAGCAGGTCCTCGCGCACGTGTTCGTCGCACGCGACAAAGCCAAAGCTATCGCCGGTGCGCCAGGCCGACCACGCGAGGCTGTCGACAAAGTCGGCCACCACGCCCAGCTTGTGCTGCGCGCCGGCAAACCCCATCGACGCCGACAGGTCGGCCACTACTGCAACCGGAATGGATTTGCGCTGGCTGTAGATGCGCACCGACCACTGGCCGAAGGGGTCGCGCAGGCTGGCGTGCAGGTCCAGCCGGCGCGGATCGGGTGCATCGAGCAGAGACGCATGGCCGCGAAACTCGAAGCCGCTGTCACCACGCCGGCTGCGGTGGTGGCCGGGGAAGTGGCCGAGCGCTGCACTGCCGATGCGGTAGTGGATCTCGGGGACGGTGGTGGGCTGGGTCACTGTGTCACGGGCTCGAAGGAAGCCGTTCAAC
>Ga0307515_10006280_pt1 | contig 23841 bp, 5 predicted proteins | sample 17_EM_MG_FD_194513 | JGI IMG/M metagenome (GOLD analysis project Ga0307515, IMG submission 194513) | Populus trichocarpa ectomycorrhiza microbial communities from riparian zone in the Pacific Northwest, United States - 17_EM | ecosystem: Host-associated > Plants > Roots > Unclassified | place... | reverse complement strand
TAGCCTAACACGAATATACATTATTTCTTTAAGTGTAAATCGACAGTATTTAACACCAATTCTTAGATATTCGCCTTCTAAGAATGCTTACTTAATCTTAATAATGTTATTATACACTACTTACCTAAGTATCTCCTTCTCTACCAGCCTATACTCTTTTTTAAGTTTCCTAGATATAATCATGCTAGGAATATACTTGCGACTATATACTACCTATTAAGTTTTACCCTATATAAGCATACCTAGGGTAATAAGCTCTTATAGCTATTTAATACCAAAAGTGTTATTTAATATCGTGACTAAGACTTCTAAGGAAGCGACAGCGTTCGCTTAATTTAAAAAGGCTTTTAAAATTAGTACGCCGAGAGATATAATTAACTAGTGGATTATATTAGTATAACTTTTAGCTTTCTACATAAGGGCGGATTTTATTAAAACTATTAGAGCACTTTCTTTAAGGTCTAGTATCCTCTGCGGTCAAGGATACCTAGTAAACGCATTCTTAATCGCATTTCCGCTAGAATCTATATATAGTAGCATAATTGCTTATAGGGGGGGGAAGTATCTACTATAGTAAGAGGCAAGCGCATTTTAAATGTCCTTATAAGATTAGGAATCCGCTAGTGCGAATCTAAAATCCGGGAAACCGTTATTAGGAAATTAAAGTCGGTTTTCGCGAAATAAAGCTTAATTATCAAGATTGGAACACGGTTCTATCTTTTAAGCTTTAACTTTTAACATTTACGCTTAAGGCTAAGCTCGACATCTTCTAAGCACCTTTAAGATAGAGTCCTTAATTTATAGCAAGCTGCCCCGCTATTATTAGCTTTTTAATAAATCTTTAACTCTACACCTTTAATGCCCACTAAAAGTATACCCTAGCATCCCTATTTTCAACCACTTTGCCTAAGCCAGCCATTTAACGAGCACGTTTTTGAGCCTCCTTATTAGCGTCAAGAGTTAAGTCTAAAGGCTGCCCTAATTAAAGTCATAGATAAAGTACCTTTAAACATCTCAACTTAAAACAAGATTATTTAATCCCTTAAACCCCTAGTGCTAGACAACCATAAAAGCCAATAAATATGGCCATCCCAGTTAAAGCATAACTTATTAAAACCAGCAACAATTTAAATATATCCTCCTTCTAAGCAGTATAAGTAGTTAGCCTAAACCCTTTAAACTAAAATCTAGTCGCATAACTAAATATAGGACGCGCTTTATACCGAGGTTCAGCTACGCGTAAACTTTAAGTAGTAGTTAACTTAACTATCTATAGATAACGCTATATAGTATACTACGTATAACAATACTACCGCTATGCTCTAGTAGTATACTTAAGATTACACTTATATACTTACGGATAATAATTACCTAAGGGCTAAGATTTAGCGGCTTACAGCCTAGGTACTACTATACCTCTATACTTTCTACCCTTATAAACTAATAAAAACCAGTCTAACCGCTTATTAACTTTTGTTCTTTATATTCCCCCAAAGTTTAGATAATAATCTTACTTATACTATAAAATATAAAATACCTTACCTATAGTCTAGCATTTTTAATTTCTAAGCGTTCTCATTTTCTAAGCATTCTTATTTTCTAAGAATTTTTAGTCTCTAGGCATTCTTAAATTCTAAGCATAATTCGTCTTTAAAACGCTAAATTAAAAAAGAGACGTAGAGGATTAAGTAGCGTGCCTTTAGGCTATTAGCTTTATATAGACACTCTCTACGCTATAAAGTTACTCCTTAAGGTATAAAATGGGCATAGCCGCATTTTAAGGTGCAATTATTAGCGAATACTTATTATACTACCTATTCGTTCTAAAGCCGTAAGCAATCTGGCCATAAGGGTCTCAGATAGGCATTATAATAGGCTTTTAGGTTATTAAGAGACAGACTTATACAAAAATAACCAAAAGAAAGTATTTAGACCTCTTTAATTCCTTATTTTTGGGATACTAGGAAGGTTTTTAATAAAGGTATAAATATAACCTTAGATTGTATAAAAGCCATAAAACAAGGAATATTAATTACTTAACTAATATAATATATAGGTTACACAAAAATTAATAAACTTAACGTAAAGACGAAAATTAGTAATAACTAAACGAAAGTGTAATAATAAAGCATGGATAACTGCGCTGTGTAATTTACTCGGTTACTTTACCTAAACCCTAAAAACCCAAGCTCATCTTATTTATATTCTATACTACTAGGCATTCCCCTCTTTCCTAAAAATTAAGTTTACGGAAATCGCCAACTCCCATTATTATAAAGTAATCTTCTTTAAATTTCTTAAATATAGAATCCTTATTAATAACCTAGTCTACAATAAGTAATCGCCGGCCTATATAAGCGGGTAATAACCGGCCTATATAAGTGAATAATAACCGGCCTACGCAAGCAGGTAATGAACGAGCTATTAGAGTAGGTAATTCCCTAAGTAACTAATTGCGGAATATATAGGCTGTTTCCGCAGCAAGCCTAATAAAAGGAGATCTGCTTCTTTCTAGCTCTTTACCTAGTATAAACTTAGAGAATCTAGCTTCTGCGGTAGTAGTAAAATTATAAAGCGCCTAGTTAGTAATCTACGCTCCCTATTTTAATTATAAAATTACTCTAGTCTCTCACTTTTTCTCTAACTTACTATTAATATCCTAATTAATTAAGATATAGCAAGGACCGTACCTTTCATCTCCTTTTATATTTAGATTAAGTAGATTTAACTTAGTGTCTATATTAACTGCGCCCTCTATAAACTAAGTAACTCTAAAAATATCGTTAATATAACGCCTCGTATATTTATATTTACCATTATTTAGTTATTAGTCTCCGTATTAATTAAAAGAATTACTAACTTTTTAGTTCTCTAGCGGATTCTCTTTATAGTTAGGATCCGCCGCAGATAACTTAATTTAATACTTCGGATAACTTTTTAGTCTATATTTATTAATATACTTAATACCCCTTTCGCTAATCTACCTAATAGTCGTTATAGACATACCCTTTACCACCTTTAGGCCAGGCCTATAATATAATAATCGACCATACTTAGGGTCCTCCTTTAAGTCCTCTTAACCCATAAGGTCAATAGGCTCGTCCTCCCCACCGTTCTCTATACTTTTATTAGTACAGAGAATGCCATTAAATGCATCGTCGTCCTTAGTGGGCTCAGTTTTGATATAGCCGTTCCCTTGGCCGTTCCCTTAGCCGTTGCCTTAGCCGTTGCCTTAGCCGTTGCCTTAACCGTTCCCCTAGCCGTTACCTTGACCATTGCCTTAGTCGTTCCCCTGGCCGTTCCCTTAGCCATTGCCTTAACCGTTCCCCTAGCCGTTGCCTTGACCGTTGCCTTAGTCGTTCCCCTGGCCGTTCCCTTGGCCATTGCCTTAACCATTCCCCTAGCCGTTGCCTTAACCATTACCTTGGTCGTTCCCCTGGCCGTTCCCTTAGCCGTTCCCCTAGCCATTCCCCTAGCCGTTGCCTTGGCCGTTCCCCTAGCCGTTCCCCTAGCCGTTACCTTAGCCGTTCCCCTGGCCGTCACCTTAACCGTTGCCTTAGCTATTACTTTGGCCGTTATTTTAGCCGTTACTTTAGCCGTCGCCTTAACCATTACATTCCGCGTCAGCGATAATTCTCTCAAATTCCTCAATTTAGGCTTTAACCTTATCAGTTAAATCTTTTAGTAACTAAAGATATTGGCGCATTACCTTAGCCCGGTTAATCTCGTCAGCAATACCTTCCTTATATTCTTTAATTTTAGCTTTATCTTTATTAGTTAGATTTTTCAGCAACTAGAGATGTTTAAGCTTTAACCTAGCCTAGTTAATCTCGTCAGCGGTTACTATCTTAAAAAATTATAATAATATTATAGGGTAAGATAAAGATAGGAGAAAGTATTAATATTAGATATAAAAAGCAGTACTTAAAGTAGAGCTTAAAATATAGCTAAAAGTAGGATTAAGGAAATTAGAAGTTAGTAATTTAAGTACCTACTTAGTTAGTTGCTTAAAGAATAAATTATAAACTAGTTTACCAGATAAAGGCCCTTAAATAATTTACAAAAGTACGTACTTTAGAAAAAAAACCCTCCACTCTTAGGCTATATAACTTTTAGCCCCCTAGTATATATAAGCACAAATCTAGTTTCTAGCTTCCCGGTTACGAAATCCGTTTTCTTAATTTAGAAACCCATTTCTTAATTATAAGATCCGTTTTCTCATTTATTAAATTAACTACAAACTCTAAATCTAAAATGCTTTTTTCTATTACCCTTCCCACCTTTCACATAGGCTTAAATAATCCCACCTCCCCAGCATCTTGTGTCCCTATTATCTTATATCCCCATCTAAAACCATATTCTTTCTTTAAACCATTACATCCTCTCTAGCTACTACTACCTCCGCAAGCACTATTTACTTCCATCGCACTACAGTATAGAATAATTCGACATTGCTCTAATATACCCATTAGTTAAACAGCCTATTCCTAGCCTATATACTAACTACACCACATTAAGTAATATAGATTTTGGTTAGAGCTACTAAACAGCTTACCTTTAATCTAAACTCTATTAGTGTTTTAGTTAGGATAGTACTTTAATTTAATTTTCTTAGTCTTAATTACACTTTAACGTAAAGCTAATTTAAAAACCCTTACTAGAAGAACGGCTCCCTTAATACAGAATTTAATTAATTTAATCCCATAAACATAAGCGGCAAGTTTATTATAGATTTTAAGGTAAACACTAATAAACCTTAATAGTTCTACTACGTATAAATATTTCGTAAGTCTTATTGCTATACCGGTATAGTTTTTAGCATAAACCCTAGAGGCAAGGCAGACCAGTTTATAAAAAATGCTTAAAACTCTACTATTAAAGCAGCCCTAGTTTTGCTTCCTACTACTAATACCTATTCTTTCCCTTCTAAGAGCTCCGAGGTTTTATTATTTCCTATAGTTACTAACCCTATAGTTCTCCCAAGCGCAGGCAAGGTTACGTCAACTAGCAGTTCTCTAAGCTTATCCTTAACCTCGCTAGAAATTTCCAATAGGGCTAGAGATCTGTTACTTAAATTAAGCCACTATTTAGGAGGTATTCTTATAGCGTTAGTCTTATAATTTATAAACTTTTATAGTTATTTAGTGACTTTAGGTAGAGAATAATAAATATAAAAAGAGTTTATAGATAATCTAAATATATAGAGTACTATATAAACCATCTACTTTTTAAAGTCTTAAAAGAAGAATGCTAAGATTTAGAAAGATCAATGCGCTTACTTATAGAAAACCACTTTCCCATTTCTAGAATCCCGTTCCTAGAACCTAAATCCTAGTTCTTATTTCCTAGATCTTAACCTTTAGATATATCCCTTTTTAATAGCGCCTAAAGTCAAAAGACCTTACCATAATAGGAACTAGGAGATGCCTTATAATATTCCGGGCCCATTACGACCCCATTCCTTTAAGTCTACTCATTAAATAGCACCTAGCCATTTTACATCTTTTACATAAATGGGGAGCCCAGTACTATATCACTTTAAGAGCCTTATAGAGATATCTAAAAGAACCGCTTTTAAGTACTATATAAATAGTTAGTATACCTTACATTTAGATAGTAAAATCTAATTAAAGGCTTAAATTTTATATATAATATTCCATTACATCTATTTCAACCATTTTAACCATTTCGCCTATTCCGCCTATTCCGCCTATTTCCCCTAAGCTCTCCTTATAAAGTTTTAAGTTTAGTTTAATAAAAACATTAAACCAAATAGGCTGAGATTCTCCTTCCTCATTAGAAATGTTTCCATCATTAGATTTAAACAAGATTGGCCTTAGTTATAGCTTTAGCGGAGGAGAGTTTAGAGGCCATACTTTATTATATAGAGATAGTATCTGCCTCCTATAATTATCTTTAGTAGATTAAGACGGATTTATTAGTTTTTATAGCCTATATAGTAGGCTTAGAGAAACTAGTAAAGGTTTCAGTTCTTATATAACGGTTATTAGAGCTAGCGGAGGATATAGTAGTAGGGGAGGCAGGTAGAGGTTCACTTAAATCTTATTTCTTCCCTCTACTAGTAATAAGTCCACCTTATACTAAGAGAAAATAGAAACCAGTTCTTCTGCTTTTTTCTATAATACTTTCCCGGCGGTTATAACTTAAAGATTTTCGTCCTAAGTAGTAGATTTTACAATCTTCCTAATAATGCGTCTATTTAGCACCGTAAACATAACGCAATCTTTCTCTAAGTAATTTTAATAAAGTAGTTAGGGATAAGACATAATAGTAATAGCTCTAAGGCTAATAGTATTATATACGCTTAGTTAACCATATATACATTACACTATTATTACTAAAAAAAGTTATTATTAAAGTCTAAATAGCAATTCAAAAACTAAGATTTGGAAATCCGGTTCCGGTTTTACAGTTTTAGAAAATAAGCTATTATATATATATAAGTTTTATATTCCAGGATCCGTAAAACTAAATCCTAATTTAGATATATAGACAATAGGCCCGCATATTTAAGCTAGAGAATCCCTCTTAACTAAAAGCACAGTACAGTGCAAATATAATTAGAATTATATTCCTTCTCCTTCCTACCCTATCTTTAGGCGAAATTCTCCTTCCCTTTAAAAATTCTCTTCTATACTTAATAAATCCTATTATATAGGTAAATGCAGAAGACAAACTGGATTTCTAGTACGTTTTAATATTAAAAACTCTTAGAGCTATACTAATAGGGCTATATAGATTATTTAATTCATAAAACGCGTTATATAAGGCAACCTTAAACTTTATAGATCCTACCTTTCTCCCTTTTACTATAATAGTAATACCTTATAACTATTTTAGGGACCAAACCACTAGCTTTAAGATCCCCTAAAGCGCGCTAAATAGCACAGCTACTCTTTAATGGTATTACCCCTTATCCCCCTTATAAGGGCTATACTTATCCAGCTAAGGCAGTACATTAGTTAACGCGCTATATTATATTCTTTAGTAAGTATTATAAGTAGCAGCGGCAATTATAATGCGTTTTAGGTAAATTAAGTAAGTATTATAGCACGTATTACTTATTAGAATAGTACTAGCTTTCTTTATCTATTTCCGCGAGGTACTCCTAACACGTTTAGTCTCGCGATATAAATAATATCCTATTAAGATAAGTTGCAATTAGAGGGCGAATTTATACAATTAGTTTCGGTAAATATATCTATTAAATTAATAATAGTAATCGCAACGCACTTAGGCTAATATTAATTAACATAGGTTTACTTACACGTAATACTATATTAACTATAAATAAATATCATCTAACCCTAACTCTAATAGCCTTAAAAATATAATAGATATATTTTAGTTCTTTATATAGAATAACCCCACTTAATATTACCATTATAAGCTCCAGAAGTAGAATATATCTAGATAATTATATAAATTATTAAGGACATCCCTATAGCTCTTAATCTTATCCCTTCCCTTATAACCTAATAGCATACGCCTCTATGCCTGTCGGATTTAATATATATATTCCTATACCTTTAAAGGTTCCGTCTTAGCCAAGTATGCTTACTTTATCTCTAATTCTAAAATCTCTTTAAACTTTTATATCTTAGTTTATAAAATATAATCCTCTTTACCTTCTACCGCCTTTATTAATACCGCCACTCTATTTGCATTTTAAACTATCTTAAGTCTATTTTATCCGTTAAGGTATCTAAGTCAGGCTTATATCTGTACTTTATTTACCCAAAGAGGTTTATTACTATACGCTTACTTTTTCTAGCAAATCTTTAAGGTGCAATAAGAGTTTTCTCACAAGGTAGGACAGCTTTATATTTACGCTATATAGCCGACCTCTAGTTATAAGGCGAAGCAGATTTACGCCTATAAGGGGAAGCAGATTTGCGTTTATAAGCAATAATTTCATAATTATTATTCGCGGGTTAATCTAATACTATAGCAGACAATATATCTTCGTGCCTTACTCCTAAAAGTTTAGGTTCTTCTTAAATGCTACTTCTCTCTAAAAAAGAGTAATCAGCAGGTTAAGATTCCAATTTTCTATAAAGGAGATACTAGAATATACCTTTATCTAGAAATGCACCCTCGACTTCGGCAAGGAATTTAGCGTTATTTATAGCTTTATTATTAATTAAAGCGTTCTTATTAATTCTACTATATTATCCTTTAAAATTAAGCACCTAGCTAGATTTATTAATTAAGTCCCCTTCAGTTCTAGTTATACTATTAATTACCATAAACTAAGTACCTATAATTATACTTTACTCTAATACTACTATTATCTAGCTTAGGACTAGCCCTTCTAGGTTATTTAAAAATGCCATACCTCTTACCTAGTTACCAACTATAGAATTCTTAAATATTTCTGCTGGGGTTAAGCCGAAAAAAGGATCCCCTAAGAGGGTAACGTCAATAAAGCCATAGATAAGAGCCATTAAGAATAGGTATGCTGTCTTTTTAATATCTTAGTATAGGATAGTTTCTTCGACTAAAGGGCCTAGGGGATGCCTATTTATATTTAGAAAGCTAACCTTTATATAAGACCTAAGACAATACCCTAAAAGGCGGTACCGTAGCTCTACCTTATCTTCGTTTACCGCAACTATATAAATTCTAATCTTAGAAAGGTAAATACTCTAATAGAGCTAACAGGTCACTAAAGTGTTACACTACCTTAGTCTAAGAACCCTTAGTAACGCTAAGTCTTAAATATCTAGCTTATATACTAGATTTATAGTTAACAGGCCCTTAATTTTAAAATGAAGTAAAATAACTGGAATAAGTAAGACTTAGGATACTATACTACAGCAAATAGCTTAAACCGCCATAAGCCTACTTAGCCTTCTTACTTTTAATATTCTTAAGTTCTGCTATTAAAATCATCTGCTTATATACCTAAGACCCTAGCACGAAACACTAACCTACTTATTTAAATAAAACTACTACGCCTACCTAAGGTTCTGCTCGGTAGATAACCTCTAATTAGCGCCTATTACTTACGGATATCTAGGTAACCAAGGCGATTATAGCAAGGTTATTTATACTCTACCTCACTAGTTTATGCAGTACCCCTAAGCGGTTTTACTTAGACAGCCTATTATATATTATAACGGTATTAATTAGACCATAAAGTATGTAATAGGGGTATAGCGAAGCTCTATTCCTAAAATACACTTCATATTTACCTTATACCAACTTGCCCCTCTTTAGTATCTCTATTAGTACAAAACAAAGTATAACTACTAGCACGCCCACTACCTACTCTATATACCTTTTATCCTTACTTCTTTCTTTATATAGTTAATTTATCTAAACTAAAATGCCCAAATAAATTCGCCCTAAAAGGTAACTACATTTTACTAAAGATAGCAAGCCTTATTCTAAACCAAAATCCATTAAAGAGATCTTACTTAAGAATTTTAAGAAGGTGTTTATGGCAAAGAAGAAGATTATCATCTTAAGCGGTGCTAGCATTTTAGTAGCTACGAAAAGTAAGTCTTATATATTGGAAACCGTAAAAAGCCACTTTTCTAACTCTTAATACTTATAGTTCCCGACTTTTATACGCTTTATAGGCACCAATCTAAACATAGCCCGTTTAAGATCAGTAATTATAATAACGATAATTCTACTAAAAATATATACAGTGATATTTACATCACAAATAAAAAAGCCTCTTATGCCGTTCTTACTAACTCCCACCAACTTAAGTACAAGAATGTTGTTTATACCCTTCAAAACCTTATATTTTCTAGGCATTAGTCTAAATATAGCCTATTTAACATTAATAATTACAATAATAATTATTCAACTCAAAATATATATAGGGGCTTTTGCATTATAAATAAGCTAGCTTTCTATACTATACCTACTAACTTCTACTAACTTATAAACGAAAATAATAAGCATATCCTTTAACACTTTACACAGAATGTTAACGGACTTTAAAATAAATTCCAGTTATTATCTCTAGACTTTCCTCTAACTAAGAAGGGCCTATAGGTAAAGATAATAAAACTCTACGGTTAACTAGATAGGATAATCTACTATAAGTATAAATAGCGCTTAGCCTTTAACCTAAAGTACTTTTAGGGATCAGAACCGTTAGCTTACCCTAAGTATATTAAAAGAGATATAGACTAATAAAGTAAAGGGAAACGGTCTAGAGGTATTAGCGTGCTTTAGCCCGATATACTTCTTAACAGAGAAATTAACAATTAGGATAAGGACGCAATTATAGCTATATTTTAAGATGCTAAACATTAAGTTCCAGATCTTATTCTAATTATAGGCACTTAGTTAAAAAAACTAGGTGTATTTTAGCTAGCCACGCGCCTTTATAAGGCAGCGAAAACTAAAAATAAACGTAATCCCATTATATAGATAAATAAGAAACCCCCATTACATAGATTAGGGCTAAAATTTTATAGCCTAATTAACTACGCGATTTATAGGGACTGTTAAGAGATCGCCAGATATCTTTTAAATAAGGCTACCCCCTATAACTTAATAACAATGCGAAATTAGGAGGTAGCTGGCACGAAAATAGATAGAAAGAGGACAATATTAGAGTTAGCGATAACAGTTTACTTAGCATAAGGAAGTTAGCCGCAGCCTTTAATCTTTTTAGTGACTAGTCTTCTAATTTACTAGAAAGTCAAGTATATACAATATTAAAGTCTATATCGTTATCCTTTCTAAGTAGTAGCTAAACCACTAGCTTATATACCTTATCTATAAGCCCCACTAGCCGCGTGTTTAATAAATATATTTCTCTTATCTTATACTAGCCCTCCGCTACCCATCATAATAGCGTTTTACTATATTTATCCTTAGATTTCGCGTTAACGCCGTCCTTAAGCAATAGTTTTACTATAGTCTTACGTGCCTATTAAGTAGCCCATAAAAGCAGTGTCCGACTATTACTATCCTTAGAGTTAAAGTTAACGCCTTTCTATATAAGCAGTAGCTTTACTATTCCCTCTTATTTACTTTCTACAGCCTATAAAAGCGGGGTCCGACCTTTAATATTAGTAGAGTTTAGGCTAATGCCGTCCTTTATTAGCAGTAGCTTTACTATTACTTTATACCCGCGTTCCGCAGCTACTAATAGCGGTATTTAATTACGGAAGCCCTTAGGGTTTAGGCTAACACTATCCTACATAAGCAGTAGCTTTACTACCCCCTTATACCTATTTATTACGGCCTATAACAGCAGTATATCTCTAAGAGCGCACTTAGGATCTGGATTAACGTCATCCCATATAAGTAGTAGCTCTACTACTACCTTACTTCTATATTCTGCAGCTAATAACAGTGGCGTAGCCCCAAATTTATCCTTAAAGTTTAGATCGATATTATCCTATATAAGAAGTAGCTTTACCACCACCTTATACCTATTACTTATAGCTAATAATAGCAGTATCCAACCAAAATCGTCTATTACTTAGATATTAGCCCCTGCTTCTAGTAAAATATAAGACTCTACTTCTTATCTACATTCCGCAGCCTATAATAGCGCTAAACTTTTAAAGCGCTATAGTAATTTATTTATTAATGTAAGCAGTGGCATTTTTAGACGAAGAGAGACATATATATTAGCTCTATAGCAGTAAAATCTAAATAAGTAATAAAAATACGGTAGTAGAAGGCTTACTATCTAAGTAGCTGGCTATATAGTAGTATTAAAGTATATTTAAGGATATAAGGCCCGTAACTTAACCTAGTAAGTATAATGTAGATTACCCTTTACTATAGAAGGATTTAAAATATATCCGTAAAAGAAGAGGTGGCGTAGGAGGTATTTATTCTATTAGGCCATTATTACTTATTTTTACCACGCATTGAATATAAAAGGATATTTTAAAGTTAGGATTTGGGATTTAGGAAACCGAAAACAAAAATCTAGAATTAAGAACTAAGAAACGGGAAAGCGAATAGGATTTCTTTAGTGGGAGGGCGTGCACTGTCTATCCAACTAAGTATACGTAATATTATATATATATAATGCACGCTTAAGCTGCAGAAGAGCTTAATAGCAAAGAGATATAAATAAAGGCCGCTTAAATGTTAATATCTAATCCATTAAAGAGAGCAATATATCGTAAACGTTATTAGGGAAGATAGAGATTACTAGTATAAAGTTATAAAGCTTAACGTTTAACAAATATCTAAATTTTAAAAGAGTATACTAGGATTTACTAAAAAGCCAGTCTAATTATATCCCTTAAAAACCATTACTAGTCCGCCTTAGCAGATTCTTACCCTATCTCATTATATCCTTAAGAGCTTTAAGCTAAACGTCTTGGGCATTCCTTAGTATTTTAAGCTTCTTTGCCGTTCCCTTCTTAACCTCCTTGTACTCTCTCCCTATGGCGTCCTTTAGTATAGCAATCTGCTTTTCCGTCCCCTTTCTAAGTTCGTCGCACTAGTTCTATATAGTATCCTTTAGTATAGTCACCTGCTTCGCCATCCTATTCTTAATTTCGGCTACCTATTTCTTTAATAAAATTCAAACTAGATCAATTATTTACTCCACCGCACTCATTATATAACTCTAAAGTGGGTAAGGTAGAGGTAGAGGTAGAGGTAGAGGTATAGTAAGGCCAGTTTTGCGGCTTTTTTTACGCCCTTCTCCCTAGTTCCAGGTAGTTAGTAAAGTTTTCAACGTCTTAAATAGTCTTTAGTATATATATTATTCTTATTATGCTCTTCTATAAAAACAATATCCTAGGCACTTCTCTCAGCCTTTATAGATTAGAATATACGTTATAAAAGTCATGCTTGCTTTCTTACCTTTTAGTATCCTTTCTCTATATTCGATTCCTCTTACTATATCTTAAGTGGTATAATTAGGGAAGGTTAGTCTCCCTCTATAGGTGTATTAGAGGTTAGTGTACAATAAATCAAACTAGAGCCTAAATCGGGAGTATACACCGTCTTTAGTTATTCCAATTTTAATTCATCAGTAGCTTCTTGCTGTTACGTAGGCATTATAGTTATCGGAGAGTTTTCTGCGCTATATACTGGGGTTAGTATCTATTAAGCTAGGTAAGAGGCTAAATAAGAAATGTCTAGCGGTTAAGAGGTGGGAAGACGGCTATTTATACGCAGCGGAAGGCTAGGAGATAGCTAGGCAAGGCAGTACTTAAGGCACAGGCTGCTAAATATAATACATCACTAGCTGCCGCCACTTATCTATATCTGCCACGACATTAATACAATACCTAGGATTTAGGGCTTATATATACGTATAACGGAAGCCACTACCTACCTTATAGCATAAGAAGGCTAAGTTACACTAGTTAAGATTTATAGGGATTCTACAGCCCTAAATAATAGGTATATAATTTTAAAGAGTAACTATTCCAGTGACTATTTCTTCTTCCTTCTACCCATTATTATTTGCCTGCATACTTCTCCTAATCTCCCCATTATTCCTCCTACCTGGCCCCATATTAAACCTCTTCACTTTAAATTTTAAGCTCTTTAAAGGTCTAAATCACTCCAACGTTAATATTTCCGCTTTCCTTCTAAATATAACTCTACCTTTTTACTTTTTATAAGGACGTTATATTAATAGAAACATATATTAGTTATTCTGCCTAAAAGCAAAGCTAAAATAGTCTAAAAACTTTTTCCATTTTTACTAGTATAAGAGGAAATAAGAATGTCATCTTCCTAACTCTCCCATGGCTCGCCTTTCTTACTCTCACCCTAGCACGTAGAGCATTAAGCAGGGAAAAGGGAGAAGTCAGGTCTTCTGAGTTTGTATTTACTGTAATGGTAGTAAGTAGGATACTTTAGGGTTACTAAGACATAACCTATACCTCTGGTATCTAAATACACATTATAAAGGTGTATACTATCCCATTTCTATAGCAATTGCGTTAAATATAACGCCTTTTGCTCTTTAGTCGTCTAGGAATTTATCTTTAGTTTCTCGCCATTACGTAGATAACTTATAATAAGGCCCTCGCGTTGCGTTACAATAGTAATATTTACAACTAGGCTCTTTAATCTTAAACGCTTCTAAAATTTAATCCCATTTATACCTATAATTAACTATTGCTTTTACTAACTGGGTTTTAATACCTTCCTATAATAGCTTACGGAAGCATCCTTAGAAGTCTTAGTATAATAAACATTAGGAGGGGCGGATAATACGAACGTAAGCAATACTAGGACATTAGACTACTAGATTTATTACCACTAATATCTCTATAATAATTACCAACTATAGCGCTTAACTAGCTAGCAGAGGTGCTAATAATACATTAGCTAATACTATTAATGCTAAATTCGCTACTAGTTCTAACGCTATAATTGCTAAATACTAGTAATAGCGGGGGACTGTTACTAGTGATGCTGGATTAACTATTACTTATGACGCTAGATTAACTATTACTTATAACGCTAAATTGACTATTACTTATAACGCTAGATTGACTATTACTAGCGACACTAGGTTCGCGGCTAGTTAAAACGCTAGAATTGCTAAATACTAGCGACGGTAAAGGACTACACTCCCTTAAACAACAATTCTAATATTTTATTACTGCTATGCCTAGAAGCAATTTCGCATTCTTTTCCCATATATTTCCTTTTCTTTGTTTATTACGTTGCATATTTTAAGTATCGTTACAACGCTTCTTTCCGCGTAGTTAACTATATAATGGGGTATCTATGGAAGGCCTATTGTTAGTAAGAGGCGAGCTAAGCGATATATTCCCGCTAGTAGGAGGTATACTACTATTAGAAGATCTGGTTGCGTTATACTGCATTAAGCGTTAATAGAGTAATTAGTAAAGGGGCACTGGTGGTATAAACTACCAACGCGTGTGTGTTTTAAAGGCATATTGGTGTAAGCCGAACTAATTCTAAACTGATTGAGTTTAGTAAGAGTAAAGGGTCTAGTCTTAAAGGCGGTATATTTATAGAAGGATTGCAGCTATTAGGATTGGAGCTAGCTACGTTATACTATGTTAAGTATTAGCAAAGTTACTAGAAAGAAGCACTAGAGGTATAAACTTTTAACGTATATTTCTCCCGAATATCTAGTATTACGCAGCTAGTTAGTAGTGTTAGGACTAGAAAGATTAATGTCAAAGCCTTTAATAAAGTAAACCTCTTAGGCGCTAGAACCACTAAAACTAGTAGAGTAAATCTCCTAAGCGCTAAAACCGTTGGGTTTAGTAAAGTAAATTCCTTAGGCGCCGGTATCGTTGGATTTAGTAGAATAAATCTCTTAGGCACTAGTATTATTAGATTTAGTAAAAGTAGACTATTAATATCCATTTTTAAGGCTTTAAGTTGGTTAATTATTAATAGTAAAAATAAGTAAGGTTGATTACAGAATATCAGGGGAGAGGAGAGAGTTCTATAAATGTGTTCACTCTAACTAACGGGGCACTGCGCGACTAGACTAAGGCGGGCACGGATTTTTATCTACCATAGGGGCACTTTGGTTTTAGATCTTCTAGGTATATAGACTAGGTTCTCTATAGTGGCGCAAGCCAACTAATTTAGGGGTGTAAATATTTCATTATACTTGCATACCGGAATCTAATACTAGCATAAACAACCTATAGCTGCTATAATACTATAGAGAAAGGCGACATCTACGTTATTACAGCATCCTCCAAGCCTTCCTCTTTTATACACTAATCCTACTTATTAAGATATTACCTATACCTAGTCTGCGATTTTATTAGAAGCGTTGGTGCATATAATAAATCGGACTTACCTTAAGCTTTAGCGCTACTGTGACGTTATCTGCTGATGCCATATACCTATCTAAACATAAGATAAAATCGTAGAGCGACTCTTCTCGTTCTTCGTTCTTATAAAGAGTGTTAAGCAAAATTTATTAGCTAAAAGTGAAATAGACAATTGTTCTCAGGCCTGCCTTTCTAATGAGTTGCGCCTTTAAGCTACCGTTCTAAATTTCGCAGAAGGGCATATATAAATAGACGTGCTTAAGAAGGCTACACCAAGCGTCAAGTCCTAGGGAAGCGTCAAATCCTAGGTTAATTAACGGCTAGGGATATATTATCTTTAAATGTCGATAAATACTGTCTCCAAACTATAGCACTACAAATTCTTAGCATAAATAGGAGTTGGCTTGCGAAGCTGTAAACTCTACGTACCCGAAAAGCAGAATAGTTTTATAGTAGCTAAAGCGAGGGCTGTATATAGGTGGGTTTAGGTTTTACTAGCCTAAATTTAAAGTTATATATTGTCCTAATTAGCGCTGCCTAAAGGACCGGTTCTTTTAGTGCCTGGCTAGGGTTAATAGGTTCTATAATCTCTATAACTAATATATCACTAAAGCTAGAATCCGTATCACTAAAGCTAGAATCTATATCTAAACACGGATAAAGATAGTAGCTAATATAGGAAACAGTATAGAGGATTAAGGATTTAGATATAGTAAAGAAGTCATCCTTTAGCACTAGTGCAGCAGAGGAGCCACTATCTAAATAACAAGAGACAGTATCTATACTAAAGGTAAATCTCGCATATAGAGGCCCCCGGAAATAGCTAGAGGAAATTAAGCAGGATAAAGCGCGGCTATAGCTAAGTTTAAGGGAAGACTCTAACAAATAAAAGCTTACAGAAAGAGAATTAGGGCAACGAGAAAAGAATAAGGCAATTTTGCATTACTAAGCGAAACCGGCTATATATTGGCTCCCTCTATACTCCATCAATACAATATATAAATCGCCACACTCTATACATCGTTCACAATTAACTTAAGAACTGTCAGATAATATAAAAGTAGAAATCACCCCCAAAGCGGAACACGGATCCCGCTAGAAGATCTACACATAAAAGGCGTTAGTGGCTTCATTAGACTTACTTATATATAAGTAAAGAGGCCCTAACAAATCACAGTAGTGGCCTACCCTATTATTAAGTCGTAACTTTCTCATATATAAGCAAACGACTTTCTTATATATAAGCAAAGAAGACTTAACAAATTAGAATGATTTCTACTTACAAACAATCGGACCATTCCCGCTTTTAAAGGCTCATCCTATTAGAGAGTCGCGCCTTTCTTATATATAAGAAAATAAAACTTACCTCGCATAAGTCTAGAGCAACTCTTTATAGTTAATTCGTGCCCTTATATAGGAATTACCTTTCTCCCTAACCTAGGACGAAAGAAGTTGTATTACTAATTAATTATATAGTTTTACTCTAGCTCCTTATCTGCTCTAAATATATATAAAGACCATAGATCCCAAGCGTTTGTCTCTTAACTACTATACTTTACTTCTCTCCTCTACTTTACACTTGACTTAGAGAGTACTCTTTCCAAATATCCTAGTATTATATCACCCTAGACTCGGGACACCTTATACGTTATACCAATAGTGCTATCTCTACTCTTATGCCCCTTTTAACTAAACAGGAGGGTTTATCAAGCTCTAGCACTCTATCTCCCCTCTATAACCTATCCGAACGGTAGGGTCTAGTACGCTCTAATAGCCTAGCTCCTCCCTACTACGATCTAGCCAAATAGAGGTATCTACCGTACTCTACCACTCTACCTCCTTTTCCCTGCGACCAAACTGGCCAGGAGGATCTACCACATTTTAGTACCTTACTTCCTTCCTATAGCGAGCGATCTAAATAAGAAGATCTATTACACTCCGCCTCCTATAGACCCCCTAAGGCCATTTAGAAGCATTATATTCCACTAATCCTAAACTTACTCATTTCCTCTTAGGTGTGCTTTACTTATAGCCTTAAACTAGATCCTCAGCATCATCCTAAACCAACTATACACTATATATTTTTAGATAATATATATTCCGAATTTATATTAGATTAGGGGTATACATTAGTGCAGTTATATTAGGAGGTCTATACGTTTGACAAAGATTCGTTTAAAGAGTTATCACAGCCAAAGCAGCTTAAATTAAGCCGTAAGGTTTGCTCGCTAGTGTTTAAAAGCAGCATAGCATGTCTTCTACTTTTACTTTAGAATAAAGGAAAAGAATACTATAGTCTAGAGGAAGCTATAGTAAGACAAGTACCTATCCTTTTAGTTTTATGTATACTAAAATTTATAAGCAGGCTATAGCTAAGCAAATAGTAATTAAGGAGGCAAGGAGTTATAATTTAAAGATACGCACTAAGTGTTCTGATTATTCTTCTCTTTAAAAAGCTAAGTACTGTCAAAGAGTACGCACTAAAATACCCGCCACTGGTTAAGTTAATAGAGTGCCTCTTAGTAGGTTTAAGGATGACTTTCCTTTAATTAAAGTGCTATAGCTAAGACTGGTTATAGAATTGCGGCGGGATAGCTTTAGTAGAGCGGGTTCTTTATATATAATTAGTTATAATTAATATATTATTTCATTCACCGTTATAAAAATACTTCTATAACTGTTAAGTATTTTTAATTACCTTTTTAGATAGAGTAAGGCGGGAACCAACACTCGGAACTAGGCATTCTATATAATAGCCTGCAATAACTACTAAGCGAGTTTAGGCGTGCTCTGTTGCAGTATATAGTCATTATACCTTTTTGTTAAGAACTCTAGTTTAATAACACTAGCTTCCATCTTCCTAGGCGGAATTAACTTAGTAAAGTAATTAAGGACGCAATACTTTCGACTCAATTAAACTCTGGACTTAATACCTATATTAACTATATTATACGAGCCTGTTTCTAAATCTGTATTAAGACCACCGCTTAAGTAACATATATGCACCAATAGCGCCTAATTTAAGGGTAAAGAGGCAACTTATAGCTCAAAATATTTAAGCATCCTTACTTCGCTATTTTTAGTTAACCCAAAACCAGCCGTTATATGTCCTATCCTTTAGTTATATCGCAAATATACTGTTAAATTAATGCGAATAGCACTTTAATTTCCTTATAGTTTATACTTTTAGTTTGGTATTACATTTCCTATACCAGCTATTAGCGCATATTTCAATTTAGGGTATTTTATAGCGGTAAAATACTACTAGTAGTACGTATACGCCTTATTGCTTAACCGGTTAATAGCCTAGCAGTAAGCTCAGCGAAAGCGCCAAAAGCCTCCTTCTCCTTAAATTTTTTCTATAAGTTTAATCTAAAATCGCTTCTCTTTTGCCCTCAGCTTATCCTTTACTCCTCCGCTTCTTATTCACTTTCTATCTACTATTAGGACGAGTATACATTCCGTTTATATTTAGTAGAGAAAAGGGCCACAGAATATGTCTCCCGCAGCAATTTTTCGGCCTTTAGGTGTCTCTTGTCAGCCTCTTCTAGTATAGAATAATTTCCTTATATATATATAGAAGTTTTCCGATATCGTATATAACCCAACCGCGCCCCACCAAAATGACTTCTTTTGTTTAGATTAGTATCAACGGGTTAACGACCAGAGGATAGATAGCCAAAGCATATAGGTATAAACACTTAGACGGACTCTCTCTATCCCAGCCGACTTAAATAAGGCTATACGCACTTTATAGTCAGAAGGCGCTCTTTACCTAAAAGGAGCTATAAAGAATAAATCCCCAAGCAACATAATTAGGGAGGACATTATTATTAATAACGTAGACCTTCTAATTATCTTTACAGTTAATAGACCGCTAATACACCGTTAGGTTATTTGTTTAATACTCTTCTAAACTTAAAAGTCAATCTATATTACCAAATACACGCCTTAGACGTTTACTATACCTTATAATAATAAGATTAAGGTAGACAGAAGATGGCCTCCTAAAGTTTCTTTAATATAGTATATAGCTTTTCTAGGTAATAAAATATCCTATATAATGGAAGTTAGTAAATATAACCAGGAGATACAGATAGAAGAAACGGTAACTTTAATTATATAACCAGGTGATATATATATACAGCGTTTTAAACACTCTAGCTAATATTAATATTCTAACTATAGGCTAGATTTATGTGTCGCGCTTAGTTACCGCGTAATATCCCCCATACTATAAAGCAAGGTAAAGAGCAAGGTAAAGAGCAAGGCGAAGCACAAGTAATTTTCGTTTACTACCTCTATCGTGATAAACCTCTTCCAAAAATAGCGAAATAGACTCAGCTAGCCAATTAGATAGTTAGTTTAGGTCAAAGGGAACGTTTTAAGGCACTTAAATAGAGTGAATATATAATTTAGAAAGCCTAATAAGAAAAAAAGTAACTGCGATATGTAGCATTATGGCAATGCGTGGCAAAGACTATCGCCTTAGGTTAGTAAAATTTAAATTAACATACTTAAAATGGTGTGGTACCTTTACTTCTAAGGCGTTAAAAAGGCCCAACGTGATTAATACTTCCTTTTAACGGGACGTGCTAATGTGCTGCTAATGACGTAATAGGGTAAAGTATAGCGGGGTAACTGCATTGCCCCCACTTTCTAAAAATGGAATGGCCGGGTGGTTTTGTGTTAGGCACTAACTTAATTTTTACTCTTTTATTATGCTTATTGCACCGCATCCACCGAATTCTTAACCACGTTCCTTTATATAATTTTATCGCGTTAGGCTAACTTAGTAAGGAGCAGATATAGTATAAGTAAACGAAATGCTTATTTATAGGAGTACTTACCAGTTAACTATTAGGCCTATAAGGCTAGCAAAAAGTACCTCTTATATAATTACCCGAGCACTCTCCTGTGTACAAATCTAAAGAATAGCCTCTATAAACCCTTAGACTATAAAGACATTTAGTACTTACTATTACATATAAACGGTATATATAGAAGGGATAAACGAGGGGACTAAGGATATATCCGATAGTAAGCTGGAAAAAATGGCTTCTACACTAGTAATACTCCTAGTAGATTATATATACCTCTGCTAAGTAATATATAGTATAGACAGGATGTAAAGATAAATAAGAATTACACAGTTAGTTATACCAATGTAGTTAAGCAGGAAGATATTCTCACAGTCTTTATTAAGAAGTAAAGCGGCGTTAGAGCCGTGCAAATACTTCCGTATAATTTAATCCGCATAGGCCCAGATTAAAAGGGGTGGGCTATCCTTCTAATAAATATGGATAAAAGATATACACTTTTTAGTTAGCCCTTAATGCGGTTCTTCTGTTGCGGAGGTACTTAAACTAAAATATTCTATTAAATCAACTCCTAATGCCCTTAAACACGATATTGTTCTGCCGTTTCCTAAGTCAATTATTATATCTCCATCGCCCATAAACCACGGAATTGTATATAAAATACGCTTAGAGGGATTAAACTTTGCTATAATAAAATCTGAGAGTTATTATGCCGTAATTTCCCCTCTTTTTACAAACTCTACCAATAGTTAAGCTTTACTTAAATAATAAAGGGTAAGATTGCAAACCTAAAGAATATAATGTATTATCTTCACAATATGTTATAGATGTGCCTCTATAATTTGAGTTGCTAATTAGGTCTAGGACGAGCTGAGCGTCTTAGTTAAGTCCTAGATAGGTAATAGGTTAATTCTCTATTATAAAAGCAGATTTATCTAGAGCTGCTAAATATAGGTATACCGGGGTTTAGGTGTTTAAAATCGGCAAGGATTTATAAAGTGCTATTATATTAGCTATAGCGTACCGTATATCAATGGCTGACTTATAGTTTACGTTATATTTTAGGTATTTCGTAGCGCTTATATCTATATTAAGATTTTCCGGGCTCCAGTTGCCTTAAGGATAATTAAAAGGGGCTATTTAATAGAAAGAGTCGCTAAATATTATTAAGGATAACTCGAGGGTATCTTGCGAAATTATCTTATCGTCTTGGCCGCTGGCAGGATTGGCGCTACTATTTAAGGTAGTTAATAAGCTTAGTCCACGCTTTAATGGAGTAAAGGTTAAAGATAGCCTAGGTATTGCTAACTAAGTTTTTACTAACTAAGCATTTGTCGGCCGAGCTTTGATTCCCGTTAATGCTTCGTATAGTTCTAAATATTTGCTTTTACAGTGTTAATTAACTGCTTTTATATTTATAAGGGGTATCTAGCAGATATTATAGTATTTTTACTTTAGTAGTTTGTAGTATATAGAATAGAGCGGCTCCTTTAATTTCGCTTTCGTCTGGGTATATATTAAGAGGGCCCCTATTATTATAAAAGAGGCATTACACTCCTTAGCCTTGCAATAATACCTCTTCTTACGCCTCTTTTTACGCCTTAGCTCACCCGCTCCCTTCTCTAACTAGTATATACTAGCCCCTAAAGCACCCTCTAGTAAAACAGTTCCCCTTTTAGAGCTAGAGCTAGAATTAGAGCTAGAATTAGGATTAGAATTAGAGTCGGAGTTAAAGTCTTCTAGTTGTAATAAGTTCGCACTCTTATAGGTGTCTCTAGGAGACTCTATTATAGAAGTTTGACCTATTACCTAATTAGTATAAAATTTAGCCGTAAGATATAGCGTAAAATGTCCTCTTACCATACTCTTAGTTTTGGAGATGCTCCATTGCGATAATAATATAAGAAAGGTACGATAGGAGCATTAATTAGGATAGAGGCGAGCTCTAGTATTTATAATATTCCGATAAAAAATATTAATGCTTTCCGCTAGTAACGTAAGCTATTAATAAGGGCCGGAGGATTTAAAGGACGTGCGCTAATATAATATGCGCGCCACCGCTCGGCCTAGTAAACCATCAACTGGCGTATAAGCTGCTCTCTATAACCGCTTCCTTAGTACAGTCTAATGAACTACGCCTCAAATATAGGAGAATTAACACACTATTGGAGGTAGTGCTTAGTCAATTTTCCGGAAAACAAATTCGGAATCTAGTTTAGCAATACCAGATCGGAAAAAATTAAAATCTAGATTTAAGAAACCGAATTCCGGGATCCTAAATCCTAAATCTTTCCTACTTTTAAATATACGCGGGTTTTTAGGGGCGGACGACATTTCGCCTTCTTCCAATCTTCCATAAACTAGGCTTATATTATAACTACTTTTAAGATTTTTTACAGCTCATACTACACTTAAAAGAAGAGATAACGGCAATAAATACACCAGGTAAAGACTTTACAGCTATTAAAGCGCAGTGTTTTAAAGGGGTTGCAAAAATTAACCTTAAAGCACTCAATTTCGAGCATCCTTTAGCGCGTAAATATCATCATAGGCCGTTTAAAAAAAAGGTCACAGTTCTAAAAAATATTTTTAAGAAAACTAGTTGCGACCAATTAACCAAGGAACATTTTATTAAGGCTATTATAAATAATAATACACTTATAGATGCTCTTAGGGTCTTTAGCATTAACAAGAATACACTTTATTAGAAGGAGGATACTATAAAGATTCCCTACCTTTCTATAGCCTAAGTTAATTGCCTTAATAGATTACACCATATCTATACTACTAAGTAAGTTCTAGATCCAAATAATTAATAGTAAACTATTAAGCTTTACTCTAAACGTAAGCTTTAATATTTATACCCCCTTAAGTATCTAACGCGATTTCCAGAACTCTCTTTAAACGCTTTAATAAATATTATAAAGGCCTTTAAAAATGAGCAGCCCTTCTTAAACAGAAAAATATTTTATAAGATCTTATATTATCGTCAGAGAAACAATAATAAATTAGAGAACTAATAGCAGAGTTAGCTTACAGCCATAAAAGAGAAAGATTTACGGCAGCTATTAAAGAATAAGCGCTTTTAAGATGCATTTTACGCACTTAATAATATACTAGAACTCTTTTACCCAATTTAGCTAGGCACTTTACATCATTTTCTAGGTTTAAAGTATAATAAGGTATATTTCTAAACTATATATATACTCTTACTTATACATATTTAGGAGATCCTTAATTATCTTAAATATATTTTAATTATCTAGAAT
>Ga0307515_10006279_pt1 | contig 23844 bp, 27 predicted proteins | sample 17_EM_MG_FD_194513 | JGI IMG/M metagenome (GOLD analysis project Ga0307515, IMG submission 194513) | Populus trichocarpa ectomycorrhiza microbial communities from riparian zone in the Pacific Northwest, United States - 17_EM | ecosystem: Host-associated > Plants > Roots > Unclassified | place... | reverse complement strand
CGATACAAGGCGGCCACGAGCCAAAGCGGACCTATTAGAAGGAACTGAACATCTTTGAAAAAAGAGGGGCGCTTGCGCTCGATAGCGTGACCGATGAATTGCCCGATCCAAGCGACGACAAAGATGGCGACGGATGTTGCCCACAACGGCCACGGAAGTGTGTCGAGCGATTGCACGACCCACAGCAACGCAGCGAACGCAACGAAGACGCCTAGCGCAAGCGGGCGCGACAGTGTCACGTAGTAAAGCAATGCGCCGGCCGCAAGGATCGTTGCCCAATTTAGCCAGGGCGACGCTTGCGTGAAACTCTGTGGAACGGGGATCGACCATGCGAGCCCCATGACGGACAAAACAATCGGCGGCACGCAGATCCAGTGCAGCAGTTTGTTTGTCGTATTTTGATGGCTCTCGCCGTATTCGCCGAGCCACTCAGACAGGGTGCGCATCATGAGCTCACTTTCGACCGGAGACGCGCGAACTAATGCGGATCGCGGGGGCGACGACGCTACGCCGCGGGATGTCGCCCCGCAAGCGGCGATCATGATGCACACGGTGCGCAACGCACGCTTCTTGCTATGTCCGGCCATTGACTAGAGGAGAACACTCATGAGTTCAGGGACTTTGGTCCAGCGGAGCGTGTTGGCGATGCTCGCAGCGCTGATCTGCGTGGCGGGTTGTCAGACAACCGATCCGTACACCGGCGAAGGCAAGACCAGCAAAACGGCAAAGGGCGCCGGAATCGGTGCGGTGGCGGGCGCGGTGGTTGGAATTCTGACTGGTGGTGATGCGCGCGCGCATCGCAAGAACGCATTGATCGGTGCGGGTGTGGGGGCGCTGGCGGGCGCAGGTGTCGGTCAGTACATGGATCGACAAGAGTCCAAATTGCGCGCGCAGCTGCAGGGCACCGGTGTAAGCGTCACGCGCATCGGCGATAACCTCACACTCAACATGCCGGGTAACGTCACTTTTCAAACGGACAGCTCGGATCTAAACCCGCAATTCTTCGATGTGCTGAACTCGGTCACGCTCGTCCTGAAGGAATATGACAAGACGATCATCGAAGTCGCCGGTCACACCGACAACACAGGCGGCACCTCGTACAACCAGCAACTATCCGAGCGGCGTGCAAGCACAGTGGCGCAGTACTTGGAGACGAAGGGAATCAATCAGCAACGTGTGATGACGGTGGGCGCCGGCGAAACGCGGCCGGTCGCATCGAACGACACGCCGCAGGGTCGTCAATCGAATCGCCGTGTCGAATTGACTTTGGAGCCGATCACTCAGGGGTAAGCGACTGGCACCTGTCACAAAAAAGCCCGGTGTCCTTTGGGAACACCGGGCTTGCTTCTTCCGTGGGTCTTTCGGGCTTGTACGAACCGCATTACGCGGTGGCAGGTGCCATGTAGCCTTTGAGCTTGTTTAGCGCGTTGGCTTCGATCTGACGGATACGCTCTGCCGATACACCGTACTTGCCAGCCAGCTCATGCAATGTCGCTTTGTCGTCTGAAATCCAGCGTTGTTGCACGATGTCTCGGCTGCGTTCATCGAGCCTTTCAATGGCGCCGTATAGGCGAGACGACGAGTCTTCTTCCCATTCTGCGGCTTCGACGTTAACTGCCGGGTCCGATGAGGGCGCGGCTAAGAACGCTGACGGACTAAACGGCGCGTCTTCATCATCGCCATCCGGCGTGGGATCGAATGACATATCCCGTGCGGAGAGGCGCTGCTCCATCTCCGTCACTTCCGCAGCGCTGACGCCGAGGTCGCGGGCCACGGCCTGAGTCTCTTCACCCGAGAGCCAAGTGAGGTTCTTCTTCAGGCGACGAAGATTAAAGAACAGTTTGCGCTGCGCCTTGGTCGTGGCGACCTTGACCAGCCGCCAATTGCGAAGCACGTATTCATGGATCTCTGCGCGGATCCAGTGAACCGCAAAAGAGACCAAGCGCACATTGACACTGGGATCGAAACGCTTAACCGCCTTCATCAGGCCAACGTTTCCCTCTTGAATCAAATCGCCGATTGGTAATCCGTAACCGGAATAGCCTCGGGCGATGTGCACGACGAAGCGCAAATGCGAAAGCACTAGTTCGCGAGCGGCGTCCAAGTCGTTGTCGCGACGGAAACGAATCGCGAGCTCTTGCTCTGCTTCACGGGTCAAAACCGGAATGCGGCCGACTCGTTCGAAGTAAGCGTCCAGGCTGCCAAGCGCGCCAGCCAGGGCCAAATCAGCGTTACGAGCAGTCAATGCGGTACCTGCGGTCATCGAATCTCCAGGTAAGGTGGAATGGGCGCAATATTAGCAGTCGAGAACTTAGAGTGCTAATAGCCGCTTGAGTTCTCCTCATGCCCAAAATTAACTGCTTCGTAAACAAAAGCTTAGCCACCGCTTACCCAGATCCATGTCGTGTAGACGTTGATCATGGGAATGCGATTTCGGCAGGTAAGTTCCTGGCAGGGGCGGGCTCTTCAGGGGGGCCGGCAGATACCTACTTTTGTAGAGGGGGTCGCAGATCCGAGCCCGTGTACTCCGCGAAGTAGTCCGACAGCGACCAAGCCTGTAGCTCTTGCGTGCGTAGGAAGTGACTCGACAGTAAATCGCTCGTTCGAGGATCGCCAAGCTCCCAGGCCTTGAGTGCAACGCTATGAGCTTTGCGAATGATCGTATCGTGCGCTCTCAAGAGCCGCCGGATCTGGGCCGCCGCCGATTCTGCCTCTGGAGGCCCGCGTGAGATCGAAGTCATCCGTGCGATGTCGGCGCTCTCGACGCGATGCGAGCCGCCGAGCAACTGGACGCGATGGGCCAGGCGCTTAATCAGCTCCGCTTGCCCGTCGCGATGTTTTTCGTAGAGCCAGCTGAGCGATTGAGGGGCGGATTCGGGGGGCTGGCGCTGATACTTTTCGTACAAGGCTCTGAGCGTGCTTACGTCGGCGATAATCGCGGTCAAGCCTTCGATGCTCATCGACCATCGAGACTCGGTGGTCGTCGTGCGGCGCCGAGCGAGAAAATAGATTACATCCGCTTTCCGCTTGGGCTCCGGAGAATCTGCGCCCGTCATGGACTTCTCCTCATCGCGCCAGCTTCGCCGCGATGCCGAATACCGTCTGTGCGAGATCGCTCTTACCGCTGCGACCGAAGAGCTGCGGACCAGGGATAAGACGCTATGAGAATGTACGTGGACGTGTTGGCGCCACGTACAACTTAATGCCTCTTAATGCCTTGTCGTTCGAGTTTTTCGTAGCGAAGCAAACTCGACTAGCGTGCTCGAGCACGCATGATTCGTCACACGCACTTCGACCGTGCCTGGATTCAGCATGTGATTGAGCATTTGCCAAACGGCTTGGGGATTGCCCTCATCAGGCCAAACGCGGATGCCTTTGTGCAGGTGCCGATTCAGTTGTGGGTAGACGACTCGAATATGCTCGATCAGCGGTATCGGCGGCCGCAGCGAGCGTTGATCGGGTCTGCCGCCCTCGCTTTCCCAGGCATCGAGCTGCGCCGTGTGCTGAAGCCCTTCGTCCTCGTGAAAGCTCATAAATTGTGCCGCGATGCTAGCGCTGTGAAATTCGATCGTCATCCAGCGGGGCAGCCTTGGAGGCAGCCACTGTCGGCAGTGTCATCGTGGCCGGAGCCAATACAGGCGGCTCAGTCCACAGATCCTTCAGCCTGGCTAAGAAGCGCTTCCATCCATTATCGAGCGTATCGTCAGTCATTAGATTCTCCTGTGTCGAAACAGGGTGCGCCAAACGATCTCGGTATTCGGTGCGGTTGCGCGCATTACCCCCGCGGGCGCGGCAGACGGGGCAATCGAAGGATGTGCCTAGGTGCGCGCCGAGCATCCATCCGTGCTAAACGATCGTCTGTGCGGTAGCGCTCATAGAAATATCAACCGATCCGATGTGCCGGAAGCAAGCGGTCCGATTCCGTCTTGACCACCGCGTAGCACTCACAAGCACTGGCTTCCAGGCCCGCTCGATCGAGCACGGTGATCTGGCCGCGGCTATACCGAATGAGCCCGGCGCTTTGTAGTTTTCCCGCCGCTTCCGTGACGCCCTCACGACGAACCCCCAGCGATCGCGCGATCAATTCCTGAGTCGTCGCCAGTGTGTTTGAGCTCAAACGATCCAGGCGCAGCAGCAGCCAGCGGCACAGCTGCTGGTCGATTGAATGGTGACGGTTGCACACCGCGGTCTGAGACATCTGCGTGAGCAGAGACTGGGTGTATCGCAACAGTAGATTGTGGACCTCACCGAAGCGATTGAACTCATTCTTCAGCAGCGGTCCTTTGAGCTGAAAAGCATGGCCGGCGCTCTGCACGATCGCGCGGCTCGGTGTGGTCTCTCCGCCCATGAACAAAGAGATGCCTATCACCCCCTCGTAGCCGACCACCGCAATCTCCGCCGACGCGCCGTCTTGCATCAAATAAAGCAGCGAGACGATGCAAGTCGCCGGGAAGTAGACCTGGGTGGCCTTCATACCCGATTCGTAAAGCACCGCGCCGACCGGCATCGGCACGAGTTGCAGATGCGGTTGCAGGCGCGCACGAACTTCGGCCGGCAGAGCGGCCAAGAGGAGGTTTTGCTCAGGATTTGGGATCGCGGACACGATCATGCGCGCGGCTCGATGCTGCGCAGGTGACGAGCCGAAGAAATCCACGCGCCGAGCCAGCCGAGAACCACTCCCGAGCCGAGAAGCGCCGAGACATCATCGTTTGTCGGGCCGCTAAGAACGAAGCGGCTGCCGTAGAGCCGCGCGAGCGTGCCGACGGGCTCCGCGAGAATGGATACGCCGATCGTGACGACCAGCCAGGCCAGCAGTGCGCCTATCAAGCCGTAGAACATTCCCGTGTACAGAAACGGCCGACGGACGAATGCGTTGGTTCCGCCGACGAGCTTAGTCACTTCGATTTCCGCGCGGCGATTCAATATTTCCAAGCGAATGGTATTGCCGATGATCGCCAATACACCCAGGCCAAGCACTGCTGCGCTAATAGCCAACACGCGCCGCGTGAGATCGAGAATGGCGTTGAACCGCAGCACCCACTCGGAATCCATTTGCACCATATCCACTTCCGGCCAAGCCATGAAATAGCGCTTCAGCGCTTCGAGCTGCGGAGGCGAGTTGGCCAGCGGCGAGGGATGAATGTGTAGCACATGCGGCAGCGGGTTTTCTTCCAGCGCTTCGAGCGCTGAGTCGAAACCTGAATACTCGCGAAACTCCTTGAGCGCGTCGTCCGCCGAAACGATTTTCACTTGAGCGACCTCGGGCCGCTCGCCCGCATTACGCGCGAGACGCTGAACTGATTCGAGCGCGACGTCCTGTTTGAAGTACACGGACATATCGATGGCACCCGCGAAACCGCCGGTGGCGATTCCGGCGTTCGTCACGAGAATCTTGAGCGCTACCGGCAGGGACAACCCGAGCCCGATGACGAGCGTGGTCATCAAAGTCGCAAACGGACTGCGCAGCAATTTCCCAAGCGATCCGAGAAACGCTTGCACGTGCCGAGTACCGTAGACCGCGAGACCCACGCTCAGCGACTCGCGACGATGCTGGGCAACTGATCCTCGCCGCCGCTTTGAAGCGCGCCTTGATCCAACACGATCACGCGCTGACTGAATTCGTGAACGACATGGATGTCGTGCGTCGCGACGATGACCGTAACGCCCACATCCTGGAAGCGCTTGAACAGGCGCATGATCTCGAGCGCAAGGCCGGGATCTAGATTGCCGGTGGGCTCATCGGCGATCAGCAACGGGGGCTTACTGACGACTGCGCGCGCAATTCCCACGCGCTGCTGCTCGCCGACCGACAACTCTTGCGGGAATGAGCGCTCTTTGCCGAGCAGCCCGACCTGATCCAAAGCCGCGCGGACACGCCGATCGATTTCTTTCAACGCCGTTCCGGCGACAACCAGAGGCAGCGCTACATTGTCGAATACCGGACGATCGGCCAACAATTTGTGATCTTGGAATACCACGCCGACATTGCGGCGAAACGCCGGAATGTGGCGCGACTTCAGCACGCTGGTATTTTTTCCTTCTACGACGACGGTGCCGCGTGTGGGGCGCTCAAGTAGCGCGATCAGTTTCAAAATCGTGCTTTTGCCGGCGCCCGAGCGGCCCGTGATAAAAACCATTTCGCCGGAGGCGATGCGAAAGGTAACGTTCGCCAGCGCTTCGCGGCCATTGGGGTACCGCTTCGTGACGCGATCGAAAACGATCACGGAGGCGACCCGAATGGCCTTTGTCGATCGCTTGAATTTGAGGTCTGCGCGGACCCGCTCTCCGAGCCGACGCCGTCGACGAGAGCGGATGCGAACGCCTGCGCGTCGAATTCTCCGAAGTCTTCGGCTTGTTCGCCGATGCCGATGAAACGAATCGGTAACCGCAGTTTGCGCGCGATAGCGATGACAATGCCGCCTTTGGCCGTGCCGTCCAACTTGGTCAGTACCAGGCCCGTGACCCCGATCGCTTCGTTGAATTGAACCGCTTGAGATAGCGCGTTCTGGCCTTGATTGGCATCGAGGATCAGCAGCACTTCATGGGGCGCGCTCGGATCCACGCGCTGTATCACTCGCTTCACCTTTTTCAACTCTTCCATGAGATGCGATTGACTGTGCAAGCGGCCCGCGGTGTCTGCGAGTAGAACATCCAGTCCGCGAGTACGCGCGGCTTGCACGGCATCGAAGGCGACTGCACCGGGGTCCGCTCCCGCCTGTTGCGAGACAAAAGCCGCGCCGGTGCGGTCTGCCCAGATGTTGAGTTGCTCGATGGCGGCCGCGCGAAACGTATCGCCCGCAGCGAGCATGACGGTGCGCCGCTCATCTTTGTAGCGGCGGGCGAGCTTGCCGATCGTGGTGGTTTTGCCGGAGCCGTTAACTCCGACGACGAGAATCACGAACGGCTTGCGCTGCTTGTCGATGACCAGCGGCTGCGCGCAAGGCGCAAGAATCTCGACGATGGATTCGCGCAGCGCGGCGATGAGCGCGGCGACATCCTTCAATTCTTTGCGGGCAACGCGCTTGTGCAAACCGGCAAGAATGTGTTCCGTGGCTTCGACACCTACGTCCGCGGTAAGCAGGCGGGTCTCGAGCTCATCCAGAATGGCGTCGTCGATCTGACGGCCCCGAAAGAGGTCCGCCAGATCGTAGGTGAGCCATGAGTTGCCGCGATTCAGCCGCGAGCGCAGGCGCTTGATGAAGCCCTGCTTTTCGCCGCCTTTAGAATCTGATCCCAACATGGCCGCTATTGTAGCGGCACCCGACGAACGACCACACGCTGTGTGTTATTGCGTCACCACCGTCGGGTTCGCAATGGAGACCGCGCCGCCGTCCGTGGCGATGAACGCCGCAATTTGCTGCTGCATTTCCAGCCAGACAGCGGGCGCGGGCGTCGGATCGAGATAAGAGCCATGGACGCCGGAATTCAGCCTGACCTGAGCACCGGGGCCGGTTACCGCGCCACTGCTCGTGAACACGGCAAGATTCATCAAGGTCGCGAGCGCTTGCGATCGGTTCGACGGCACCGTGCCGTCAGGCGCCCACGTTCCTCCGGTGGAATTCGGTGCGCCGCCGACTATGAACATCATGTGAATCTTTCGCGGGCTAGCTCCCGGCAGCGCAGTAGCCGCGGTTGCATAGTTGATGGCGTCGGCGGAATCCACAGCCGTCTGCGCATCCCGGAAGAACGTGTTGTAGAGCGGTGAGCCGGGCACCAACGCTGCATTTGCCGCAGCGAGCGCTGCGTTGATGCGAGGACGGTAAAAAGACGACTCTTGCAGAATGTACGGTAGGCGCCCCGCACCCATAGGCAATGACGCTGCCCGGATGTCGGAGTTCACGCCGAGGAACGGCACCGACGCGATGGCGCCCAACGAATAGCCCACGAAGTAAATGCGGTTCGCGTCGAAGTCCGGTGAGCCGTTGTGGTCGTAGTCGATGGTTGGAATGGTGCGCGTCAATACGATTTGATCGGACGTTGCTTGCCTCAAGTTGTCTCGCGTCACGAGGACGTTCGCGAGATTGATGAAGTGCGTGCCGGTGGGGTCGATAGAGCCATCCGGTCCCGGAGCGCCGGTTGCGTTGTCCACAAGATCCAGATCGAACGTGCGCTCTTTGCCGGCTATACGGAGTGCTGCGAACATGTCCGCCGGAGTAATGCCGTGCAACGGTAAGTCGATCGCGATCGTTGCGAAGCCCGCTGCTGCATAACTATCCGCCACGAGCAAAGCGTCGCCGCGTGTGCGTGGCGTGCCGTGCTGAAAAATGACGACCGGCCAACCGTTTGGCCCGGGGCTGGCACCTGTTGGGATGGTCAGCAGCAAGGGAATATCCAAACTCGCATTGACGGCGGGCAGCGGCTTGAATTGCGTGACGAGCCGACTGCTCGCAGCGATGCCCGGCGGGTTCGGTTGGTTAGTGTCCGTTAACCAATACTGAGTGAGTGGCGCCGTGGGATTTTGCGCGCTCGGCGGCGCTAGGTAGTACGGCACGCGCAGTGTGCCCGCATAGATCCTCGCGAAACCCGGCGAGCCCGGAATGACCTGTGCGGTTGTGAGCCCGGAGTCGGCGATGGCGTAAGCACCCGCTGTCGTTGTGGCATTCAGAGCGACCAACGTATCGCTGATCGACTGCGTGGTGAAACTGAAGGACAGCACGATGCTCGCGGGCGAAACGCCTACGGCGCTTGCGACGATGAAGTGAGTGCTCGTGAGTTGACACAAGCCTTTAGAGATGGGGTTTGCAAAGCTCGTGCACGCAGCCACAGCTGGCTGCGAGCCTGCGGGGCGACCCGCAAACTCCGTGAGAATGGCCGAACTGATGGCTGCGTAATCGGAATCTGCGCTCGCGGCGTTACCGGTGGTGTCTTTGATTCCGTTGGTGAGCAATACGAGATAGCTCGATTTCGGCGCCAACGGTTTGACCGGCGAGATGAGCAAAGTCGTGCCGCTGGAAGCTGCATCGACGGCGACGGTGAAGTCCGTTCCTAAGGTAAGGGGACGCACGAACTCCTTGACCCCTTTGGTGGCGGGATCTGTCTTCACTTGGAAGACGAAGACATTCGCCGCATTCAGTGACGACGCCGCGATCGGTGCATCGAAGCGCGCGGAAAACGATTCCGTGGTGGAGAAACCATCCAGCGCGTTCATCACGGGTTCGGCCACGGTGCTGCCGGGCATCCTGAAGGTGACCGGAGCGAAGGATGACACGGGCATGTTCAAGGTGCCGTCCGTCGACCCGGAAAAATAGGCGTCGTTAGGATAGGGCAGCACACCGCTCAATGGGACGAAGAGCGCGGTAAAGCCGGTAGTGGGAGAGCCCGCGCCTGAAGACGGCGCGCCATTACCGCTCGTGAGATCGGTAGGACCGATGTCGCTATCTGAACCTCCGCACGCCCCTAACAACGTCAGTATTACGGCGCACGCAGCAAGTCTTTTCATTCCATCCCCCTCGAAGCACTGTATCCCTTGAAGCCGACTTCCTTAACGATCTCTTGGCCCTGCATCCCGCGGGTTATGCGCCGCTTGTAGTATCGGGCGGCTAGGGTACGCTTCCCGCAAGAAAAGTGGCAAGCCGCGCGCGGCGCATGTGTCAATGCCCAAAGGAAAAACTCGTTCGCAGACGAATCGCGGTGCTCAGTCGCGCGTATTAAGAATCATCGGCGGCGCGTGGCGCGGCCGTCGTTTGCGTTTCCCTGCATCGGAAGAAATTCGTCCCACGCCGGATCGAGTGCGGGAGACTTTGTTCAATTGGCTCGGACCCCGAGCGATCGACGCGCGTTGCCTCGATCTGTTCGCGGGCAGCGGGGCTTTGGGCCTCGAAGCCCTCTCACGCGGGGCGAGTCGCGTCGTGTTCGTCGAGCGAGATGCGGCGGCGGTGCGTGAGTTGTTGCAGCGACTTGAAGAGTGGCAAGCGCCCAATGCGGATGTGGAGCGGGCGGATGCTGAGCGATTCTTAGCGAAATCGAGCGAGTCTTTCGACATCGTGTTTTTGGACCCGCCGTTTGCGACCGGCTTGCTGGGCCGCACCGCCGAGCGGCTGGAAACCGCAGGTCGGTTGGCGCCCGGCGCGTTGATCTACATCGAGCGCTCCGCTCGCGAAAGCCTTCCGCCCTTACCGGCAAATTGGCGCGAGCTCAAAGGGAAGGTCGCGGGCGAGGTCGGTTATCATCTGTTCGAACGTGGGCAGTCTGAACAAGGCGCCGGGAAAGGGCCCGACACATGAAACGAAACGCCGTCTATCCGGGTACGTTTGACCCCATCACGAACGGTCATCACGATCTCGTACGCCGCGCGGCCACGATTTTCGATCGCGTGGTTGTCGCCATCGCCGCGAATCCGAACAAAGCTCCGATGTTCACACTCGATACGCGTGTCAATCTCGCGCGGCAAGTGCTTGTGGATCTACCGAACGTGGAAGTGACGGGCTACACCGGTCTCACGGTCGAGTTCGCGCGCAAGAATCAACTCAACATCGTCATGCGCGGCTTGCGTGCGGTGTCCGACTTCGAATTCGAATTTCAACTTGCGAACATGAGCCGGCATCTATCGCGCGAAGTCGAAACCGTTTTCATGACACCGCAAGAGCAATTCACTTTCATCTCTTCGACGCTGGTGCGCGAAATCGCCGTCCTCGGCGGCGATGTCAGTGAGTTCGTGCATCCCATCGTGGCGGAGGAGTTGAAGAAGCACCGCAAAGTCTGATTCGAAGAGCGCCTGCTCAGGATCACTTCCGTGCGCGCTTCGACGGCGCTTTCTTAGATTTCCGACGCGACACTTTCTTCGCCGCCATTTTGATTCTCACGCCGCTTGCGAGTTTGTTTTTCGTGAGTTTTCGCGTGGCGCGTTTGCGGCCCGGAAGGCGGGGCAGCTTGATGGCCTCCTTCGCTTCGGGCAGTTTGCCGGCGCGATGCAGCTCGCAAGCGCGCCAGAAATACCATGCCGCCGCGGACCGATTCGGGCTCCAGCGCTCGCCGTATAAGGCCAAGGCTTTCGGCTTCGGCATTTTGCGCAGGCCATGGCTCAACTGAAATCCCAGGCGCACGCCGAAGTCGTCGACCGGCAGAATGTCTTCACGGCCGAAGTTGAACATCAACATCATCTCCACGGTCCACCGGCCGATGCCGCGCACTTGCGTGAGCCGGTCGATCACTTCGTCGTTGCTCAGACCCGTCAGTGTGTGCCGATCGGGAACGATGCCGGCGATCGTTTTGTCGGCGAGATCTTTGAGGGCGGCGATTTTCGCGAACGACAGGCCGACCGCGCGAAGCTGCGCCTCGGATGTGGCCCGCACTCTCTCAGGTGTCGGAAATTTTCCGGCGCCGATCACCGCGATGAAGCGATCCAAGATCGATTTCGCCGCTTTGCCGTTCAGTTGCTGGTGCGCGATAGCCCGCGCCAGCGCATGAAACGGTACACAGTCGAGATCCAAATCGATGCGATAGGGCCCCACCGCGGCCACTAAGCCGGCCATGTTCGAATCGACTTTGGAAAGTTGCGCGCTTATTTCTGACATGTTGCGCAATAGTAAGTGGAGCGTTGCCCTTGAGTAAGTTGGCGCACCGTTGTCTTGCAATTGCGGCAAGCCTCACCCGCGCGCTCGTAGACATAGAGCTTCTGCCGAAAGTAACCGGGACTGCCATCCGCACCGACATAGTCCCGCAGGGTCGTGCCGCCCACTTTGATCGCCATCGCCAGCACGGCGCGAATGACCTTCACCAGCCGAGCCGCTTCTTGCTTCGACAGACTGCGCGCTTGCCGTCGCGGACGAATGCGCGCTCGGAATAGCGCTTCGTTCGCATAGATGTTGCCGACGCCGACGACAAGATGGCTGTTCATCAAAAGTTGTTTGATCGCGACGCGTCGCTTGCGCGTGATAGCGAACAAGTAGTCCGCATCGAACTCCGCATCGAAAGGCTCCGGAGCCAGCTTCTTGAGCAAAGGATGCTCGCGCGGATCGCCCTCCGTGTAGTGCAGGCTGCCAAAGCGACGCGGATCGTTGAAGCGCAGCGTAAAGCCGGAATCGAGAAGCAGATCGAAATGGTCGTGAGGGACACGCGGCGTTTCAGCCGGAAGCACACGCAGATTTCCGGACATTCCCAAGTGCAGGATCAAAGTGCCCGAGTCGAGGCCGAGCAACAGATACTTTGCGCGACGACCGGCAGATTGAATGCGCCTGCCTGCGGCTTGATCGGAGATGTCGGCGCTTACGCGCCATCGCAGGCGCGGCTCATGAACCGTGAGCGAGACGATCTTGCGGCCGACGACATGAGGTTCGACGCCGCGACGGGTAGTCTCGACTTCCGGTAATTCGGGCAGAGTCTTACTTGATCTTCGTCTCTTTGTAAGAGACGTGCTTGCGCACTACCGGGTCGTACTTCTTGATTTCCATCTTGTCTGGATGGAGCCGCTTGTTCTTGGTGACGACGTAGAAGTGGCCCGTGTTGGCCGACGAAAGCAGTTTGACCTTTTCACGCATGACGAATGCTCCGGTTTGCTCAGATCTTCATGCCCTGGGCACGAAGCTGTTCCACGATGACGTCTATACCCTTCTTCTCGATGGTGCGCAGACCGTTGGTCGACACGCGCAATGAGACCCAACGCTTCTCGCCCTCGAGCCAGAATCGTTGCGTGTGAAGGTTCGGCAGGAAGCGGCGGCGCTTCTTGTTGTTCGCGTGAGAGACGCGATTACCGACGGCAGGGCGTTTGCCCGTGATTTCGCAGACGCGGGACATAAAAGAACAACCTTAGAGTCAGCGGTTTAGAGGTAGGCCTGTAGGCCTGACCCAGTAAAGAGCGCGGTTTTATACCAGCACGCAGGCCAAGCCGCAAGGCGCGTGGGTACGTGCCAGGGCACGTACTAAAGTAATCCCTGCTCGGCGAAGGATACACATCGGCCGTCCCCGACGACGACGTGGTCCAACACCCGAACGTCCAGGAGTGCGAGAGCGTCTTTGAGGCGACGGGTAATGTGCTCGTCCGCATCGCTCGGGTCTGCGACGCCGGACGGGTGGTTGTGCGCGAAGATCACGGCCGCGGAGTTGTGCAGGAAGGTCTGCCGGACGACTTCCCGGGGATGCACGCTCGCCCCATCGATGGTGCCGCGAAACAACTCCTCGAAAGCGATGAGCCGGTTTCGGCTGTCGAGGTGCAAGCAACAGAACACCTCGTATGGCCGGTCTCGAAGCTGTGCAATAAGAAACTGCCGGGTGGCATGGGGCGCGACCAGCGCCGGCCCTAGGCTGAGCACCTCTCGATAGTGCCGGCGCGCCAGTTCCAGCGCGGCTTGCAGTGTGCAGTAGCGTGCCGGTCCGACGCCCGGCTGGCTCAAGCAGCGGGATCGATCCGCGCTCAACAGCTCGCGCAACGAGCGGAACTCCGTGAGCAGGTTGCGGGCTAACTCCACCGCCGAGCCGCCTCGCGTGCCCGACCCGAACAAGATGGCGAGCAGCTCCGCGTCCGACAGAATATGGGCGCCGCGCTCGATGAGCTTTTCCCGCGGCCGCTCGGTTTTGGGCCAGGTGCGTATGGTCATTGCCGAAGCTCCGATTTAGATCGGCGTTTAGTCTGGCGCGGCGAGCGTGGCCAGGCGATTCGAGAAACGACCGTGGATATCGGGAAAAGCTTGTTGCATATCACATCTGGTTGTTTGCACGCGGGTTCGGCCCGGTCGGATAATGGCCGCCCACGAGGCCGTTTAACGAAGACTTGGCCATGCAAGGCAAACGCATCCTGCTCGGCGTCACGGGCGGCATAGCCGTATATAAGAGCGCGGACTTGGTCCGTCGCTTGCTTGAGCGTGGCGCCGAGGTTCAGGTCGTCATGACCGCCGGCGCGCGCGAATTTGTCACGCCGCTCACGTTTCAGGCGTTATCAGGCCGGCCGGTACGCTCTGAGCTATGGGATCCGGCAGCGGAAGCCGCGATGGGTCACATCGAGCTCGCTCGCTGGGCAGATCTGGTGCTCATCGCGCCGGCTACGGCGGACTTCTTGGCGCGTTTGGCGCAGGGCCGGGCGGATGACTTATTAACCACATTATGTTTAGCGACGGCCAGCCCTATCGCCGTTGTCCCGGCAATGAATCGATTGATGTGGGCGAACGCGGCGACCCAGGCCAATGTCGCGACACTTAAAGGACGAGGCGTCTCGTTCCTAGGGCCTGCGGAAGGCGACCAGGCCTGCGGCGAGGTTGGGCCGGGGCGCATGCTCGAGCCGCTCGAGATCGCAAGCCGCGTCGATGTTTTGCTGCCGCCCATCGGCCCATTGACGGGGCAGCGCGTGCTCATCACCGCGGGCCCAACGCGAGAGCGCATCGATCCCGTCCGTTTCATCAGCAATCGTAGCTCCGGGAAAATGGGATTCGCCGTGGCGCAAGCCGCGCGCGAAGCGGGGGCTGAAGTCGTGTTGGTTTGCGGTCCGGTGGCCTTACCGACACCTCCCGGTATTCGGCGCATCGATGTGGAAAGCGCCGCGGACATGCTCAACGCCGTCCTGCGTGAAGTAGACGGGACGCATATTTTCATTTCGACGGCGGCGGTCGCGGACTATCGTCCCGAACGGGCCGCGACTCAGAAGATCAAAAAGACCTCAGACAAAATGAACCTCGAAATGGAGCGCACCATCGACGTCATCGGCACGGTCGCCGCAAGACCCGAGCGCCCATTCGTGGTGGGGTTCGCGGCGGAGACGGAGACGGTTGAGCAGCACGCCCGCACTAAGCTGCTCAAGAAGAATTTGGATGCCATCGCCGCCAATGAAGTCGGCGATGACAAGGCCTTCGATTGCGCGGACAACGAATTGGTCGTGCTTTGGCGAAATGGGCGGCGTCAGCTCCAGCGCGCACCCAAAGCCGCTCTTGCGCGGGAGCTCATCGCGTTGATCATTGAATTGCGAGCCGAAGCGGCCTCTCGCTCATGCGCGGCGCGCGCATGAGCGCCGCGCACCGTCCACCTCTCAAAGTGAAGATCCTGGATGAGCGCATCGGCCGCGAATTGCCGCTGCCGGCGTACGCCACCGACGGCTCCGCGGGAATGGATCTTCGAGCTTGCCTGAATCAGCCGCTCGTGTTGGAGCCCGGCCGAGCGGAGCTCATTCCCACGGGCCTTGCGATTTATGTCGAAGATGCCGGTCTGGCGGCGGTGATTTTGCCGCGTTCAGGTCTCGGGCATAAACACGGTATCGTGCTCGGCAATCTCGTGGGCTTGATCGATTCCGACTACCAGGGTCAGCTGATGGTGTCGTGTTGGAATCGCGGCCGCGAGCCATACACCATTTCCCCAGGCGAGCGCGTCGCGCAGCTCGTTGTGGTGCCGGTGGTGCAAGTTCAGTTGGAAGTGGTGGCCGATTTCAACGCCACCGATCGAGCGGGCGGCGGGTTCGGTAGCTCGGGGCGAAGCTAATCCGCGACAGGGGCGCTAACGACTCAACGTTCGCGGCGAGTGCAGCTCGTTGTACCGATCGATGTCGTTCTGAAACTGCGAGCGCATCGTGGACTCTTCCACATCTTTCGCGGCGAGGGCGGACTGTTGCGAGCGCATTTCGTTCAGCGTGCGCATCAAGTCTTCCGCCAGATCATCCGGCATGCGGTGTGCGCTCTTGCTCGCGCTATAGGGCTTGAACATCAAAGCACGGGTTTGCAGCGCCAGCAGACGCTCTTGCAAACCGGAGACGTATTGCTCGGCGGCGGTTTTTTGCCCTTTGATTTGACCCAGCCGCTCGTCGCGCAGCGCTTCGATATCTTTCACCGACGTGTACGTTGTAAGCAAGAACGAGTCGCGTTGCTTTTGCCGCGACACTTCCTGGTACTGACGTGCATCGTCCGCGAGCTGCGCAGGCGTTCGGGGTGCGGCATGCCGCGCAACCTCAACTCCTTGGCTATTCAGTATCGAGCTGTCTTGCTGTGAGTATTGCGGCGGCAGCGTGTCGCCGTAATGCACGACCCCTTTTTCGTCCACCCAACGAAAGACGGTGGGGCTCGACTTCGAGCCCGGAGGCCCGGCATAAGCGAGGCTCGTGCACAACAGCGCGACGCCGAGGCAAATCGGCCTGAACGGCATGGAACTCCCCGCACGCAACCAAAGTCCGGGTATTGTGAACGAGCGAGACGACCGAGCAAACTCTAAACGACACCGTAGCGGTCTTTATACGCACGCAAAGATGTGAGCTGCTCTGCAGAAATGCGCGACGCGCTACCGCCCGGCTTCGCCAGCGCTTCGATTAGATCCGCCAATGTGATGATGCTCACACAGCGTAGGCCAAAATTCGCTTCCAGCTCTTGCACCGCGGATTGATCGCCCAGGCCCCTTTCCTGGCGGTCGAGCGCCAGCAGCACGGCGACCGGCTCGGCGCCGGACGCACGAATGAGCTCGATGGCTTCGCGCTTTGCTTTGCCGTCGGAAATGACATCGTCCACAATCACGACACGGCCGCGCAAAGGACTGCCGACGATATTGCCGCCCTCACCGTGAGCTTTTGCCTCCTTGCGGTCGAACGAATACGCGACGCTGAGCCCATGATCTTGCGATAGCGCGATCGCCGTCGCCGTAACGAGGGGGATTCCCTTGTACGCCGGTCCGAACAGCACGTCGTACTTAATTCCCGATTGCACGAGGGCCGCCGCGTAGCACTTGCCGAGTATCGCGGCCGCCTCGCCGTCGCTGAATAGGCCGGCGTTAAAAAAGTAAGGACTCTCGCGCCCCGATTTGAGCTTGAAGCTGCCGAAGCGCAAAGCATCGCGGGCCAGTGCGAGTTCGATGAAAGTGTCTTGGTATGTATGCATCGGAGGGCCTGAACAGGGAATCGACTACCACAAACGCGCGCGACGGTGCATCACACGATTGCGTGTGTCAACGCCGATCGTCGCTTCGTGTGGACAATGTGGCAGAGCTTGAGCAGGTCGCTATCATTGCGCGGATGAGAGTGATCACCGTTAATGTTTGTGGAATCCGCTCCGCCGCCGCCAAAGGCTTGTTCCGCTGGCTCGAGGCGCAAAACGCGGACTTTATTTGCCTTCAAGAGACCAAGTGTCATATCCATCAACTCGTCGATCACGATGTGGAGCTGCGCGGATATACGAGCCATTTCTACGACGCGCAGCGCAAGGGTTATGCGGGAGTCGCCATTTACGCGAAGCACGCACCGGACAAAATTCTGCGCGGCTTCGGCGTTTCCGAGTTCGACAACGAGGGGCGGTATATCGAGGCCCAAGTGGGAGCGCTATCGGTGGTATCGCTGTATTTGCCTTCGGGCTCCGCGGGCCCGGAGCGCCAAGCGTCCAAGGATCGCTTTCTCGCGGCATTCATGCCGTACCTTGAACGGCTGCGGCGAAGAAAGCGGCACTACATCATTTGCGGCGACTGGAATATCGCGCATAAGGAAATCGATCTCAGAAACTGGAAGGCGAATCGTAAAAACTCCGGCTTTCTGCCTGAGGAGCGCGCCTGGATGGATAGGCTATTCGGACCCACCGGCTTTGTTGACGCCTTTCGTGAAGTGAATCAAGAGCCGGATCAATACACTTGGTGGTCGAATCGCGGGCAAGCGCGCGCCAAGAATGTGGGCTGGCGCATCGACTATCAAGTGACCAGCCCGTCTCTCGTCGGCAAGGCACGCACCGTGTCTATCTATAAAGATCAGCGTTTCTCGGATCATGCGCCGCTGACCATCGACTACGAGATCGGCTTGCCATGAGCGGCAGCCTGGCCACTGCTCAGCCGCGCCGACGCGGGCCGCGCGGCTGGCTGGACGCCATGAAGATTTATCGGCAGTCCACCGTGCTGTCGATGTTATTTCTCGGCTTCTCGTCCGGCTTGCCGTTCATGCTCGTTTTTCAGACCTTGTCGGCGTGGCTGCGGCAGTCGGGAATCGAGCGCGCAACGATTGGCATGCTCGCGTGGGTTGGTCTCGCTTACAGCATCAAGTTTCTGTGGGCACCGATCGTGGATCGATTCTCGCTGCCGGTGTTGGATCGCTGGCTGGGGCGTCGACGCAGTTGGATGCTGGTCACGCAGATCGCGATTGCGGTGGGCCTGCTCAACGCCGGGCTGAGCGATCCGACACAAAGCATTCTTCACGTGGCGCTGTGTGCGCTGGTCATCGCCTTCAGCTCGGCGACTCAGGATATAGCCATCGATGCCTGGCGCATCGAATCCGCCTCCGCGGACTTGCAAGGCGCGATGGCCGCGGCGTATCAGCTCGGCTATCGAGTGGCCATGATGGTGGCGACGGCGGGCGCGTTCTGGATCGCCGCGGACTATGGTTGGCGAGTCACTTATACCGTCATGGCCTGTTTCGTCGCAGTCGGTGTCACCACGACACTGCTCGTAAAAGAGCCCGAGCGGCGTGCGCCTCAAGAGTCGGTGCAGAGTGAGAAGCGCGTGATTGATTGGCTCGAGCGCCGCGCCCATTGGCCGCAGGTGCTACGCAGCGCGGGCTCATCGTTCTTTGGCGCCGTGGTCTGCCCGGTTCTCGATTTCTTCGGCCGCTACGGGCTCGCCTTGGGTATCACCATCTTCGCGTTCATCGGCAGTTATCGGCTGACGGATTACGCGATGGGTGTGATGGCGAATCCGTTCTACCTGGACATGGGCTTCACGCTCAAGCAAGTCGCCGTGATCGTGAAAGGCTACGGCCTCATCATGTCCTTGATCGGCGTGATCGTCGGCGGCATTGCCGTGGCAAAACTCGGGAGAGTCGGCTCGCTGCTGCTCGGAAGCGTGCTCGTGATGTGCTCGAATCTGTTCTATGCGACGTTCGCATCGATCAGTGAGCCTAATGTGTTTGGGCTTGGGCTCATCATCAGTTTCGACAATCTCGCGATCGGCGTGCACGGCACGGCGTTGATCGCCTTCATGTCGACACTCACGAGCTCGAACTACACGGCCACGCAATATGCCGTTCTGTCTTCGCTCTATGCGATGCCCGGAAAGCTGTTGATGGGTACATCCGGCATCGTTGTCGACGCGATCGGCTATCCTTCATTCTTCATCTACACAGCCACCCTGAGCATCCCCGCTCTGATCCTCCTGTACTGGCTCAAGCGGCGCTATGAACGAGAAGTCCTATCTTGATCTGACCCACGTAATTTGCCGGACGGATGACGTTCCGGACGGCGGCTGTCTGGGGTTCACGATCGGCGCGGGCGATTGGCCGCTACGCGGATTGCTCGTGCGAATGCGCGACCAGGTCAAGGCTTATGTGAATCGCTGTCCGCATGCGCGGCATCCACTGAACCTCATGCCAAATCGGTTTCTCACGCACGACGCGTCGCTGATTCTGTGTTCATCGCACGGTGCGCTGTTCGAGAAAAGCACGGGATACTGCGTAGCCGGACCGTGCATAGGCCAATCACTCGAAGCGATACCGCTGCGCGTAGTGGATGGCTACGTGCTCTTAGAAGAAGCGCGGCCGGAGACAATCAGTCGAAGCGATTGATCGAATCCGCACGCAGCGAGGGGCCGCTGCTTGCATCCGAACGCATACCTTCTTCGGCTTCCGACTCGACATCCACCGAACCAGTCCAGTCTTCCGGAGGCTCGGCGGCTTCGAGCGCTCCATCCTCCCACTGGGAGGTCCAGTCTTCGATGTCCAGCTCTTCCACCGTACCGTCGAAGTACTGAATCTCGATCGTACCGTCATCCTCGTCTACGGCTACGACTTCGAACGTTTCGCCGCCGGTGACTCGATACCAGTTGCCGATGTTCGGTTGAGGGGCCGCCATTGAACTCTCCCAAAATCACAGCGCGAATTGATGTTGCACTCGCAGACCAACGCTTTCAAGCGCTGTTTGGGTTCCTGCGTCGCAGTGTTTATTGCGAGCGCGGCTGTCGCGTGTTGTATGCGGCTGACGAGACTAACTTGAGCGCGTGAAAGCTAAGTCCCACACATCGTGACCGAGCCGTTGCCCGCGTTTCTCGAAGCGTGTCTGCACACGCATCGCATCCCGCGGCACGTAATCGCCCGCAGGTGAAATATTGGTGAAACGCGCGCATGCATTCAGTACTTCCAACATGTGTTGTGCATACGGTGCCCAGTCGGTGGCGAGATGGAATACGCCGCGCGGTTTCAAGCAATCGGCGATGCATTCGACGAACGCCGGCTGAATGAGCCGGCGTTTGTGGTGCCTTTTTTTTTGCCAAGGATCGGGGAACAACACCAGCACTTCGTCGAAAGAGTCCGGTGCGATTTGTTGGTTTAGCACCTCAACCGCGTCGTGACAGCTTGCACGAATGTTAGTGAGATTCTGTTTCTCGGCGGATAGCAGTAACCGACCGACACCAGGCTTATGCACCTCGATGCCGAAATAGTCACGCTCGGGATGATTCGTCGCGAGCGTCAGTAAATTCTCGCCATTGCCGAAGCCGATCTCGAGCGTTCGCGGCGCGCCTCGTCCAAACAACGCATCGAGGTCGAGCTGCCGCGGTTCGAAGTCGATGCCATAGCGCGGCCAGCTTTCATCGAGGGCACGCTGTTGAGCATCCGTGATGCGGCCGCCGCGAACGACGAAGGAACGAATGGAACGAGGATGTGCGGTTTCAGTCATGGTGCGCCCATCTTAAAGGGACGCGACGCGCGAAACCCGGCTGCGCGCGGGCAAAAGGCGCCACTTTTGCCCGCTAGACCTCGCCGTGCCAGGAGAATCCATCGCGGCCGATGAGCGCGCTTGCCGCCGCGGGGCCCCAGCTGCCAGCCGTGTAGGTTCGGGGCGGCTCGTCGAATTGAGCCCACCCTTGACGAATGGGGTCGATCCATCGCCAGGCGGCGTCCAGCTCATCGCGACGCATGAACAAAGTGAGATTGCCCTTCACCACATCCATGAGCAGACGCTCGTAAGCATCGAGCCGCTGCTCTTTGAATGTACCGGCGAGATCGAGCGCGAGGCTGACCGGTCGCAGCCGCATGGTCTCACCGGGCTGCTTCGCGAGAATCGTCAGCGTGATGCTTTCGTCGGGTTGCAGTCGAATCACCAAGCGGTTCGGTGTGCCCGACGTGCTCGAAGCTTCGAAGATGGAATGCGGTACGTCTTCGAACGTCACCACGATTTCGGTGAGCCGTTCCTGCAAGCGTTTGCCCGTGCGCAAATAGAACGGCACGCCGGCCCAACGCCAGGTGTCGATTTCCGCTTTGAGCGCAATAAAAGTTTCCGTGCCGCTTCTTGCCGGAACGCCAGGCTCTTCCAGATATCCCGCGACAGGCTTGCCGTCTACCGCGCCCGCCTTGTATTGACCGCGAACCGTCTTCGCTTGCACATCACGATTCGTGATCGGGCGCAGTGCGCGCAAGACTTTCAGCTTCTCATCGCGAACGGCATCCGCATCGCTGCTCGCAGGCGGTTCCATCGCGAGAATGCAGACGAGCTGCAATAAATGGTTCTGAACCATGTCGCGCAGCGCGCCGGTTTGATCGTAGAACTCCCCTCGGCCTTCAGCACCGACGATCTCGGCAACCGTGACTTGCACATGCCGAATGCGGCCACGACACCATAGCGGCTCGAACAATGCGTTACCGAAGCGTAGCGCGATGAGGTTCTGCACCGTCTCTTTGCCGAGGTAGTGATCGATGCGATAAATCTGCCGCTCGTCGAAGATCGAGCCGACCTGTTGGTTGATGCTCTCGGCCGACGCGCGATCTTGGCCTAAAGGCTTTTCGAGCACGACCCGCGATTTTGGCGTGACCACGCCGGTGCTCGCGAGGTTTGCGCACGTGGCCGTGAATAGGCTCGGCGCCATGGATAGAAAAATCACGCGCACCAGCGCTTCGCGGCCTTTCAGCGCGCCCGCGAGCCGTTCGAAATCCTGTGAAACGGTCGCGTCCACACGTAAATAATCCACGAGCGACGCGAATGCTTTCCAATGAGCTTCGCTGAGCTCCTTTTCGGGCAAATGGCGTTTGCAGCTCGCTTCCACGTCTGCGAGATATTGTTCGCGCGACAAATCGCTGCGCGCCACGGCGAGAATGCGCGATTCCGCGGTGATTTGGCCTGCGGCCGCACGCCGATAGAGCGCAGGCAAAAGCTTGCGCATGGCGAGATCGCCGGTGCCGCCGAAAAGAATCAGATCGAAAGGGTCGGGTTTTTGCATAGTCTCAAGGACAGTAGCACAGCGACCGCCGTAGTAGAGTGGACGCGCTTAACACAAGATCACATGCTGAGATCATTTCACGTGAGCCCAAAAAAAATTCCGTTGCATCCTCGCGTTAGCGAGATCACCGTGCGCATCGAAGAGCGCAGTCGCGCGCAACGACAAGACTATCTCGCACGCATGCGCGAGCAAGCGGGTGCCAACACGACGCGCTCGCGCCTTTCCTGCACCAATCTCGCTCATGGCTTCGCCGCCTCAGCATCGTCGGACAAGGAAGCGCTGAAACAGTTGCGCTGGCCGAACCTCGCCATTGTAACTTCGTACAACGACATGCTCTCGGCGCATCAGCCATTCGAGCGCTACCCCGGGCTCATTCGTGTCGCTGCGCGCGAAGCGGGCGCCACGGCGCAAGTGGCGGGCGGTGTGCCCGCAATGTGCGACGGAGTCACGCAGGGGCAGACCGGCATGGAGCTGTCACTGTTCAGTCGCGATGTCATCGCTATGTCCACGGGTATCGCGCTCGCACACGGCATGTTCGATGCGACCTTGTGCCTTGGTGTGTGCGACAAAATCGTTCCAGGCTTGCTGATTGGTGCGTTGGCGTTCGGCCATCTGCCGACGATCTTCGTGCCTGCCGGCCCGATGCCATCGGGTGTGGCAAACAAAGAAAAAGCGCGCATTCGCAAGTTGTTTGCGGAAGGTCGATGCGGTCGCGACGAGCTCTTGGAATCTGAAGCGGGCAGTTATCACTCCGCCGGAACATGCACATTCTACGGCACAGCGAATAGCAATCAGATGTTGATGGAGGTGATGGGGCTGCACTTGCCGGGCAGTGCGTTCATTCCGCCTAACACGCCACTTCGAGATGCACTGACTGCCGCTGCGGCAAAGCGTTCCGCACGCATAACCAGGCTGGGCTCCGAATATTTGCCGATCGGCGCGATTGTCGATGCCCGTGCGATCGTGAATGCGATCGTGGGCTTGTTGTCTACCGGAGGATCGACGAATCACACTTTGCATCTCATCGCGATGGCGCGCGCCGCGGGCGTGTCGGTGGATTGGAACGATTTCAGTGAGCTCTCGGACGTCGTGCCGCTGCTCGCACGCATTTATCCGAACGGCGCCGCGGATGTGAATCACTTTCATGCGGCAGGCGGTATGGGCTTTCTCATTCGCGAGCTGCTGAACGCCGGGCTCATGCATGAGGATGTACTGACCGTAGCGGGGCAAGGGCTCGAGGCTTACACGCAAGAGCCCCATCTCTCCAACGACGGGCTAGCGTGGCGCGAGTCTCCCAGCGTGAGCGGCGATACTTCGGTGTTGCGGCCGGCAAGCGCTCCGTTCAGTGCGAATGGCGGGCTTAAGCTCATGAGCGGGAATTTAGGTCGCGCCGTCATCAAAGTGTCCGCGGTGAGAAGCGAGCATCGTGTGGTCGAGGCGCCGGCTCGCGTGTTCGAAGATCAGGAGCATGTGCTCACCGCATTCAAAGCAGGGGAGCTCACTAGGGACGTCGTGGTGGTCGTCAGGTTCCAAGGGCCGCGGGCGAATGGTATGCCGGAGCTGCATAAGCTCACTCCTGCGTTGAGCTCGTTGCAAGACAAAGGTTTCAAAGTCGCGTTGGTCACGGATGGAAGAATGTCGGGAGCATCGGGCACCGTACCGGCGGCGATTCACGTGACGCCCGAGTGTTTGCACGGCGGGGCGCTTGCGAAAGTGCGAGATGGCGACATCGTGAGACTCGATAGTCACACGGGTGAGCTCGAAGCGTGT
>Ga0307515_10006278_pt1 | contig 23846 bp, 12 predicted proteins | sample 17_EM_MG_FD_194513 | JGI IMG/M metagenome (GOLD analysis project Ga0307515, IMG submission 194513) | Populus trichocarpa ectomycorrhiza microbial communities from riparian zone in the Pacific Northwest, United States - 17_EM | ecosystem: Host-associated > Plants > Roots > Unclassified | place... | reverse complement strand
TGTGGAAAAACATCGCAGCAATCCACAGTATTTTAAAGGAAAAAATTACAAAGCAAAAATTTTAACCAGGTCAATATTTAAAAAGTAAAATCAATAAAAATAATTTTGAAAAAAAAATAAAAGGAAAAAAAGAAAAAATAAGAAAGTTGAAAAAAAAAGTAATTTTGAAAAAAAAATTGAAAAAAAAAACCACTATAAATTAATATTGTAATCCACAATGTTTTTGGATATAAAAAATAATAATAATTCCCCACACCATTTAGATATGAGTTAATATTCGTACTCTTTTTACGTCGGTCACAGTTCAAGAGATAGATTTAATATGATTGGTTCAAGACGCTGTAATTATACTTTCTTCAATTTACAAACTATTATATCATAATAGTTTATTTAATTAATTATCTTGTAATAATTATTGTAGTTACTAATATTATTTAAAAGTAAAATAAATGATAGACACCTCGTGATTACAAACTATTAAAAAAATTAATTATTAAATAAATCATAAGAAATTATTTTATATTTTTATAATTGCTTCGTAATTATAATAATTATAAACAATTACGTACAATTTTATTACATAAATAAAAAAGTTACCGAAGAGGAAAAAAAAATATTGTTTGAATTGTAGAGGAATTATTTGTAAGTGATTACAAATGATTGAATCTTATTATTTTGTAACTTTAAAAACACTATAGCACTTTAAAATAACCATAAAAAGCCACTAAAATTTAGTCGTCACTCATAATTAAGAGTGAACAAATAAATAAAAAAAATGATTAAATCAAGAAAATCGGAAAAAAAATAACTGAAAAAACCGAACCTTGAAAAAAAATCGATTAAAATTTTGAAATAACTGACCGATTTGGTTCGGTTTTATAAGGCTGAAACCGAAAAAACAGAATCAAACTGAACCGAACCCAAATAAAAAAAACTGGAAAAAAAACCGAGTCAAACCAGAAAAAACCGAGTCAAATCGGTTTGAACCGGTTTTTGTCCAAAAACAACTGAATCAAACCGGAAACCGATCAGTTTGAACCGGTTTCGGTTTTTATTTTTATTTTGGTTTGGTTGCATTTTTTATAAAAACTAAACCGAACCGAAAATGATCATTTTTATTCGTAATCGTAGAATTAAGGTTCATGCATCACTAAGTATTATCAATATTCATATCCATATCTATATTCATATGATGATGATGATGATGATGATGATGATGATTGAATAAACGTGCAAAATTCCCACCAAATCAGGCACAAAAAGAAGCTCTCTCCCTCCTTTCAAATTGACTTGTTGCCCTGGAGGACCGGCGTTTACACTCCTTCAAAGAGTTCTCCAATACTAATTAATTTTAAATAAAAAATAATAATCTAAAATTTTGATGAAAGCAGATTACACTACAACCCCTATCGGAGTTAATATGCATGACAACTTGAAAAAGTTGGTGCCCTACTCTCTCCCAATTCCTTCTAATAATTTTTAATTAATATTAAAAAAAACTAAAAAAAAAAAGAGAAAATATTGTTCACCTAGATATAATTCACTATGGATAACAATAGCATTTTCTCCTTCTTGGCCTTAAAAAAAAAATCTTAGCCAATTGTTTAATGGTAAAATAGTCTTTGCATTAGGATAATTTTGGTGTTCTAAAATTGAATGGGAGCAAGACGGGAATTTTGCATGTTAATTTATAGTAAATTTTTAGCTTTTACGAAGGGTTATTTTTGTATTTTTATAGAAAAAATATAATAAAATAATCTATCTACCCTTCAAATGAAAAAAAAAATTAACTAACAATGGGATGCTTTTCGTAGTTTTAAATTTTGTTGCATAGTAAAAAGACATTGATACCATTAATGTCAAATAATTTAACCCTTGGGTTAAAGGGTAATTTTTTTCATTTTGTTGCTGGTTTTTTTTAAGTAATGAGTTGGGGTGAGATTATTTAAGTACCTTCATATAGTTCATATTATACTCAATGCTCATTTGTTACCTCAATTAAGATAATATGTATATGGATCAAAACATAACATTCTCTATATATTATGACTTAGTGATTTCAAATCTAAAGACCACTTACATAACCGTCATATGAGTCTTTTCATAAATATAAGTGATCTCTCTATATGAAATTTCTATGCTGATCAGTTCAGTGTACATGTCTTATGATAAGCACCTACATATTAGTTCCAGGTATCTCTTATATCTCACCTTTTGAGAACAGTTGCTTCCTTTCATAAAGGAAATAACATAATATGTATCAATCTCTACAACTCTAATAAATGTCCAGTATTTAAGAGAGTATCGACCAAGAACATTTTAGAAACAATACATTGATGCAATAGGAATCTCATAATTATAACAACTTTATAATTTTTTTTGCAAAGCAATTTTATCTCATGGACTTTATCTTTACTCTAAATTCATAAATAAGTATTAGATTCATTAATCGAATATTATATGAATTAAACTTTTATTAATAAAAAAAAATATGTATTTACATGAATATAATAATGTCACGTGTAACCAACTGATTGACTACAAGGCATATTAAACTAAAAATTAGATTTATAACTCGAGTCGCGAATTTTATTTACTTCTTTAAAAAACGTTTGTGCATCCCTAACATCGTATTTTATGCTAAAAAAAATTGATCCAGCCCATGGAGTAGCGTGCCCGTGAATCTAATTTTAGACTAATATTAATAATTAACCAACTTCTACTTATATGTAGTATATTTATAAAAGCATAAAAGAAAACCAAGTTTCATGAAGCTTTGTAAATTAGTCATATTAGCCCTTTCACTTTAATTTTGGTCACTTGAAACCTTGTTTATTGCTAAGGGTAAACCTTTAGTAAGAAATTTATTTGTAGACCTGCACTACGTTGTGGGCAAACTAAATATTGTTTAAACCTAAAAAAAATCCAAATCTCAAGGTATTATCATGTATTATTATTAAACTTGAAAATACATTCATTTTGAATTTATTTCCATCAAGATAAATTTTTTTATTAAAGTATCTTTTGTTTATCTTAGTAAATGCAGGGTTTTTAAATGGAATCATTGGTTCCCTTTAAAAAAATATTTTATGAAAAATATTTTATGATTGTTAAATCAAGTTAACAAAAAAATCAATGTTGCGATGTCGCGATCACACAAATTAATTACTCTAACTTAAACAAATAAGATAGTATGAAGCTGACACGATCAAAGAGTTGATGTCTTATCCCAAGTGCAGGAGTGTCGAAGTAATAAATAACCCAGCAAGACCGGGGTCGAACCACATGGAAGTGAACTATATAAATTATAAATAATAATAATGATATTGATGTTGAAGAGTACTTTGAGATGTAATAATGATGAAAATATTAAACAATGATAAAACAATTGTCAAAGTTAGAGGATCTACTAATGATAATTCAAATAAGCATAGTATAAACTCCTTTTTATTACTCAACTGGAAACCACACAAAAAGGAGGTTCCAATCGGATGATTTATCATTAATGGCTCATTATAAAGTACTAACATGATCATATTAATTATCTTATTTTTGTAACACCATACTTATAAATATCATCAGGCATTCATGTTGCTAACTTATGTTAACAACAAATCAAGTTCCTCGCATAACAACGATGTCAGCTGAAGACTATGAAGGATCAAGTATTTGATGTACCAAGTGTTATACAACACAAATCTAGTTAACCATTTAACAAGCAAGGTATTAATAATGAGTAAGATAAAAAGATAAGACATGTTAATAGCAAACTTTCTTGGATATAAACATTAAAGTCCATGTTGAGTTTATAATATACCTATTCTAACACCATTAGAGAAACTTTTTCACCTTGACATAATTAATTTAGCTAAACATAATGAAGAAGAAGAACATAAATAAACTAGATAAGAACATAATTATGATGAAAAGAACTTAAGCATTACAAAAATATAAACAAAGAAAGCAAGAACATGATCTTGATCTGAAAACCAAGATGACTAAATACATGGAAAATGCCTCCTTTTATAGGCTAACATTCAAAACTATTGATTGGTTGACTAAGAAAATAGTTGGTGGCCAATCATTGACTTGGTGACTGGTTTCTTACATTGTTGGCTGGTTATTGATATTGTTGGCTGGCCAAAACGCCATTGCTAACATCAGAATTCGAGCCCATTGTACTCATGAAAGTTGTTGGCCATTGTCTCAGCTTTTCAAGAAAAATATCAGAGCTCATTTGGACTTCTAGAACTTGAGATATGAGCTGAAAACTGAACAGTGTCTGAGCTGTAGGACAGATTCCGACTTCTCCGTTAATGTTAAGATTTGAACTTGAAAATGGGAGATTTGAATCTTGCATTCCTCATGAAAGTTTTAGACCTATGTCTTAGCTTTCCATACATATAAAGCAGACTTAAATCCAAGGTCTACAACTCCAGTTATGATCCAATAACCGAATGGTATTCCAGTTTGAACCAGCATCTCTTCTCTTAGCCCTTTCTTTGTCTTCTCAATTTCAATAGTTAATCACATCAATCAATCCTTTGAATTATGAGATATACCTGCATTTAAAATGAGCATTTACCATAAATTAAAGATATCTTATATTATCAGACTTGTTATTATAAAACATGCTTTAGTTAGGGAATTTAATGATACTTTAAGTGCAATTTGATGATATAAAGCCTTAATCAGAATGCACTTTTAAGTACTAATCAGGAGCAAGCAAGGGGTCGATCTCACGAGGAAGATCTAGTTCAAGTCTTTATGCTAAATGATTCAAAGTTGGGGGGTTTTGGGTTTTGAGGTTATTTAAGAGAAAAACCTTGGTCTCAAGTAAACATCCACCTACGAAAATCAAAACTAATCATTGAAATTATATGTCAATTTCTATTTTGAATATTTATATTTCCTTAACATTAGTTAATTAACCGATCCACAGTGTAACTAACCTTAACCATTAAACAACCACAATATTCACATTAGTAATTTAATTCAATGGTAGCCCTAAGAACTAGATAGATTGATAAATCTAGACAACATAACTATTTGCAGTCTATGTTTGACTTAATTGAATGTTTTTCTTAAGAGTAACAACATAGATCCACCATAATTATTAAACTTAGTCGCTTCACAAGTTTAAATATCACATCTTTAGTTTTGATAGCAAACTTAGCAATAGATTGGTTAGAATAATAATTTAGAGCCCTCTCTAACAATCAAACTAAACAATAATAAGAAATAAGCATAGAAACATTCATACTCATTATATAAATTAAAAAGAAAAGATAAAATAGATCTCACAGTTTTTGAAATCCAAAGGTTTCTGTATCCTTTCAACCAAGAAAAATAATTTAACCTTGCATATCTATTGAAAAACTAAGGAAGATAAATGATGAAAACATAATTCCAGGTATATATGAGAAAAAGGGTGAGAGTTTCTTTCTTCTTTCTAGCCACCCTCCTTTTTCTTTCTCTCTTTCTTTTTATTTGATAGGAAACCCTAATCCCCACACCCCTCCAATCCCTTTGTATCCTTAAAAATAATAATAGTCCTTTCCAAAGTAGACAATCTACATTTAAGTAGTACAATAACTTCTTTCTTAAAAAGAAGGAAAAATATCTTGCACAAAATCTTCAAGCTTTGAATTTGGACTTAGAGAAGTTAAATTAACCAAATAAAGAACTTTTCCATACAAAAAAATAATTTCAATGTCGGTTTGGGTACTTGGGAAGTAAGTTGGACTTGTTTCTTCACAAAACCTGTCTGCTGATAGAATTTATAAGTTGTCTTAGAAAACTCATATCTCTCTCACATGACCTCTTTTGCTGCTGCAATTTGATAGGTTGATATGTCTTTGAGTCAAGCATCCAAAAAAATTGAGTTGACATCAAATGGACTTCTCTAACTCAAGATATTTAAGTTGGAATGACCGAAGGTCAAAACTGGCAGAATGCGAGACTTCTTTTAGAAAGCTGTGATTTATATGCTCTTTCTCTTTTTTATTTTTCTTGCCATATATGTATAGAAAGTTTTGGATTTTAGCTTTATAATGCCACTAGAATCACTTCATTTCAACCTCCGTAACTCAAGTTCTGCATAAAACATTGATTAGAGGTCAAATATGCCAATATTCAATCCTAAAATAGTTTTTCTCATAATTTTAATAAACTTGTTATTAAATTCTAAAATGCATGCAAATACATATTTTGAATTTTTGTATGAAAATACTATGCAATATGATTATTATTATTTTATATTTTTGAGATACTTAATTGTATGCAACACAAAAAAAACATCTTTTGTAGTTTTCTTGAGAGTAAAAAAAATTAAGGTTTAAGGGGGGGATTTTCCTAAAAAACAAAAAAACAACATCCTAAAAAAAGGGAAACAAAAGAAAGGTGATTTTATGTTTTTATATAATTCTTTTCTCTTTTTCCTTTTACCATTTATTTTTTATTTCTTTTTGTTTTTGCCGGGTTCGACCCGAAAGAGGTGACCCGGTTGGGTTGACTCGGTTGGCGTTGACTCGATTGAATCAATGTAGAAACAAACCAAAGGAAAAAAAACCATGAACAAAACAGATCAAATGATGCAAAAACTCAAAAAACAAAACGGATCAAAACAGAAAAGACAAAACAAAACAAATAAAAATGTTCTTCAACTCCTCACAAAACATGATTTTCAATCCAGAGCAGATTTTGAACAAATGAGGGGATGTTTCTATTTGTAATCTTCCATAGAACAAGAATTAAAGGTCCATTTCTCCTAATGACAAACAGAATCACACGATTTTGCCTATAAAGGGTTTTGGTTCGAAATCGAAACCCTAGGATTTAAATCCATCAAAACCTGTTATTGATGCAAAAAAAAAAAAACTTCTAGATTACTTATCAAAGATGGTGGGCAGACCTCTCTGAACCAGAAAATAAATCGAACAAGATCTGAAACTAGTACCTAAGGTAAGATTCAATGGATGAATCTCCCTTAAAAACACAGAAACCAGCAGATGCCAAATGCGCCTAGAAAGGCCATTTCTTGCCTTTAAAATGTGTCTTTCCTATCCCCACAGATGAAACTATTGATGAGGAACATAATTATGGCCAAAGAAACAACAAAATAACACAAAAACTAAAAAAATGCATTAATTCCAAACCTAAATGCTACCAACTCAAAACAACAATCAAATTTTGACAGAAAGAGCATCAAAATCTGACCATTTTCACTTCAAATGGTCAAACCAACTATCTAGAATCAGGAGCTATCCTTTCATTTATAGAAAGTGTCACTGCCCCTTTGTTGCCACCTATGGCATCCTTTAAACCCAAGTTTCATGCAAAGGAATGCCAGAAAAGCAATCAAAAACATATCATGGCATTTCAAACTTTGTGTTAAAGATAAAAGAAGGATCTAGCAGGCCTCATGGACTCCACTTTCAAGGTAAGAAAGTGTATACCTTTTTAACTTTGAAAATCCAAATCTGGATTGGTTCTTGGTATTGCCTCCCTTTCTTTTTGTTTCTAGACCTTCCTAGACCAGAGCTAAAGCTTTGAAAGCTTTCTAAATAGGACCCTTGCCCCTTAGTCTAAGTTTCTTTCCTCTTCTCTTCTCTTCTCTTCTCTTTTCTTTCCCTTTATTTCTTTATGTTTTCTCCCCAATTTTTTTCTCGTGTCCCTCCTCTCTTTTGTTTTATTTTGAATTTTTTTGAAAAATAGCAACTTCAACATCGATTTCAAATTTGCGTTAAAAATTGAATGCGTAGGAAAATGATGCTGCAAGTGACACATAAACATCAAAAAACATATTTTTTAGGTTTTGGTTGTTTTTTGCTATTTTTGGTTTTTTCAAAAATTTAACGAAAATTAGGTAGAAACAAATGTCTCCTTTTTACAATGCTTACGAAGCAAAACCTCATCAATGTTTAGCATAGTAAGCTTGTAAAGAAAAAATATCTTCTTGTCTTGCTAAGTGATCCACTCATCCAAAGATTTTGCTTTTTAAAAGAAAATGTTCTCATTAGTATGGATGACTTGCCCCTTTTAAAGTTCAAAAACTAGTCTATTTTCTTGGGCGACTTGCTTATACACACTAACACTAGTCTATTTTTACGGGTGACTGGCCCTTTCTGAAATTTAAAAAAACTTTAGCAAGTGTCCATGCTTCCCTGAAAGTGGTCTCATTATCTCGGGCAACTTACCCATTTTGAAATCCAAATACTGGTCTATTTTAACGGGTGACTAGCCCTTTCTAAAATTCAAAAACTGGTCTATTTTCATGGGCGACCTCCTCTTTTTTCATAAAATGGTCTATTTTCGCAGGTGACCTGCCCTTTCTACAATTCAAAAACAGGTATATTTTCATGGTCAACCTACCTTTTTTTTCTTATAGAAAATGGTCTATTTTCACAGGCGACTTGCCCTTTCTGAAATTTAAAAACTAGCCTATTTTCATAGGCGACCTGCCCCTTTTCATAAAACGGTCTATTTTCACGAGTGACCTGTCCTTTTTGAAATTCAAAAACTAGTCTAATTTCATGGGCGACTTGTCCCTTTTCAGAAAATTCAAAAATTGATCTATTTTTATAAGGGACCTACCCTTTCAGAAAACTTGGTCTATTTTTACGGGCAACCTCCTCTTTAAAAAATATTGGTCTATTTTCATGGGTGACTTGTCTTTTTTAAAACTGGTTTATTTTCACGAGCAACCTCCCATTTAAAGGAATTGGTTCATTTGCAAGGGCAACTTGCCCTTTTAAAAACCGATCTATTTTCGTAGGCGACCTTCCCTTTAAAAAAATTGGTCTATTTTCATGGGCGACCTCCCCTTTCAAAAACTAGTATATTTTCATGGGCGACATGCCCTTTCTGAGATTCAAAAACTTGCTGGATTTCATCAAGGATTTTTTTTCTAAAAAGATTCAAAAACATTTATGCAATGCTTTGGGATTCCATGACATGCATGTATCCTTGCCTACTTTGAAATATAGCCTCCCCTCTTTAATGCTCCATCATCATAGGGTGTCTTTGTTTGCTATCCAAAAGCCTTCTCAGTTTTTTCTGATTCATCAGGCCATCCGAGTCTACTGTATCCTAGTCCTCTACTCAAATGCAAATGCAGTGCCCATCCCGGGCTGTCCGCAATGATTACTGCTCTCATTGTTCATCAAGCCTAATCATGCCCCTAAAGTGTGGTGTTGTTTGGTTCATCATAAATGAGTTTGAAATAATCATTCTGCTTATTTAATTCTCTCAAGAATTGTCATTTGATTGGCTATGTGCATCTTGCCAACAATCATCATAAATGTTTTCTAGTGTTAACCTCATCTTAGATTTTCAATTGGTCATGATGTTGTCTTTAGTTGAACCATACTTTGATAAGTAAAAAAAGGCTCATTATTGTATGCTTAATGTCCTTCTCAATTCCTCTTAGCCTGTCTAACCATATCATGAAAAGAAATGCATTATCATCATCACTGATATTCCCTTTTTATCACTCATATTCATGTGGTTAGATACAACTTGAATCAATGAGCTTCAAAATAGATTGTCTCATAGTCAATCTTGGTGGCGTGTAGTTATCCAAATGCACCCATGCAATCACATCTTTTAGGTGTCATCACCATACTTTAGAGGGCAAACCAAGATTTCAGACATGAATATGCCCCTTAAGTGCATCGTTACTCTCAATTGTTGTTGGAATTCACTCATTCATAAATTGTCTTTAAGCAACATTGCCCTTAGTTGATCTGATATGCTCGTTCTTCTGTCTATCAACAAAGAGCATTTGTTATTGCCAGATGTTAAACATAGTTTCAATGGATTTCATTGGATCATCATTTAATTATGTTTCTTTGCCCCCTAGCTAATCTGAATATTGTTTGCATTCCCTCCTAGGGTGCATCGCATTGCCCCCAGTTGCTCAACTGTTAAATGAGTGTCGAGAAGTGTTGATGTCATTTTTATCAAGGATTTTGCAAACCCGGTCTATGGTTTTTTGTTTGAGAATTTTCTCTTGTTCTAGAATCAACTCTAATTTTTCAAAAATCATGTCAATTCAAGTCTAATTGTTGAAATGAAATCAGAAAGATGTCAATGTTAAAAGTATTTTTAAAAATCAAGCGTCTTTGATCAAAGACCCAACACACGCTACTCAACACATGTAATCATTTGATTATTTTGTATTTTGAAAACAGAAATTGACTTGTTATAAAATTAAAATAATTTTCCTATGGTTTTTTGTGTCATTTTTAATATCTAATTTTGGGTATGTCAATTGATGGTATGTGACGAGGTGATCTTTAATGGATTTCAACAATAAGAGGTTTTGAGTAAAGACTCGAGGTTTTGTTGAAAATTTATCTTTTTTTATCATCTATTTTATCAGCATGCATAATAACTGGTAACTTAGTTCATAAAGCCATGACTCTTATAGAAAAGCTCTTCAAGTTTTGAGAGCGTTATTTATTGGTTCAAATCGCTTACTTGATTAAGAAAGGATTTTAAAAAGCATGTAATGCAAGCTATGGTTCATGGCTACGAAAGAAAGGGAAATTCATAGGCTAAAAAGTGTTTGAGGGTTTCAAAGACCTAGGATCATCATCAACTATTCATTAACTCTCTTTCTCTTGTTGTCTTTGTAGAAGAAAATGATATGTCATGTTCACCTAAAAGATCAAAATTCTCTTAATAAAGGTCATAAAGCAAATCCAACCTTTTCTTTTATGAATAATCAATCTAAACATTTGAAGACGCGAGAGACTTTATCACAGATATCAAAAGACATGTTCATGGTTTAATATCTTTTTTCTTTTCTTCTTCTTCTTTTTTTTAAACTCTCGCCCTCAGCATCGACTTATAGCATTTGTTGCGCCCTTTCTCAATTAAAAACCTTTTTTGCCCTTCCAAACTTGATAAGAATTTTCTTGCCTTTAATCTTGAAGTGTAGGTGATTTCTTCTTTTTGGCTTTCACATAGCTTTCCTAAAAGTCTTCTTGGATGCCCCTAGTCTAGGGCTTTTTTCACTTTTAGCCCTTTCTCAATCAATGGTCTTCCATTCTTAGCATTCTTTTCTACATTGAGTCAAACATTGTCTTCATATTTTCAACCAAATTTCCCTCACTTGCTCCTAGTGTGGGAGTGTGATCCATGTTAGGGTTTCTTTTCGAAAGAAAGATTTCATTAGGCTCAAATTGGGATTTGCAAAGGATATATATTTTAATAATAGTGAAGGGAATAAACAAAGATGGTCTTTTCTCATTTCTAGCAAGGTCAACTAAAATCAATAAATTTTGATCTCGTTCAGTGTAATGATTTGGATATGTAAAGAATAATGATTCGTGAGTCCATAACTACTGAATCCACTACAAGTCATTATACAAACTACTAAAACTTAACTATATGATATGTGGTTCAACTTTGTATGCGAACTCAAAATTTGTTTAGTCACCCTATATTATTTATCATGTTAATTTAACAAACATTGAGTAATTTCTGCAATCAAAACACTTTTAATCTTTTAGGATTAACTGGCCTAATTTCGCATGTTGGAGTTCGATCAAAATATTTTGTCAAAATAAAATGCTAAACATCTTCGACTTCAAAACAACAAAGAGACAAAGAGAGACATATTTCGTTAAAGGATGAGATGTGATCCCAAAATAAAATACAAAATAGCAAAATTTCATAACAAAATCATTGACAATCGACATCCTAATCAGCTTCTTTAGCAATCATATATGTCTTGTCATCGCTTATTGATCTTTGCTATGCTTGTTATGATACAACAACAATATGATCGTTGATATTATCCTTCATAAAGTCAACCTACCTCTTGCTCACCATCTTTTGAACATGATATTTGAAATTTTTGCAATTTTCAGTTAAATGTCTCAGAACCCTACCATGATATTCACATCTCTCATCTAGATTATACAACTTAGGAAATGGTGGTTGCATGGGATTTGATGGAGTCAGGGGAATAAATCTGGAATCTAACAGATGCCGGTAGACAAACTCGAGTGGTAAAGGTATGATAATCTTTAGCAAAGATATTTGAGCAGATAACGCTGCAACGGGACCTAGTTGGACCACGCAACTAGGGTTTCCCACCTGAGAGTCATCTTCTAATTCATCTCTCGTTATTGTTCTAAAATCCATGGTAGGACCTTCAATTTTTTTCATTTTGATAGCTTGTTCAATTCTTTCGACAATCCTCACGGCTTTATAGAAATGTTAAGATGAGTTTCCCATCAAATACTTACAATAAGGGGATTGGAAGGTGTTAGCGAACAACATCACCATTTCTGTTTTTATCAGTAGAGGTTGGACATATGTTGCCTTATCTCACCATATTTGCGCATATATCCTCACAGACTCTTGGTTTCCCTTCTCCATGAACATCAGGCTAGTTCTGTCAGGAAAAGTTTCTAGATTTAATTTAACTAATTCAAGAAGGCGTATGCCAAATCCTTTCACTTATTAATCTCGGTACTATTCAGTCTCATATATTAGCTCAATATAGACCCTATGAGACTATCCTGAAAAAAAATAGATTAGCATTTTATCATTATGGATCACTTTAGCCATTTTATTGTAGTAGATCGGAGATGGGTGTTCAGGCGTTATAGCTTGGTGTACTTGATGATGTCTGACACTCGGAACTCCTTTGAAACCATAATTTTTTTGAACCAAACAAACTTCAGCTGCTAAAATAGGGTTAATTAGATTATTCCTTTCAACTGTTTTTCATCTCTCTTCTAGAGTAACCCATTTATCATAGTCCATGCGACTAGTAGACCTATCGTCAGAAGGTTTTTTTGTTGTTGGATCCATAGTGACTTGAGCTTTAGTTGGCTGGATGAGGGCAAAATGGACAAAATATTGCTCATTTACTGAGTCTACCCTTAAGTTCTGAGATGTGTGAGGGACGTGGGCTAACAGTGCTTCCACGAGAGGTTGTGCAAACGTTCATTTTCCATTCTTGAAACCCAACGTTTGTTCAAACAGATTTGTGAGTCTAGGTATTTCACCTTTGATGCTCTAAATTTTCTTTTGATAATGAGCCTTTATCTGAGCCATTTCTTCTTTTTCCATTTTTTTTTATCAATCAAGTGTAGTAGATTTTAGGTTAGAGACCTACGTTTCAACCTTTCAATGATATATGCATGTAAGGATACATGCATGTCAAATGTATGAGCATGTTTTTATATGATGAACTTGCCCTTTAAGGAATCACTAACACTCGTATGGGGGACTCTCGTTGTTCTAGTGATCACCCCTATGAATGCAATATGGGGACTCAACAGGTAGTGAGATAACTCGTATACCAATCACTAACACTCCAAGCACTCAACTAAGAGTTGGATGGTTTCATGAACTTAAACCCTGACTGAAAGTCATAGGGTAAGCCGTTACTTCCCCATCTAACCTGAAGTTTCCATGTTCTTATCCCAGAGCAATATATCAAAAATAAACTAATGATGCATGAAAACATATACACATGGGCTAAAGCATAAATAAAATAAAATAAGTCAAAATACAAAAATTTAAACACATCAAAACAAATAAACCACATCAAATACACAAAGCTTAATCTAATACAACAACAAAAAAATACCTACCCCAGTGGAGTAGCCATTATGTCGCACGTGGACGTGCGGCGTTGGGGGGTCGTTTGGAGTCGCCACCTAGTTGTTTGGTTCAAGGTCGCTAGGAAACCCGAGTGTACTGGTTGTCGAAGATTTGAGGGTAAGGGACTGGTTGTGGCTAGAAAATGTATTAGCACCCCTAGCGCACCCTACCTGAGGTAAGCTGTTTTACGGTTTCATGTGGTTTAGAGGTTTTTATGGTTTTCTAGTTGGTGGTCTATTTGTAATTTAGGATTGAGATTTACTCGTATGAATAAATCTGGTGTTTAAAAATTTAGTATGGACTCGTGTGCTCAAATAAAGTTTTAGAAAAAAAAAAGATTCTTTGTAATTTGTGCATTATGGTGAAAGATACTCCCAATTAAAATTGGTAAATATTAAAAATAACTCTAAGAATTTTCTAGTCAACTCCGATATTTCAAATATCAGCCTCACTTGTAAGTCCAGCGTTTTATACCAGGATTTTTAACCACTAATTTTCATGAATTAAAAAATAATGGTTTATTGAAATATTGACCAAATTCTCATGAATTTATTAAACTGGTTATTAAATCCTAAAATGCATACAAATATGTATTTTGAATTTTCATATGAAAATACTATGTAATATGATTTTCTTTGTATTTTTTAGACACTTAGTGATATGCAACACAAAAAAATATTTTTTGTAGTTTTCTTGAGAGTAAAAAAAAAAATGATGTTTAAAGGGGAATTTTCCTAAAAAAAACATCCTAAAAAAAGAAACAAAAGAAAGGTGATTTTATGTTTTTTTAATTCTATTTTCCTTTTATCCTTTTTTTTGTTTTTTTAATGCTAGGTTGACCCGAACAAGTTGACCCGGTCGGGTTGACTTTGTTGGGGTTGACCCGATCGAGTCAACTCAAAACAAACCGAAGGAAAGAAACCAGGAACAAAACAAATCAAAAGTGGAAAAAACACAAAAACTCGAAAAGTTTTCAATAAAAAACGGATCAAAACAAAAAAGACAAAACAAAACAGATGAATGTTCTTTATCTCCTCACAAAATATGATTTTCAATCCATAGCAGATTTTGAACAAAAAAAGGGATGTTTCTATTTGTAATCCTCCATAGATCAAGAATTAAGGGTCCATTTCTCCTAATGACTAAAAGAATCACCCGATTTTGCCCAAAAAGAATTTTGATTTGAAATCAAAACCCAGAAACTGGCAAGATTTAATGGATGAATCTGCCTTAGAAACACAGAAACTGGCAAATGTCAAATGCGCCCAGAAAGGCTATTTATGTCCTCTAAACCGTGTCTTTCATTTTCCCATAGACCAAATTATTGATAAAGAACCTAATTATGGCCAAAGAAACAACAAAATAACACAAAAACAAAAGAAATACATTGACTACAAACCTAAATGCTACCAACTCAAAACAACAATCAAATTTTGACAGAAAGAGCTTCAAAATCTGACCAGTTTCACTTCAAATGGTCAGACCAAGTACTTAGAAGCAAGGGTTATCCTTTCATTAACAGAAAGTGCTCCTATCCATTTGGTGCCATCTTTGGCATCTTTTAAACACAAGTCTCATGTAAAGGAATGCTAGAAAAGCAATCAAAAGAATATCATGGCATTCAAAACTTTGGATTGAAGACAAAAGAAGGATCTTGTAAGCCTCATGGACTCCATTTTCAAGGTAAGAACGTGTATACCTTCTTAGCTCTAAAAGTCTGAATCTGGATTGATTCTTGGTATTGCCTCCCTTTCTTCTTATTTCCAGACCTCCCTAGACTAGAGCTGAAGTTTTGAAAGCTTTCTAGATAGGACCCTTGTCGCCCCTTAGCCTAAGTTTCTTTCCTTTTTTCTTTTCTTTTCTTTCCCTTTGTTTCTCTCTATTTTCTCCCCAGTTTTTTTCTTATATCCCTTCTCTCCTCTAGTCTTCTTTGACCTCTTCTTTTATAGGCAAGTTTAGGTCTTTTAGATGGGTTGTCTAGGGTTCCAACAAACTAAAATCTAACCGGTTTTGTCATGGAGTTGTTGGCTTTGGGTGTAGGTGGTTTTATAGGGTGCTTAGAGACCAAGGTAAGTGTTCTGCCTTTGGAACCAGAGAGAAAGGTTTTAAACCCTTAATATAATCCTTCTGGAGGCTTCTAAGTGAAAACAAATGAAAACGTTGAACATTTTTCTATAATTGAGTGTTCCTGTCAAGGCTACCTAGGATAACCACTTTCAGGACCTCGTCGGAGCATCTTCAATATTAACATCGCCTGAGACCACCTGGACTTGATAGAGGGGGTGCATGTCTTTTGATTGGACTCACTCTTGCTTGATTTGAAGGTTTGTAACTCCATATTCGAATGTTTAAAAGTGTCCACCCAAACAATAAAATGTCTGAAATTATAGTCTTAGCTGACTAGGGACAAGATGTTGTGGAGATCCATGTGATATGAAAGACATGGGGTTGTGGAGGAGGTGTTTCTTGGTCAAATAGTGATGGCTAAGTTTAATTTATTGGGGGTTAGGGTTTTTGTGTTGTGTGGGTATAGGGAAAGTATGCGTGAGTATTTTTTTTTATTTTTTTGGTTTCTCTAAAATTTCTCTCCTAAAATTTTCTCCCCCTCCCCCTCTTTTTGTGTGTTTTAGACAGCCATTTATAGGTAAAAAAAAGTTTGTTATTTTTAATTTCTTGGTCCCCAAATAAACTTGGTAACCAAGCAACCCAAAAAACAAATTGGTCCTTTAACTTCTTTCTTTTCATATTTGATCCCTTGTAAATTTGGATTTTTCTTACTTTTTTGTATTTTGAATTTTTTTGAAAAATAGTAATTTCAACATCAATTTAAAAAGCGCGTTAACAATTGAACGCATAGAAAAAAACGTTGTAAGTAACTCAAAGATGTCAAAAAACATATTTTTGGGGTTTTTGTTATTTTTTGCTATTTTTTATTTTTTTCAAAAAAATTATCGGAAATTGGGTCAAAAATTGGATAACAACTATTTTATTGCAAAAAACTTTAGTGTAGTCCCAGAAGTTGTAGTTTTTCTATCATTTGCTCCCTATTATTTTAGCAATTCATGTTTCAATGCCAAACTTTATTTTCTTCACATTTCAGTCCTTAAATGTTAAGATAAGAGAGATAAAGTTGACGGAGAATTTTGAGGAGAGAGAAATTTATTGAATGGTTATATTATGGCCACCAAAAAGGCCAATATTTGTGTCATGGGTTCATCTTCTCGAGATGAGTTAATGGATGTGGTGTAAAGCGCTTTTTTATTCATTTAATTCTTGATTTTAGAGTGATTTTAATTATTTTATGATTAAAAATGAGTTTATTGAGGTATCTATGTTATTTTTGAGGTGTTTTCAAGTTAAAACGAGTCGAAAATGGGTTTTTGGTGTCAAAACTTGGACCTCAATTTTCTGGTCACCAAAGGTGATCAAAAAATTATCCAGTAGATAATAGGTCATTTGCCACTATAAATGACCTTTCGCCTGGTTATAAAAAAATGGAGTGTGTTGTCCATTCTTTTAAAAAAATTAGCAAACACGTAACCCAGGCCCAGGTGTGCTCGAGCTTTTTGATGGTTGGCTAGCACTTTGGCATCACCTCATTTTTTTTTCCTTTTCATAATTTTTTTTATTGAGATATTGCTTATTACCCTTCTCTCATTGTTTAAATTGTTTAGTTAAATATTTTTTAAAATAGTGATTGATCTTTTTAAATTTTATACTGCTTCAAAGATATTGTATTTTCAAAAACGGCTGACCTAATATAATTTGTTTTCTCTTGTATTTTATATAAATAAGTTGTATTTTTATGATGTATTTATAAAAACAAAAACATTTGTTATTAGGATTGAGAATCAACCTCTAACATAAAATAAATAAAAACATGTAAAATTAAATGAATGGCTAGTGTCAAACATTTGTGTCTATCTTTTTTTTTTTACCAGAAAAGTTAGCGTCTCGTTTTATTGTTTAATTAGTATTAACAACTCTCTTTATTTATTATTTCATTTATTTTTTAATTTATTATATTAGAAATAAACAATATCTTTTTGTTTTTCAATTAAAAAAATAAATCATAATACTTGAAAACACATTTATACTACAAGTGTTTCCCTTTCTTTTCTTGAATTAAAAATTAACTTGAAATCCTAGCATAACATGACAGGGTACAAGGCTTTTTTTATACTTGCCATATAAATGTATCAAAATATCAAAAGCTACCCCCTCTGGCACGCAAGTAGCTAGCTTAATCCAAATCAATAGTAGAAGAGCACAATCGATTGACTAATGTGATTACAAATTAGGGTTTTGTAGGCAACGAATGGCAAGTAGAATCACACCCTTAAGCAAATGAAAGGTGCAATGAACAGTAGCTTTCAAGTTAATTTTCCCCCGCACTAAAATGGCGTGATCGCCTAGGAAAGCTATGTTTGTTGTTCGTTCCCCAGCTTCTTTCTTTTCCTTCTCTTATTGGCTTTTCAGTTGCTTTCTTCTTCTCTCACTGTCACCTGTGCATCTAAAAGAACCATTTCTTTGCTGCTAGATAGGGATTGAAAGCATAGGAGGACCTCAGCAATGTTGCCATTTTTATCATTGTCATGGACACGACTCTTTAAGTGACAAAATGGTATAAAATTCTGTTGCCGAGCTAAAGGTCCATTCCCATTTAACAAGATAAACAAAAGAAAAGGACTGCAATATATTCAGTGAAACTTAAAAGGATTAATTAGAATTTTGGGGGGAAGAAAAGGTCAACAAATTTGCATAGTTTAGAAACTACTAGAATTTTGCTAAAATATCATAAATTTGATCAAATGTTAGAACTTAAAAGATCAAGACTCAATTGAAAATATTAAAAAGTTGGAGGATTTACTGTCAGCATCATAGCTTAACTGGAAGGAAAAAAAAAACATTGAACAGGGTAGGAAACACAATCCACTACCTTTTGGCAATGTTCCTCGAATTCTTGTCGAGATAAAGATAAAGATTCATTCCTCTGAATTCTTTTTTTGGTCAAGATCTATTTGCGCTGTCCCCTAAACATTTTGTCATTCCTGTGGGATGAAATACATTACATTTATTACATGGTACAGCTGAGGCTCAACCCAAAACAAAAAAAAAAGGCAGAAAGAAGTGAAATGAGATAGGAAGAACGGACAATCTTAATAAGATGAAACATGAGCTACATGCGAGAAGAGTGGAATATGCAAACCCCCTGTCATTAATTGCCGTATCAATCACTGCAAATACCCGCCCATGGAACGCTTGCATTATTAAAGACCAACCTTACATGAGCAACCAACACACTTAAAGACCAACCTTTTGATATCTGGAACATCCTTGAGCACAAAACTCTACAGTTGTTTACATATTTCAAATGGCATACAGCTGTTTTTACTTTGAACATACAAAAAGCATACCATTTCTGCAGCTCAATGTCTGCTCACTAACACATGCATTGCGCATTGATCTTTTCTGTAACAATTGGAAATCCCAACTTTCCTTCGAGTTTCCAGGACATATGCTAAATACAAATGTGAAAATATTCACATTGGCTCCCCCTCCAAGGGCCTCTGTTTTTACTTTGAACTTGATTTTTTTTTTTTTTAACAAAATCGTAACCCGGTCATATGCTGTTACAAATTAATTAAATACAGCACTTGGGTTTCGTTGATTAATCACTCCCAAAAGTATTTCTAAGATAAAGTAGGAGGACGTTCACATTTTTGTTTCAGAAAAATAAGTTGATGAGACAGCCAAGCCGTCTACATCGTAGGTTCTAACCAGTCTTTGTCTCTTCTCAGGTGATTCAAGCCAGCAGAACTCCAGATGAAACGACTTAGACTCTGCCACGTTCTTAGAAATATCAGAAGGGCACCCCATGTACATGCCTCCAGGCAATAATGTAATTTGGTATCCTCCATCAAATGTGATCAAGTCATCTGATCTGGTACCAGTCCAATGCACATTAGTTGTAACATCACCTCCATCCGATGTGGAAGAAATATCCTGAAATTTATTTATTTTTTATAAGAAATGAATTTGGATTATGACCCTGATGAACCTATAATAATGAATATCAAAATCATATAAAGCAGTAAAATGAAATAATATGATAAAAAAAAATGTTGTTATCAGCCAAAACCCAAACAGGAGGGAACTAATGGAGCTGACTAGTTGGTTCTTGATTCTAATGGTATTTTCCATTGCAGAAATAAGAAACCTCCCAGAAATCTAAGTTAGAGACTGAAGCAATGGATGAATAGCCAAGACCACATTGCAGGCAAATTTTCTTTTCTCTTCCAGGACATGACAGACATAGATTTTCCTTGTTTTCATAAACCATAAGTATTTGAAGAAAAAAAAAAAACAAGTAAAAAAATAAGAAAAGTGAAAGGACAAGAACTTGGTATGTCTCTTTACCTGAATAAGCTGACCCTTGCCATCCATTTCAAGCAAAGCAATTGTATCGGCTTCAGCAATTGTTGCTCCGTAAACACCACTGCGTTTTGTTTGAGAATGACCTTTCCACTTTCCAAGTAATGGTAAGATCCTGTTTGGGCTATCCTGCAATCAATAAAGAAACCTAGTCATTTCATGAAGTACACAGAACTGATGTACTGTCAACACAAAACAATTTAGTGACTTAGCAAAAACTAGTTCTTCACTGTCTGTTGAACATTCATAAATGGTCATACAACTTACACTGTTACTTTCAAGTGAAGGATGAAAAGGCACCCCTTCACCTCTATCCTCAAGGAAGATAAGAAGCATTTCCAAAATGCCTTTAGGGTCCATGATATGAAAGGCTCTTGCTCGTCTGTCTTTCTCTTGTGAATATAGGCAATTCTCACAAACAATAGATGGCCGACGAGAAGGAAGCTTGAGGTTTCTGTATGGTTCAAAGAACAATGTAATGAAAAATGCAATGATGTGTCGAAACAAAGCTCGTAAAAATGTAAATTGCAAGTTAACATTGAGATCTAAACATAAAAGAAAAATACATGTCTACTGTGAAGGCCATGCAATTCATATAGGAGAAGGCCAATTACTTCATACATAACCACTAACTAGTACAAAGAACTGTGAAGATAAAGGTGGGCTAACTTTTGTATCGAGTTTTGTTCAGAAACGTGTAGAGCAAAGACCAGTTATGAGTCATCATTGCATGCCTTATTGCTACTGGATTCAGTGATTTAGTAGCTCATGCCCAAGATGTGTTCCGGTTAAGTATTGCGTCAACTATGAATAACAGCACAATGCCTAAGAGCGAAGGTTTCAGGGCCTTCACTTGGGTATCAGTAGATTTATCAAATTGTATTTCTATGTCCATCTGGTACAATGATTTCTTAATGAAGTGACAAGAATGCCGTATGGGAAAGAAGCACTAACTTTGGTGATTCTTCTCCAGTATCATCTTCACCCAGCACCCCTTGCCTTAACACAGTTTCTAACATGCCAGCTGTCTGGTACCTTAGAGAAAAAGCCCTCTCATTGGGGAAAAAGGCAATCTGCAGACTAATCATTATGGATATTCAATAGAAAACACATAGACCAAGGGAACAAGCAAGAAGGACAATCAATGAACCCAAAATGTTTGAATGGTTAGAAGAATTCACCTGTTGATATTTATCTGCAGTGAACATATTGGTTTCTTTGATTTTGTATTCTGCCCATTCAGGCTCCTCATCATGTCTGGAGATTGAGGTGCTTGATGGAGATTGTTTTATGTATAGCCTACAAAGCACATCCAAATTAAGCGACAAAGGAGCAAAGGTTTTACAACTATACTAGTCATGAACTACGAATATCACGCAGTCTGCATTTTTTAAATAGAATAAAGGGTCACACTGCACACAGCTTTATTTTCTTTATCTCAATAAACGATTCCTTGATATCAAAGTTCATGCTTAGTTTTTTCTACATTTCTATCTGAGGATTCAGAGAAACATCAAATAGAAATGTAGAAAAACTAAGCATGAACTTTGATATCAAGGAAGAAGATGCATCCCATGCTCGACAAAGTCAAGCATGTTGCTTATGAACCATGAAACAGATAGATTACTCAAAACCGATAACCATCAAAACTGAATTTCCACAGGACACCCAAGTGAGCCTGCAACAAACTTTATAGTCACTCGGTAACTGAAGATCGCCTCCACCAAAAGAGCAAAAATTATCACATAGAAGAAATGCTAATCAGATAGACAAATTCCTTTCATTACAAAATAACCATTTTTATCAATCAAATAACAAATTAACACAAAAGTATCAGTGTTTTTTTTTTATCATATCTTTACTGCCCATTTTCAAAAGCGAAAAAAAGGCAAGAAATGTATAAGAAAAGGATAGCAATAGATAGAAGCTTTACGTTTGAATGAGACTAATGAGTTCATCTTCACCGTAAGAGCTTGCTGCAAGCTTTGTGCTCACTTTTTGCATCAATTTTCCTTTTGCATCAAATTGCTGCCAAAAAGAACAAAACCCATTGACACACAATAACTCATAGTCAACCCCAATTAAAAAATAAATAAAAAACTCACATGGAAAGAACCGTGCCATTTGCCTATGCTAAGGTCAAAAAAACGGTGTAGATTGTCAATGCTGATGGGTTCTGGGGATTTAGGGTCATCTTTAACACTTCTTGTTGAGGAGGAGGAGGAAGAGAGAGGGGTGGTAGGTCGGGTTTTGGGGCTCCAAGAAGTGGAGATGGAAGCAGAAAAGAGTGGGCTTGGTTTGAAAGATAATTTGGGAGCGAGGGATAGGGAATTGCAAATAGAAGCCATGGAGGGAAAGGAAGGGGAGGGGTGGCTTTGGAGGGGCTTATCTCATCTGTGGTTTGTTTGACTGATATTTGAGTAAGTTATTCATAGTCCGTACTATCCGTGGCTTCAACCCAAACCAAACCTAAACGAATTATTATTAACATTAATTTACAATACACTAAGCACGCCGGGGAAATTGCTGTAGCAACGAATAGTATTTTTTTTTCACATAAAACATATTAGTCATTATAAGAAAGAACGGGGTTAATTAATATTTTTATATCTTTGTTGCTTAGTATAATTTCTAAATTATCTTTAAAAGGAAAAAAAAAAAAAACATTTTGCTTATGTCAAAGTGCTTTTCGGGCTTTTTCAACTTCCTTTTTTTGTATAGTTCAATTATTTAAATACTCCTGAAAATAATCAAGGTGACAAGAAAAAATAGATTAATTAACAGTGCAGCGCAAGTAATCTATCTAATAAAATCTAGAATCTAAGATATTGTACTTAAATTCTCGGCAACAATTTAAATTCCATCTGATTTTAAGAGATGAATGGATCTAATAAAGCCTTGGGAAGGTAGGGCGGGCGCCCAGAATATATGAGATCTATGCCTAGATATATGAGACAAGATTCCATTAACACATATTAACTCACAATCAATCGTGAATAATACAATTTAATAAGAACTTAATGGATGTAATGAAGTGATAAAAGCTTGGGATTAAAAGATTTATTCTTTCTATGATTTCATGTTCGAACCATGTGGTTGCTCATATGATGGTCACTGGAAGCTTATATGGTCGTTAACTTCAGGACCTATGGGATTAGTCGAGGTACACACAAGCTAGCCCGGACACCCACGCTAAACTTAAAAAACAAAAACAGCACTCTAAGAGCTTGTTTGGCAGTGTGGTTGCGGGTGCTTTTCAAATAACTTTCCGTGCCAAAATGCATACCAATGATGTTTTTTTATTTTTTTAAAAATAATTTTTTACATCAGCACATCAAAACGATTCAAAACGTACAAACCATATTAAATTTTAACAAAAAAAAATTTCAAATTTTTTAAAAATACAGGTTGAACCGCGTTCATTCCCTAAGTGAGAACCCAATCCGCAACCTTCAAATTGTACTCGCGTTACTTTTTAATAGTATTATTAAACTTGTTTTTGTCGGACTACTTTGATTTGGGTCGGATTTCAAATTAAAATGAGCATGAGTTAATTTGATCTATCTACAAATTAACTCCTTGAGGTGTCATCTCATTTGGCAATAACATGCTAGTTCCCTAACAGTACATTATCCAAAAATTAATCAAACAAAATTGGTCTATCTACAAAAACACTGTTTCCCACCCTAGCATAGACAGGATTAAATCACTACTTGTGACATTAGCGAGAAGAAATCAAACAAATAGATTTTACTGATATTTCTCGTCTGGAATGTAGAACA
>Ga0307515_10006277_pt1 | contig 23848 bp, 9 predicted proteins | sample 17_EM_MG_FD_194513 | JGI IMG/M metagenome (GOLD analysis project Ga0307515, IMG submission 194513) | Populus trichocarpa ectomycorrhiza microbial communities from riparian zone in the Pacific Northwest, United States - 17_EM | ecosystem: Host-associated > Plants > Roots > Unclassified | place... | reverse complement strand
GCATAGATGACTTAAAATTTTGGAAGGGAAAGAGACAAAAAGATGTTTCCAAGAAGTAGTTGTCTCTATTATTGCGATTTACGTACGGTGCTTTTCAATCAAAGTGTATTTTTTATTTAAAAATATTAATTTAATTTTTTTAAAATTTTTTAAAAAATACAACCTAACCACGCTTGACTAGTAGTTTTTAGACTTAAAAATTCAAAGCGCAACACCTAACTGTTTTTTTTTTTTTTTTTTAAAAAAAAAATGAGTCATTTTCATAGCTAAAATTTTTTCAAATCCGAGCACCAAAATGGGATGAAGTTGTTGTATATACTTGTTTGTCACCTTTTCTTTCTCCCGAGAGAGTGATTTATCAGTGGCCCAAGATCTACTCTGCTATAGCTTTTGGTGGGCTCCACTGCCACCCCAATTTGGATGTACAAGACAGCAATTTGAACGAGTGCCTTGAAGAAAATAAAATATACAAAAGTAAAGTCTTTTTTTTTTTTTTGCTGTATCATAATAAATAAATAAATACTTAATAATATTTGACTATATCATAAAAAATAATTGAAAAATAAATTTTTAATATTTTAATTTATTTTTTCAAGTTTATTAAAAAATATAGACTAAATTTAACAGAAGTAAAAGTTAAAGAATGATTAAATTAAAAAAATCAATTTCATAATTATTTCAAATAAAATAAATAATAATTAAAAGAATAAAGACTAAATATACTAGATAAAAAAAGTTGAAAGATGATGAAATTAAAAAAAATTCTAATTTCATGAATTATTTCAAATAAAATAAATAGCAATTAAAATAATGAGAATCAAAATTGGTATAAGAATCAAATTATATTAGATTTTAAGAGACAAGATTGAAAAAAATAAATAAAAAATGGATCAAAACAATATATAGCAATCAAAAAACTGAGAATCAATGAAATTTGATATAATTAATAACAATAAATAACAATATATTTTTAAAAAATTTAATTGCAATTTCTACATACTGTGTTATGCTTAAAAAAAATTACTTTCTTACAAATTAAGCTAAAATTTTCTTCTGCAATAAGTATTTTCAATTGACTAGTAAACAATATGAAAAGGTTTAGAAGGAAACAAATGTGTTTTGTTAGAGAATAATATAAATCATATCTTGGAACCTTACCTAACAGCTTAAGCTATTGAGTTGAGATGGTTCTTTGACATGGTATCAGAGCCTTGATGACCAAGCGGTCACGAGTTCGAATCTCACTATCTCCATTTATTTGATAAAAATTAAGCACAAGGTAATATGAGCATGTGCAAGTTTCAAGTCTAAAGGGTTTTCACTTGAGGGGGTGTGTTAGAGAATAATATAAATCATATCTTGGGACCTTACCTAACAGCTTAAACTATTGGGTTGAGATGGTTCTTTGACATGTCTGATATTAAAAGTGTTAGATAAATAGAAATTTGTTATAATCTATGGCTAGCTTTCTTAGCGACGAAGAGAATATTATTATAAAAAAATTATTTATCTGAATACACTATATATACATAGGATGTGAGATTTTTATTACAGTGCACAATTTATTATAAATTGTAACAATAAAATTACTATTTTACTCTTGGTGGAAAAAAAGAGCCTTAATAACATGGTAATTTGATCTTTTTTATAGGTTTATTGGTCATTAAAAATAATTCAAAAGTATGTTAATTTTTTCAAATTTTATGCACAGTAAAATAACGCATGTACTTCCAAGGTAAAAAAAAAAGCAAGAACCATCGACTGTGTTATTTGATTTATGAAAAAACTTTAAACAGTAAAAATATTTATTTATCTTTAAAGTAAAAAAAAATTAGACCAAGGTTTTTTTGGGTTTTTCGCTTCTTAGAATACATTAAAAATATGATTTTACCCTTAGAAAAGATTAAAAAAAAACATGCGTCTAGAGGTACTTTTTATCCTTTCACACTTTTTTTTATATATATATATACATACTTTGTTCAGTGTGTGGCCTTCTTGTATTTTTAAGTTGGAAAAATAACTTTTTATTTGTGGTGTTTCTGATCTAATAACATGGATAATGAGTTTGAAAAATTAATGTGATTCAATATTTTTTTTATGATTTTATACATATGAGCTTTATTTTATAAAAAAAGTATTTATTTTGAAATAATATTTATAATATGTTCAACCTTACATAATATTTTTTTTTATTCAATTAGTTTCATATGTGTTTCTATTTCAATAATCTTTTATTTATTTTAATAAATAAATTTAGTAGGCACAAAGGTGTAAATGTCTCATTTTGCGAGATAAAATATCTTGATCTACATTCATCTTTTAATTTTTCCAGTTTCTCTTTCAGTCATTCTTAATGATTTTTTTTGTTTATTTACATAGTTGATTATTGACTTATTTGATTAGATGCTTGCATAATTTTTTTTTATTTACACTTTGAATTTTTTTATGTAAAAAAATATATGAAATAGCTTATATATCCAAATTTAAAAAAAAAAAATTATTACCCGTGACGAACCGAATGTAAAATAGCCAAGATTCATATAAAAAGTGTATACTTAAAATTATTTCCTTAAAAAAATTAATCTTAGTAGACGTTCCTAAATTGACCTAGAATATCTTTGACCATCAAATCTATAAAGAAAGAAAAGGTGGAAAAAAAAGTGGCAAAGTTCATAGACATAATATTCGGAATATGGGCTAGGGCATAATAAAGAGATTGGGCTGGATGTTGGCAGACCCAGAACTAGATGGTTCTGAACTGGCTGAATTATTGGCCCATTCATCCTTGACCAATCAGTTCCTCTCATGGTCACGGCTTGAAAACATTATCTTCATAGATAGATGTTGACACCCCTTATCTGTTTAATTACTGTTAAAGAGTCAAGAACACCTCCCTTCTTGTATTAAAAAAAACAGGACTAGGAAAAATGGATGCAGGGATGCAAGTAGCGCTTCCCATACTAGGAGTTGTAGCTGCTGCTGCTGCTACTTTCTATGTTGTAAGCTTTTCTGAGCTTCGAGAGGTATCTATGATCTCTTAACATCTTATCTCTTTTCTCTTCATAGATAGATGTTGTGTTCGTTTTTGTTAATGTTTTGTTTTGTTTTTGAACATGTAAGAAATCATTTAGAGATCTGGAAGAGTCTGAGGATGGAGGGTTTGAGTCATCTCTAAGCTCAAGAAAAAGGAGAGCAAGAAGAAAGGCTGAGAAAGGAGCCAAGAAGTGAAAGGACAAAGAAAGTCTAGCTATGAATGATCTTCTGCTCACTTGCTTTTTGTTAAACATTCTCATGGAAGTTGAGACTTGGTTTTCATATATATATTTCTTGGTAATTAGATCAGAAACTTGGTTTTGAATAGTTGTTGTAATTGAAATACCATCATAATCTTAGAACAAATCCGACACTTTCAATATCTTAGCTCCTATTTTATCTTCTTAATATGTTCAATTAAAACAATTATACGGGGGTATTGATTCTCGCAATCAAGATGTTAATCATGTGTTCCATAACATGTTACATAGTATTTTTAAAAAATATTTTTTATTTAAAAAAATATTATTTTTTTTATATTCTTGATATCAATATATTAAAATTATTTAAAAATACTAAAAAAATATTAATTTAAAGTTTTATTTCAAAGCAAATACACTTTTAAAAAATATTAAAAAATAAAAACCATCGCATTTCTGAACAATAAATAAATAAATCAAATGAGATTTTAGAATAATTTTATATTATTTTTTAAGTATATAAAAAGTCTTTAAATTTAAAATTTGTGCCAGCTTATTACTGTGTTTTACTTAATTATTTGAGAATTTAAACAGTGAGTTTTAAAATGATTTTATATTATTTCCTGGTAAAAAACTAAAATCACCACCAAGTCAAAAGGGCAATCAGACCATTTTTTTACCACTGCTAGGCCTACCCTTGGAGTTGGTAAAAAAGAAACCATGGCACAATCAAAATTTTCAAAGACAATTTCTGAGCCTTTGCCCTAAGAAAAGTATGCAAGAAGCAATTGCTAAAGACGAGAAAAAAATATTTCTGTTCAACTAGGGCTTGCGAGTTTGCTAGAAGCGAAAAGACCCTAGTTGAGTACTGGCATAAATTTATTTGGAGATCTATTCATATTCCCAAGCATAGTTTCATCACTTGGGTTAGCAATCTTCAACAGATTGTTTGCCATAGTAAGGCAAATCTACATGGGAAGAAGTATAAATGCTGCCTGTCTTTTATGTGGAAAGCTAGTGAGGTCAGAGATGACCAGATAATTGTTCCCATGCTATACCTAGCTTTGTGCCAGGTTAAGCTCCTACTGGGTTTTGATGAAACGAAATAGACAGTCATTCATCAAAAACATTCTAAGCCATGCATGTCCATGTTGGGAACAAAAACCTCTCCAATCTCCATTACCGTTAGTTTTAGCTTTAGGGCTTATCTGAAATATGCACGTAGACATCCGGTACAATTGGAACGATATAGAGAAAATCAGCGTGGCCCTATATATGCAAGGATGACAGGCACAAACCTGAAATTGTCATGTTTACTGTTTCTCATAAATGATCTTTTCTCTTCCATCCTATCTATTGTTAAGGTAGTATTTGGTTAGGTTCAAGATAGGAAGAAGCATCTATCGAGAGGATAAAAACATGTTTAGTCGGAGGGACGAAGATGATTTCTAAAGCAATTTTAAAGTGAATTTATGTTATTTCAAGACAAAAATGACAGGAAATATATCTTTTTTATCTCAACTATCTCTATTTTTTCTTTCAAACGCTACCTCAAGAACTTGAACCATAAGAGAGTTGTCCTGGTCCTAGTCTATATATCACCAGAAGAAAGCTTACCTTTGTACGTACCAGCCTCCTTCTCTAATCCATGGGTGCTCATTTATAGCTTTTTTTCCCCTTTGGTAGATCACTCGTCGCATACTTGTACAGTACATTTGATAGAAACATTACTCAATTGGTGGTTCATTTTCTTACTCTCAAGGTGAAACTAAATTTGATCAAATGGGATGCTGACAGTGGTGGATACACTCAGACATTTATATAAACCATGCATTAGTAGGAGACAATTATCCATGGAAGCTGAAATGTCAGCGTCTACTCAGACAATACCCAACTTGTTGAGAATGACACGCGAACCGATTGTACGGAGCTTCGATTCAAAAACAAAACAAATATTTCACCATATATACCGAGCATATGTCAACTCAGTAATCTATTTTTTTCCGAACAGTTTTCAGTTTTTTTTTAATAATTAAAAATATCATTTTGGATTTATTTGTAACTTAAGATTACGGATATGTAGAATTTATAAGTATGATTAAAATTAATGTGGTTTAAAAGCATAAAAGATATCAAATAGCCTCGATGTTATGGATGAGATTGCTGTCCAATATTATTTCGCAAAGGTTTTATAATAATGTATAAAAAATAAAAAGAAATGTTATATCGCTATAAGAAGCTAGCATAGTAAATCAACTTCTTAATCATTCTTATTGACTAAAGCTGCCAACTTGCTAGCTTTTCTTTACCCACCATTGGAATGGTGTCTTCGCTTAATCTTTTGATTTGAGAACTGAACAAAAACAATGAAGATTTGGCAAAGTTTATGATTGAAAGATAGTTCATGAACTCAACTCATCAAGGCGCCGATCATGGAAAAAGGAAAAAAACTTCAATATAGGAATAAGAAAATCCTATAAAAAATTAATAATGGAAAAAACAAGCCACTCATGCTAATTAACATATGCATATACCTTGCATCCGATCAGCTTCAGAAATTGGACACGAGATACTATGAATTATGATCTTTTACTCTCTTTTTTTTATTTTTTATTTATCTTGGAGATTAGTTAATATAGTTTCTGATCATATTCATATAGAAAGATGCATGGATTCAAGGGAATTTCCAAAGGTTCTGGTCTCCAGTGCTGTCATAGGCTGTAGCATCATCACCTGCAATGTCCAAGCGGGGAGGGCTAAGAAGCATCGCTTCTGCCATGTTCACAAGAACATTAGGCATATCAAACATCAAATCCTCGTCAACAAACTGATCATTGACCATTGGCCTAATTTCCTGTTCCATTTGATTAGTATCCCCCATACTTCGAATCCCTAAAGCATCCTTTGCAGCACCTATAGCAGCAGCCGCAGAAGCTGCGGCCGCCTGAATATCACGTGGTGACGTGGAAGCAGGAACAGGCAGAGAAGCAGCTGAGTTTGGGAAATTAAGCTCTGCATCCTGGCCTTTAAGTGCAAGCGCTGCCACATCATACGCAACAGCAGCCATTTCAGGGTTAGGAAATGTGCCTAACCAGATTCTGTTAGGCTTCTTAGGCTCTCTAATCTCAGACACCCATTTTCCACTACTCCTACGCCGAACTCCACGGAAAACATGATGGTGGCCTGAAACTTTAGGTGCAATAGCCCCAGCAGCAGCAGCAGCAGCAGAAGCAGTTCTGCTACTTCCACTGCTACTGCTACTGTCAGCACTTGAGGTGTTGCTTTGTTGATAATATTGCATGGTTTTTCAATAAGATAATAGGTAAGGAATGACGCCGGAAAGATGGCTTCAAGTGTTCCATGAGAGAAGCCATTTATGGAGGATGCGATTCCAGATAGAATCTTAATTGAGTTTGGATTTTTAAGTGCAAACCAGTTGTTGATGAACTGCTGTCCGTGAAGGGTTGGGGTGTATGCCAGTGTTTTTGTTGGATATCTTGGTTGGATTGCGGTTTCCGCAGCAAAACTGCATGACTAGCTTGTTTAACGTCAAGAATAGTGATGTTTTTGGACACCTTACATCACTTCTTAGGGTTTGATTTCCTTATCTGTAATATATATGGTGGGAAACAGTGGGTGAGTTGTAGTGCTGCCTGTTTCATTAAAAAGTACTTGACAAATATTTGTGCAGACAATTTAGCAGTAGTAAATTTGTGGGACTACTCATGTACTACTGCTGCCTTTTTGTTAATATTTTAGGGCAGAAAAATAAATCATCAGTAGATGACAGCTTTATGGTCTGAGGATTACTTATGATATCTTAAACAGTGCTCTTAATGCTCTTGCCTTTTTGTGTTGAGCAAGACATCTCTTTTTACCATGTAGAGTTTCTAATGGGGTATTTTTGCTTAAACACCTCATTTTATCTATTCATCGTGACATGTCTAAACTGTATTATTTCGTCAATTCTGTATTATTTTGCTGCTAATTTTTCTTTTTAAAAAATCTTTCTAATGTATCAACTGAGCATAACCCAGGTACCATGAATTGATCTAACCGCGTATCCTGTACAGGAAATCTATGCCGACGATCCGGACATGCCATGTTTCTGGTAACTATGGATATGAGGTACATCAGAAGATGATCGAAGTGCCAGAACCAAAAGGATGGAATCCAAATCTATGACATAGAAACACTCAAGTGCAGGGTGACTATATGCACTGAGTTCTGATGCCTAATCATTGAAATCGCGCCTAGATATCACATAATCAAGCAGTCTATATTCCACCCTAGCTTCTAGGCACACTAAATTCCTAGAACAACACCATTAACATATATAGAATAAGCACAGCAAACCTTAATTAATTATATATGGTTTTGCAATTAGTAAATCTATAGATGACACGGGACGGGACGCGTAACAATTAGCGCGTTATACAAACCCTGTTTTATAGCGGTTTATCAAAGGTTATTTTCATGTTCTTTATTTTTGGATTTTTTTATTAATTAATTAGGTTTCAGAATTTTATTTGGTTGGTTTTAGCTGTTTTTTAGAGTTTTTTATGTTATTTTCATTAAATTATAATAATTTAAAATTATTAATGTTCACAATTTAGTTTTCTCCACCGTTTATGATTATAATTTTAGAGTCCGAGAAACCCTAATTTCTTTCTTTTTCGCTGTAATTTACATCAGTAAACCATTGAAGCGAAATGCTACATCAGGAACAAATAGGGAAAGCTATGGTAATTAAGTCCATTTTGAGCATCGAAAGCATTTATCTTTTTTTTTGCATGTCGGCCGTGTTTCATGCATGGTTTAACTGTGCTTAAATCAGCTACTCTCCAACACACGACTTTTCGAGCAGCTTTGCTCAACTCGGTTGCAGACAATCCTGACTTACTTGATCCACCTTTAACTGTATAATTTGCAGCTCCAAAATTTGTCATTTCAAGTGCCTGAAAGGCCCTATGCAACCATAGAAGAAAGCACACGATTTCCATAGCTCAAGGCCCTTTTCATAGTCATAGTGTATAGTGACTTTGCTTGATAAGTGAGGATTAAGAAACCCTGTCAGGGCCCTGTTCTTTTTCTTGTTCATCATGAGGAAGCGAGGCTGTTTACTTGCTCTAAAAATTTAAGACTGGGATCGGATTTCCCATCATACTCGATGCATGCGTTAACTAAGTCCAACATATATTGTATGTGACTAATTTTCATTCTTGGTGAATATGTCCAAAGTTCTACAGTTCAAAGAATTGTTGGTCACTTCAGGCAAGATCGTCATTCACTGTTTGCTTATAGGAGGAGGAGGAAAAGGAGGACACAAGATGGATATGAAATGGGATTAGCTCACATTTATTAGATACCAAATGTCTCACAATTCACAGCAGCAAATATATTTGCTTCACATGAAACCTACAGTATTTCTAATATTAACAACTGCTGTTTACTGCTTCTTGTGTTGAGATTTCAGTTCCTTTACCCTCTCTTCAGTAGCTCTCAGAGCTTTCCCATATTTGCTAATTAACTGCACAGAGAAGTATTTATTCATTAAAAAAGGATAGTTCCATTCCACCAAGATAACAGCTTTGAATATAAAATGCAGCACTTGAAAAAGTAATCAGGGAAAATATGTATATTGGTTAATCTACATGAAAACATACCACATCAACCTCTTCAGGAGACATGATAAATGGTGGAGACATCATTATGTTATCCCCTGCAACGCGTACCAACATCCCATCTTTCTCACATTGTGCTCCAAAATATGCGCCAACTCCTAGATGCCATTGCAACTCAAGGATTATTAACAGGAAGATGAAAAAGATAATGAAAATCAAGTAGAACGGGTTACCAACACAGAGTGATAATGCATGCTTAAAGGTAACTCCCATTTCAGATACAGATTTTCCATTCCAGAAAACTATTGTTGCTGAAAGATGTTGAAAGCATGCCCTGTATTATCTAAAGAACAACCGGAAACTGAGAAGGTAGCTGAAACTAACCCCACTCAGGAGGGAATGGATCATTCGGTGACTTGTTGTCCACGAACTCTGTACCAAGAATCAAGCCAGTTCCTCGTATCTGAAGTAACAGAAAATATTACAAGGTAAAGTGTCTGGTAATATGTTCATTCACCAAATTTGCTTAAACAACAGAAATTGTACCTCCCCTATGATAGGACTGTCAGCGAAGGCTTTTACACCATCTTGAAATTTTGGGGCAATTCTTTTTACCTGATCAAGAATGTTTCTTTCCCTGCAAACAAGTAAACATTTAGCTAAATGCTAAACCTTAATATAAATAAGTTAGCATTTGTGTCATGAGCCATGCCCTACCACTGAACAAGCTCATCTAAGATAATCCATTGACAGACTAACTATTTAATCAGATGATCATGGAGCATAAATAAGAAATTATATTGCAATTTCCCATCACCAATGTTTACAGGAAGAAGGGATGTTAAATGATGCCTAACGATCATCAACTGGTTGGTTCATTATAAGTATATTCTTAGAAAGATATTCATTCTTGAAATCGAAATATTTGAACTTGTAAGTAGAATATCCAAAGAATAGCAGAAAAGGACACACTTGTATATCTTGAGTGCTTCAATGGCAACCGCACAAGCAACAGGGTGGCCAGAGTAAGTGAATCCATGAGAAAAAGAGCCTGAAATAGAAGAAATTAGGAGACAACAAAATGAAGAAGCATTTTGTAGCAATGAAAAATATGGTCCTTGCTGGATATTGCCCACTTACCAAGTTTGCTGCTTTGAGAGTGAATGACATCAGAAACTTCAGGGCTGACCATAACAGCTCCAATTGGCATGTAAGCAGAGGAAAGGGCCTGGGAAACCAATGCCAAACAAGGCATAGAGATCAAGTAATATCTCAGAAATTGAACACATTGTAATTACATTTTCATCGACCTTACCTTTGCTACAGATACAAGGTCTGGTTTGATGTTGTATTTGTCACACCCATACATCGTCCCAAGCCTTCCAAAGGCACAAATTACCTAAAATAAACAAAAAGAAGAAAGCAAGCTTGAATGGCCAACCTCTATAGAAATTGGTAACAGGGATGGAAATTAAGTACCTCATCCGCAATAAACAGAATTTCATATTTTTTCACCACAGCTTGAATCTGCAAGAGACAAGAAGATGTTAGACCAGTTATATATGGTGGGAAGCCAAGGGAGGTTTTTTTTCCTTTTTATTATGGGAGTGGCAGGGGTGGCGGGAGGTGATATATTGACAAAAGACAGCAAGCAAAGCACAAAACCAGCACGCCATGTTTATTAGCATGTTGGAATTAGTACTTTTATTCTAAGCAGAAGCCTCACTGGCCCTATATCACGATGGAGGAGGAGCTATTGCCTCTCAGTTTCGCAATAACATAAAAACTATATATCATCCAGTTTCATCAACATTAAGACACCAGCAAAACTGCGTGATGAAATGTTAGCATTATTTTTTGTGACTTGCCAAAATATGTTAAATTAGCTAACATCAAAAGAGACATTTTTCATCCAGAAGATGGCCATCTCAAGCAGATTGTGGTACTGGGTTAAGAAAGCCTCACCTTATCAAAATAAGTTGCTGGGGGAGGTATCACGCCCCCTGCCCCCATGACAGGCTCAGCAATAAATGCAGCAATCTGAAATGAGCAAGAAAAGTACATGAGCAATCACCAATTCCTTTAGTTCTGAATTGGGTTTCCATACAAGATGGTCAATCTAAAGATCAAAGTACCGTCTCTGGTCCCTCTTTCAGGATAAGATTCTCCAAATTGTTAGCTAGTCTGGTTGAGAATTCCTCCTCTGTTTCACCTGTCACGTGCATTAACAAGACTGTTAATACAAATAGTGTCATTAAGAGGATCTGAGAAGTAAGACAAGTCCCAACCTGGGAGATGATAGCGCCAGTAATGAGGACAGTCAGTGTGTAGAACAAATGGAGCAGGCAGATCAAATTTTTGGTGCAACGCTGGAAGGCTGTGACATAAATTAATTGGTTAATCAAACATGAGTTTCCACATGTTAAGCTCAAATATTCTCATCAAAGAAGTGCTCATCAATTATCTTTACCCAGAAAGACTGGCTGCTATCAAAGTTGAACCATGGTACCTGCCAAATTCAAATATACTAATTAGTAAATGGGAATATTCCCAACAAGAATATGGGAAAAATAATCAATTGAGCATTCCACATACGATTTTGCTCGAGCTATAAATTTCTTCTTATTTGGTCTTCCAAGAGCATTGTTATAATACCATACTAGCTTCACCTACAAATAGATAACTCAAGACATCAAGTACCCTACTAGGAGAAAAAACAAGAAAAGGAAACAAGGTAAAACAGTATTCTTGCTATAATCATCATCATTGCTATCATTGATTAACATGCAAAGAAGGCAAACCTGAGTGTCATTGGCTTCTGATCCACTATTTGTAAAGAAGGCTTTTGCCATTTTACTTGCAGTAAAAGTTTCAAGTAGTTCTTTTGCAAGATCCTGTTAGACAAAAATGATTATTTAAAACCAATGGAAAGCATTTGCAGAAGTTATTATGTCAAATATTTTGTAATGAAAGAGGCAGCAATGCTTCTGTTTTAGAGAGGCAGAAAGCAAGCCATTCACAGATCATATAAGTGAATCAACTGGTGAGAATTCCGTCCATGAAAATGCATTGCACATCAAAATTAAAGTTATTTCAACATGGAAAAGCAAATGCAAAAATATAAGAGTACCAAAGAAGGTTTTGTAGTACGATTCCAGAAGGAGTGGTAAAATGGCAACTTATTCAACTGTTCTGTTGCAGCAGCCACGAGCCGTGGTTCATTTCCCCCTGCACATAGACAATGTTTCAATACAATATACAAAGTGGAACCTAAATATGCAAGAGATTACAGGGAACTCTAGTTCCAGGAATTCTCATATCCTAAAACTTGACAGGCAATGAACCAGGTGCAGGAGGTCCAATAATTTGAATTCATCAAAGTGGAGAAAAATGAAGACAATAAGTCTCTGCTCAACTAGAATATGCTGTTCCATTTACCTAAGGCTGTGCACCAAAGACCAGCAAGAGCATCGAGATACTTCTTCCCATTGATGTCATATACATAGCTACCCTATAGCATTCAGCAGCTTCCAGTTAGTTATGTAATTCAAAGGAAAAAAAAAACCTTCAAATACTAACAACCATTTTGTAACAAATATGCTGGGTCAATCAGAGAAGAGTTGTCAAAGGAAGTATACCTCAGATTTCTCTATGACTAGAGGATTCAAATCACTACTCTGCCAGCCAGCAGTGAAAGGTGCCAGCATATCATGCCCCTTGAAACTGCATTAATAAAAATTTGTCAGCAAATAATCATCCACAAAATTGTATTCCTGGCCAGGGGGAACTTGAATGCAATTACACAATTTTCCTGGACACATCTGGGCATATCTGCAAATCATCCACACCATGCAGAAGCACAATGGATGCAGGCACGTGAGTTGTGTGTGTGTGTGGGATGTTAAGTACCTGTTACCATCAATAGTTGAATCTTCCTTTTGCAAAGATGCCTTGGTACTGTATAATCTGGCCAGGAAAGGGGCCCGAAGAAGATGCTCCTGTGAACTTCCAGAAGCAGTGCCATTTTTTATGCAAGAACGGAGCTAAAAATAAAGTAAAAGAAAGTGTTAGCAATGAAAAGGCATTAATGGTGAGCTGCGAAACTTAGAAAGCAAATAGATCATTCACTGTATGTTTTAACAGCCCATGGATTTCTCTACTCGGTTCCATAATTCCATACATCATCCTATACACCAATTTTAACATGATAAACAGGGTGATTGGCAAAGAAGGAAGACAGAATCACAACCAGTTGTACAACCTAATTGTTTTAGAATCATCTTACATAATCCTACAACAATCCCGCATCATTGATTCCGGTACTGGTTCTATTATTTTCAATTGCCAAGTAAAGATTAATGCATTTAACCTTCAAAATTTTCACCTTCTTTGATGTGAAGCAGCACATTCATTTCAATGTCTTTCAAGCTCCAATAACATAGCTTTTCTTTTTGTTTCTATTTTTCCATTTCCAAAGAAATATACCACTGGGTCCTGTTTGTTTTTGCGTTTCAAAAGCGCTGGTGAAAAAATTTAAATTTTTTTTATTTTTTTGTTTTAAATTAATATTTTTTAGTATTTTTAAATTATTTTGATGTGTTAATATAAAAAATAATTTTTAAAAAATTAAAAAAATATATTATTTTAATATATTTCTAAGTAAAAAAAACTTGAAAAGCAACCCCAACCATCCTCTCAAACATGCAAGTGATTCATCAAACACCCCATCATATAGATCCCCTTTAAGCAATGAAGGAAAACGCAATCCATTCAGATCGATTCATGGAAAACGCAATCCATTAACACCCCATGAATATAGATCCCCTTCAAGCAATGAAGGAAAACGCAATCCATTCAAATCGATTCTAACCACTCAAGCTCGGCGAAACTCCCTTTCACATTACTGATCACTAATCTACCTTTCAAGAAGAAATATAACCAAAATATTCCTAGAATTTGAAAAACATTTTCGAGTAACATAGTTAGTGATCTTGTTAAAATACAAAAAGGTGTACTCAGCCAAGACAAATATATAAAAGAATCAAATTATGATTTCCTTCACTTATCATGTGATAACCAAATGGGATATTCAAATTTTATCCGCTCAGTTCAACACTCAAAAGTAAGTAAAAATCAGCTGAACAAGGTGATGAACTCACAACAATTAAAATCAAAACATGATTGATTTAAGAACAAGAATCAAGAATGCACGAAAAGAAAATCCAAGAAAACAAGAAATTCAAAAACTTTTTCAAGAACCAAGATTATCCAACAAAAGGATCCGCATGACACTGTACTATATGATAACTCAAGAAAACTGAACAAGGGGTAAAAAAAAAGATCAGCGGTAGTAATCAAGAATGCATGAAAGAAAATCCAAGAAACCAAAAATTCACAAACTTTTTCCAAGAATCAAGAATATACAACAAAAGGGTCGACATAAATGAGTGTTACAAGATTGTTTGATACCTGGGATTTAAGAGTGGATCGCAGGAGTTTGCTGATAACCATGTTTATATCTTCGGACCTCTCAATCAAAACAGGCAAGAATAAAGGAGATTTAGTTGATGTTGAGTATGAAAGAGAGTGACTGAAACTGCTCCTCCATGTTTGGTTTTCATTGCTGATATCAAGTGTGATTAATGTTAATTGTTGAAATTTGACAATGATTTGCCAAGTGGACCAACTTGTCAGAGATTCCCTTTACCACATATATTCTGCTATCCATTTATATTAGCCTATTCAATATTCATCGTGTAATTGCAATTTTTTTAGCTGAAATAGAATAAATTTTTATATTAAAATATTTTCATCATTATTTGATGCATAGTTTACTGAAGAAGATCAACTCTTGTCTGTATACCAACAATCACACTTTTATAATATGATATTGCAGTAAGATTTACATTTAATTTTATTAAATTTTGTATTGCAGCCAAACCTATTTAAATTTAAATTATATAAATTTAATGTTATTATTTATATTATAAATATTATTTTTTAATTAGATATTGTAACTAAACCTAAAATTTTTAAATATAACTTTGTAAAAAAACTTACATTTTAAGATTTTAATTTTTTTTAATATTTTTTATATAAAAAATAATTAATTCACAACATCGTGCAATTCATCTAATTAGTAGTTTACTGAAGAAGATCAACTCTTGTCTGGATACCAAGAATCAAAGAAAACATATTCATTGCATATAAGCTTAGGCTCAAACGTAATCCTTTCTCTTTCACAAGACAGACCTTTCGTTTAATATTTTTGTTGATGATTATAATATTCTTTAATGAGTTTTTCCATATTTAATTAAATATTTATATAATTAAATTTTAAGTAAATTATTCGTGTTAGATTTATGGATTCATGACAAATTCTTTATAATCTTGTTTTGGATTCAAATTTAAAATAATAATGTGACAAACAAAACTATAAATAATCAAATCAAACCTAGAAAATATATTATTTCAAGCAAGATGAAATTGAACTCTTGCATTATTTGAATGGAGAAATAAAATATAGTTTTGTCATTATAAAATTCTTTAAAGATTTCTATTGTACAAATTTTTTTATTTTATAGTTAGAAGATGAAGTCCATGTTTGGTCCAACTGTATTTTTTATTTTTTTTAGTTTTAAAATAATTTTTTAATATTTATGAATTATTTTGATGTGTTAATATTAAAAATAAATTTTAAAAAATAAAAAAATATTACTTTGATATATTTTTAAATAAAAAATTTAAAAAGCAACCTCTCCTACGAGGATATTTGAGAGGGTAGTAACGGTTATTTTTCAAAGTATTTTTGCTTAGAAATACATTAAAATAATATTTTTTAAAATTATTTTTAATATTATCCCATTAAAACAATTTAAAAACACAATAAATATCAAATTTTATTAAAACTCCAAAGCAAATGCAATTTCAAACAGATCTACACTTCCAAAAACATGCTAAAACTTGAAAGTTGACTTAATTTTTGGATCGCTTGTCAGATATGTTAATTCATGAATTAGCAAGAAGATTTAAATTATAATTAAAAAAATAAAAACAATAATTTAAATAAAGAGATCCAAGCCAGTAGATTATCATATTTATCTCTCAAACATTTTTTATTACTATGATTTATTTATCTATCTTGATCTTGGTAATTGTGCTATTAAAGGTTTATACTTCTGTGCACGTGGGGTTATTTCCCAAGGTCGAGATCAGATTATTCATCAATATTTAACTACTGGGCCTACTCAAATTAGACCATAAACTAGATTTATAATGGACTGTGATGTGTCTGTGATTGCTTTTTGAGTGGAATTATCGTAGGATTTCAAATCGTATTAATTATTTTTTAAAATAATTTTTATTTAAAAATATATTAAAATATTTTTTATAATTTTTTAAAAATATAATTTTCTCAAACACTATTTAAGTATGCTTATCCAAGTATTCTTTGTTTCAATTTAGTGTTACAATCTAATATATTATTAAAAAAAATTGAATTTCTTTTTTAGTTTTAATTTTTTTTAGTTTTTAAATTATTTTAATGTATTCATATCAAAAATAAATTAAAAAATATTATTTTAATATATATTTTTTAAAAAAACACCATAGTATTGTGAGGTTCAAGTGCTTAAATATTCTGCAGGCTGCAGAAGTTCAACTTGATAGCATCTTCATTCAGCTGGACAGTGCACAGCTAGAGACAGCTGAACACTGTTCCAGACTGAGTACAGCCACCATACAAGGTTTGCTGATCCATATCGAAAAGGGCCAGAGTTTGAATAGATGAATTGATAAGCTCCTAAAAGCCGTGACCAGGATTGGTGGAAAAAGAAACACTCAAAACATCATTGAATTGTGGAATAGAAAGCAAATTGATTACTCTGCTGTAACTCATCAATGGAGACAATTGTACAGGGTTAAACAAGAACTTCCTAAGAAAAACATTGATCACAATGTCCTGCAAAAGAGGGGGAGTGGCAAGAGTCCTTGATTCTCATTTTCATTCTTCAAATGAAGACTGAAATCACAAATTCTTCTCTAAAGAAGAAACCGCTTGAACCTCATAACGAGGTTGGGTTCATGATGGTTTGAAATTGCAAGGTTCCTGGGGTTGTGCAGCTCCCATAAGGGTTTCTTCTCCAAGTCCATCGCTTAGCAACTCACCTGATAATTGGACGAAAAATTGTACGTAGATTTTGTTAGAAGTCAAAATCTTCAGCCTTAACCCTACCTCAAACCAGAACCAGAAGAAGGGTTGGTATCAAAACCCCCAGGGACAAACACGGGAAGCTGGTTTGATATTGAATCTCTTTTGAATCTAGACTCTCGAGGTAAATTCAATGCAAACCGCTGTTGGCCCTCTCTCAAACCTGAGCTTCCTTCATTTCTCAAACTATCCCTAACAGGGACACTCAAAAGTGGACCTCCAAAGAAAATGGAGTCCCCTGTGTACAGGAGCTTCTCAGATGACTGAGCAGGAGCTTTAGCTGATGATGATGATGACTGTTGTGGTGGTATTGCTGGCTTTCGACCATCATTGCTTGTTTCTGCATTGGATTTTGGCAATACAGTTTGTGTAGCTGTTCTATTCCGAGCTTCAGAAGCTGACAACGGAACTGATACATACCTACCAGCCTCTTGGTCCCAAACAACAGACGTCCTTTTGACATCTCTAAGAAGAGAAGCAGCTGGAGCTGAAAGAAGCAATGGATCAGTACTACTTCCCTTCTGCGTGATTTTTTCATCAAATCCTGATGCAGGATGGGATAATGGGTTGTTGGCAGTAGGTAAAGGAGACTTAGAAGTTACAGGATGATCAGGAACAAGGCCAGGGGCTGAGGTTGCAGCATTAAAACGACCTAGACCTTGAGTTTGTGGTAGAGGACTAAGCATGACTGATTCTTGAACATGGCTTGGGCTGCTGAAGCTACTAACACTTTGAGTCCCGGTTTCATACTCGTCCCGGCTTCCTTGACTTGGAGCAAAAGAGTTTCCTAGTGCTGTTAGTCTCGGCTCATTCTTGATCTCTTTGTTTGTCCCCATATCAGTGCTCACACTACTTCTGACACTCATATTGCCACTGGAGCTACATTCAGTATCGGGTAAACGGCGATTATCAACTGGCTTTAGAACAGAGGAAGATGCCCTCGCCTTTGCTGCTGCTCTCATAGCCTCGGTGGAATCTAACTTCGCAAGTTTCCAAGCACTAATTCGAACTGGCCGTTTGGGTACCTTGCTACCTCTTTCTGCAGCTCCAGCAGCATCTGGGTCAACAGTTGATGGGACCATACCAGGCTCCAGGTGAGGTATGACTTCATCCTGATGCAGCCAAAAACACAAACAATTTCCATAAAGACCCATAAAAGTTAAGACCTTGTCCAAAATAATTGTGTAACATTCGTAAACGGTTTGTTAAAAATTCTATATAAATCTTGAGAAAATAACTAAAACATAGGATAAGATCCAAGGGCAAGAAGTTCCTATTAAGAGTGAATTGGGACAAAAATGTCATGTGGGAAAACTGGCAAGGAACAGACTCAGAAGTCTCTGCAGGATTCTTAGCTGGGATCAGCACAGTCGTCCTGGATGACACACAACTGAAATGATGGCAAACACAAGAGTCTAATACCTGATAATCCACAAATACCCGAGGAGGGGTGCACCATGCTCCCTTGTACTGCAGGCCAAGAGAACTTCCACCACTGAAGCCAGTTGTGGCAGATCCTGATGGAGAGTATACTAAATTTGGCATTTCCTCATACTCAGATGCTCCAGCAGGTGCCTCACTCATTGCTCTCATGGCCACAACATACTCATAGGTGGTAATACCCTAATTCAACATAACAGAAACAAATAAAAACTTTTATATTGCTGAAATTGCCCAAATATGGTTCTGAATTTCAGATTCTAACTTCTCCTCATCCGTTTTTAAAGCAATCAACAATAGTACTAGAAAACTGAAAGTAGTGTCTAGTCCATCAGTCACTAACCTTTCTGATCAATATCATGTGGAAAAAGAAAAGTTCACTGAGAGGTACACAAGCCAGGATAGAAACTACAGTGCATACAGCCTGCACAAATTGAGACCCAGCATCAACAATAGAAATTTGATAAATTTGAGATTAGTGATAAGTAACAAGCTTTGATCTAAGGTTATCGTGCACGTACCACAACTGTTGCAAAAGGAGCTATAGAGAAACCATTTCCAAGTGTCTCGACAATTTCAATCTTCATGCTTTGCTTGTTAACAAAACAACGTACAAAGACAGCAATACCAACTCCAGCTTCGAGTACAAGCTGAGCCACACACAAGCAAAAATGTTACCATTGGGAAAACATTTTCAGAAAGAATAATTGTCAGGATTACCACATATCCAAATGAAACAACTAGCAGCTAGAATATGAGATATAAAGATCACATATAATATAAGTTAAGAGAGAGTAGCACATACCCAAGCAAGACCAGTAGCCATTAGAGAAATAAAAGTCACATAGTTTTTATACCCCACACAATTGTTAAGCCACTGCAGCCACACCATAGATTCAGTTAGTTTTTACGAAATCATATTTTGTCAACTTCAAAACCAGTTTAGTTAAGGAAATTCAAGATGTGTGCCTGCAAAGAGCACTAGAAACAACATGAAAGTATACCCGGCAATGGTGATCAAAACCATCAACACATTTATCACAACTTCGACAGTGTTTGCTGAACTTGAGTACCTGCAATTTAAAGATTTCATAGTTAATAATAGGGACAGCCAGCGTAAATTCTTTAAAGCTGTCATTGGCAGCATGTGGCCAACCACTGGAGATACTTTACAGGGCGATAAATTAGCAGAATTATTTGGAGACAATACTGTGTTGCATGTATTGAGTGCATTTAATCATTGAAATGATGTACAGCTAACTCAATAGACTGATAAATAGAGCCCCACAACCAAAAAGGGAAAATAATGACGATAAACAAAATAAGAAGTGTCTCACTTTTTACAGTACAATACCTCAGCATTGCACAATGTACAGAACAAAGCATCTTCACCATTGCCCTGTTGGTCAGCTATCTCTCCATGTTTGCGGCAATCTTCATGAACAAAAGGTGCACAGAAGATTAAACCGATGTTATGGGAAGGTTTTCTGGTTGGAGATTGCACAGCAGTCTCGACTCTCTCAACTTCCCCCACTGACCCTTTCTTACTAGAGTTTGCTGGACCTATAGAACTTCTGGAGGGTGATGAAAACGAAGAATGCATAGCACTTCCAGTTTCATCAAATTTTCTAGGCAGATCCTTCACTGAAAACCCATGTTTCACATTGAGTTTATTTGCTACATTGGAATTGAATTTAGACATGATGCCAGGATCTGCAGGGTTAATTGCGGTACACCGAACATATAGAATAAAGACAAGAAGTACCTGCAATGCCACAACAGGAATCAAGAAAACAACATCAGTCATAAAGGTTACTCTTAGTCTTACACATGTTAATTCTTTAAAGAACAGCACTTAGCACAGCAAGAAGACTGAAGTGATCCATGACATTTGATGCAGAACACGTCCATGGTAAAGCAACCAAAATAGACTTTCATTCATTAAAATGTTACCAATTTTTTTCGTCTATGACACAAATTTCTGTGGAATATATAAGGGAAACAAACTTAAACTCCATACACAGATATGACAAGAATTCACATACCACTGGAGTGTAAGTCCCAAGAAGCACATACTCCCAGATTTTGCCTCCAAGGAAAGGAGCAAAGAAAGCATAAAATGCAATCACTAGTAAGCAGAAGACAGTGATTGCAACAACCTATCAAGACAAATCACCAAAGTTTAGCGCAGAAATTAGCATTAAAAAAAAACCATAAAAACACTCATAAATTCAGTAACTACGAAATGCCAAAGCCAATTTCGCATGCCCGCATAAAAAAGATGAATTCTTTAGCGCTTTTTAGAGAACCCCAGAAGAGAAGATCAGTTTTTTTAGCAAAGCGAAGCAAACCTGATTAAGTAAGAAGAAAGAATGACAATTGAGAAAAAAAATCTCAAAGTCTCAAAAGAGAAGGTTTTTACGGTCATACCTGAAAGGTATGAGCTGGTAGTTGCCATCCATGTTTCCTCACCATAACTGCAAAATCCAAACCCCAAAACAGGCCAAAACCCTAAACACACCCAAAAAAAACTCTAGCTAGAAAGAGAAAATAACCCAAAAAGAAAAGAACTTTCCTCTCAACCACAGTAATCCAAACACCAAAATCAACGCAAACCCTTTTAAAACCAAAGAAAGAGAGTAAAGTTCAATTGGGTTTAGGCCTTGCAACTATTATCAACTAAAATGAAGAAGAAAGAGAAGAAAAGAGCTAAAGTGGGAAAGAAAAGTGAAAAGAAAAGAACAAAATGAGAGGCACTGAGACTGAAAAAGAAGGCAGGGAAGCAGCAGCACTTAGAAAGAGTACATGGAGAAAAAGAAGAAGATGTGAAGACAAGAAGTGGAACTATTAGAAGAAAAACACAAACTGACAAAAGCTAACAAAAGCGTTGACAGACACCAGACATGGAAAATCCATCGATCTCTGTGTGTGTATGAATATTTTCATGTCATCTATATAGTTGTTATTTGCCTAATAAATATTATTTTCTTTGATAATTTGGTGCCTAAAATCATTTTTTAATAATAATTAGTGCCTAATTTTTCATTGAAATGTTTCTATCTAGATTTTTTGGAATTTTTTTGTGTTTTTTTTTTTCTTGCAGACTAGTAGTATCATCAAATTGGATTCTTTGGATTCAATTCATCTCGTCAATTTAACTAGTAAAAAGCCTCCAATTTTTAATATAATTAAATGAGTTTTAAAATGAGAGAATTAAAGAAGTGAGATGTGACTTCTATTTAAAGAGTTTTATAATGTTTGTATGTCAAATCTGATTGGAGAGTTAAATCGGTGATCCATTCACTATTCACTTGGGATATTGTTTGGGCTGTGTTTTATGTTAGATCAGGTGAGAGTTGGTTTAGTTAATTCATAGCTTGATTCACGTATCAAAATCTAAATGAGATTTGATTAGATTTTAAAAAAAAATACATTATTTTTTTTCTAAAATAATATTAAATTTGTTTTTTAAAAAATATTATTTTAAATTAATTTGAATCAAGATAAATTAATCCGTCTAATATATAATCTAGACCTTGAGACACGTCATAAATAATATATAATTTTATAACTATAAAAATAAAATTCAAAAAAAGATTTTTTAATATCCATTAAATCTCAATTTTTTTAAAAAAAATTAGTTCAACATGGTCATTGGCAAGGTTTAATTAAGACCTGTTAAGCAATAACTTAATTTAAGTATGTGTTGGGGGTAATAATGCAATCACCGTTTCATATAATGCAATCACCGTTTCATAAAAAAATGATTTTTTTTGTTTTAATTTTTATATTTTTTTGATCGTTTTAATATATTTATATAAAAAATAAATTTTAAAAAATAATAATAAAATATTATTTTAATATACTTACAAGCAATAAAATAATTTAAAAATTTAAATATAATATGCATGTGTGTTCAAAATTTTCTTGCCTGAAGTACGTATGTGTGCGTGTTGTGTGGTAGATGTAAGTTGGTATGTTAGTAGTTATTTTTTTAAAGTGTTGTTTTATTTAAAAATATATTAAAATAATTATTTTTAATATTAATATAAAATATAAAAACAAACAAAATACTAGGAAGAAGCTAAGCAATGGTCTGTTGATGTTGGAGGGGGTATGGTAGGGTCCATTGAAATTATTGTCTCTCACTACATTTCGATGTCCTTTTCAGCTTTATGATGATGGCATTTATAAGTGTGAAGTAGACAGCCGGAGGCTGGTTGGGGCTGACCTCTCTCTCTAGCCCATGTTCTGGTTCATATTAATGGTCGGCCCTCTACTCCAAACTATTCTTATTTATGCATGTCCTTTTCTCCCCCCTAGGGCATCCGATGTTGTTATCGAATTTTGAGAATTTTATGCTACATAGAAATTCATTAAGGTTTCTTTTTTTTTTTTACCAAAAATAAAATATTTTTTTGAATTAAAAAATAGTTTTCGTGAAAATAATATTTATTTTCTAACACATAAAAGCTTACTTTTTAAATTGATTTTAAACTATTTTTCATTAATCAACTTTAATGAGGTTCAAGATTTTAAAAGTGATAAAAATTAATTTTCATGAAATAAATAAGATTTAAAGTTGAATAAATATACTATGGTTAAATGAGTGTATTTCCCATAATTATATCCTAAAATTTAGGTTGCGGATTAATTGAGTAAATTCATGTATTAGTAAAAACAATATTGTTTTAGATAAATAAAAAAAAAACTAAAACAATCATATTTTAAATTGGATTTAAAATTAACAAGTTTTTGGATTGACCATTCGAGTTTAATTATTTTTTGTATTAGAAACTTAAAGCTTGAACAAACTTCGTAAATATTTTAATTTAGAATATAAATACTGAAAACATGATTAGAAAAGTGGATTAAACATCAATTTTAATTTCTAAACACTATAAAAATATTTGAGAGTGAGATTACAATTATTTTTTAAAGTGATTTTTATGCTGAAATATATTAAAATGATATTTTTTTATTTTTTAAAAATTATTTTTAATATTAATGCATCAAAAACGATTTAAAATTTATATATAAAAATTAATTTTTAATAAAAAAAATTAAAATTTTGAAGATCGTGGTTTGCACCGTTCCAGTACTCTATAACGATAATCCATGCACTGATTTTTCTTTAATTAACTCGTACACCTACTTTACCGAACAAGGATCATGGACGACAGCAAACGCAGAAAGTACCAAATCAACGCTTCACACGCGCCATATCTGTAGCAATCAATTCTTGATAGAGAATAAACTACATCTTAACTCCTGCAAGTTGGAAACTATAACAATCTGATCCTCAACAATTAAAAGGTTCCAAAATCAACCTGAAAGTCTTA
>Ga0307515_10006276_pt1 | contig 23849 bp, 23 predicted proteins | sample 17_EM_MG_FD_194513 | JGI IMG/M metagenome (GOLD analysis project Ga0307515, IMG submission 194513) | Populus trichocarpa ectomycorrhiza microbial communities from riparian zone in the Pacific Northwest, United States - 17_EM | ecosystem: Host-associated > Plants > Roots > Unclassified | place... | reverse complement strand
CGCCTTCACCCCCCTCTGTCCCTTCGGGACATCTCCCCCTCAAGGGGGGAGATTATTCTTTTCCGTTATTCTTACCGACGCAAGGGACGCACAATGTCCGCGGCCAATATCCCCCCTTGAGGGGGAGATGTCGGCGTCGCCGACAGAGGGGGGTATCCTTGCTCTGTCAGAACTGAGCCATCAACCGACGATCAGTTCGGTCCACTTCTGGTTCAGCCAATCCGACTTCGTCTGGTAGAGATCGTAGCGCGGGATGATCGGCTCGATGTCGGATGAAACCGCAGCGAATTCCGCATCCGTCAGGTCGGTCAACTCGCGCTTGACTGTCGGCGAGGTGCCGACCTTGCGCGACAGGACCGCCTGGATCGACGGCTGGCTCATATAGTCGATGAACACATGCGCCTCTTCGACCTTGGTAGACGCGCGCGACAGGGCCCAGCAGCCTGAATCCTGAATGCCGCCTTCCTTGGGGAACGTCGAGCGGACAGGGTTGCCGTCGGCAGCGGCAAGGCCGGTGACGTCGTGGTAATACTGGCCCATCGGAATTTCGCCCGATTTCAGCGCCTGTTCGAACTGCGCCTCGTCACGATACCAGAGACGGACGTTCGGCTTGACTTCGGCCAGCTTGTCGAACGCTTTCTGGATGCCTTCTTCCGTATCCAGTGCATTGGTGCCGCCGAGATAGGTCTTCGCCGTCACTTCCAGAAGGAACGAGTTGGAGACCAGCGCCAGCAAGCCAAGCTTGTCGGTATTTGCCGGATCCCACAGCGCTTCCCAGGAGGTCGGTGCTTCCTTGAAGACGTCCGTGTTGGTCACCAGCGTGATGTACCAGGAAACGGCACCGATGCCGGCAACACGGCCGTCGGGGTACTTGTTGATGAAACGGTCGATGAGGTTGGACGCGTTCGGGATCTTCGCCACATCGAGCGGTGCCCAGAGATCGGTCGCCTGGCCCTTCAGCATCGACACCTGCGACATCATCGAGACGTCGGCAGGCGCCTGGCCGGCCTTCGCCGCCTGATCGAGCTGAACAAGCCACGCTTCGCCGGTCGGCTCGGCAACCGCTTCGATCGCGATACCCGTCGCTTTGGTGAAGTCCGGGAAGATGTTCTTGTCGACCGAATCCTTGAAATAGCCACCGTAGACGCCGACCTTCAGCGACTTGTCCTGCGCGCGCAGGATCGACGGCATGGCCAGCATCGATACACCGGCAAGGCCAGCGCCCAGCACGGCGCGGCGGCCGACATCCTTGTTCAGAAATTCAGTCATCGTCGTTCTCCTTTTTCTACGCCGGAGGCTTTTGCAACTCCCGGTCTGTTCCCAATTTTCGTCCCGGACTGCAAGCCCGGATTGTATTTTGATCAGTGTTTCAGAGCGCGAAGCTCCAGCATCTTGGCGTATCGCGTCAGCGGAAAACACAGTGCGAAATAGATCAGGGCAACGAAACCATAGACCTTGAACGGCTCGAAGGTGGCATTGTTGATCGCATTCGACGTCCTGACCAGTTCCTCAAAGCCGATGATCGATGTCAAGGCCGTACTCTTGATCAACTGCACCAGAAATCCGACGGTTGGCGCCCGCGTCATCGCAAAAGCCTGCGGCAGGATGATCAGCCGCAATTGCTTGAGATAATGCAGCCCGAGACTGCTGCCCGCATCCCACTGCCCGAGCGGCACGGCCTGCACGCCGCCGCGCCAGATTTCAGCCAGAAACGCACTCGCGCAAAGGGTCAAGCCCAGCACGGCAGCCGTCCAGGGTTCGATGCGGAGCCCGAGCAGAGGCAGACCGAAGAACAGCAGGAACAGCTGCATCAGCAGCGGCGTTCCCTGGAACAGGCCGATGTAATATTCGGCGAACCGCCGCACCCAGCGCCGCTTGGAAATGCGCATGAACAGGATCAGCAGGCCGACGATGGTGCCGCCGGCGAAGGCGACGGCCGACAAGAGTATCGTCCAGCGCGCGGCCATAAGCAGGTTGCGGATGATATCCCAGAGGGTGAATTCGATCATGATACGCCTCCGGAGAGCAGGCGGTTGCCGCCGGCAACCAGCAGTCGGCGCAGGCCGATGCTCATGGCAAGATAGACCAGCGTCACGACGAAATAGGTCTCGAACGCGCGGAAGGTGCGCGCCTGCAGCATGTCAGCCTCATAGGTCAGTTCGCGCACGGCGATCTGCGAAACGACGGCCGATTCCAGCATCATGATGACGATCTGGCTGGTGAGCGCCGGATAGATAACCTTCAGCGCCTGCGGCAGCACGATCTTGATGAAGACCTGCCGCGGTCGCAGCCCCAGCGCAAGGGCTGCCTCCTTCTGGCCCTTCGGTACAGCATCAAGGCCGGCGCCGACGATCTCGGTGGTATAGGCGGTCATGTTCAAGGTCATTGCCAGAATGGCGGCAACGACCGGATCGAGACGGATGCCGAGGCTGGGCAGGCCGAAATAGATGAAGAACAGCTGCACCAGAAACGGCGTATTGCGGACGAACTCGACATAGGCGGCGATCGCCTGCCGGATCACGGCATGGCGGCTGCGCCGTCCGGCGGCACCGAGAATGCTGAGTACGGTGCCGGCAACAGCCGACACCGCGATCAGAAACATCGTCATGGCTGCGCCGTTGGCGATCAGAAGGATCGCATCGTCCAGCCAGCCGAAGTCGAGCGCATAGCCCAAAGGATCAATCCTTCAGGTTTTCAGGGTTGAGCGGAACCTTCAGCCAGGCTTCCGAACTGGCGTTCAGTTTGCCGTCGGCGAGCATCTTGGCAACGGCGTCGTTGATCGCTGCCTTCAGCCGGTCTTCGCCCTTGTTGAGCGCCAGATGCGACGGCGATGTCATCAGCTGGAACTTCTGCTCCGGCTTCAAGGCCTCCTGACGCGCCAGAACCTGGGCACCGACGTCATTGCCGACGACCATCAGTTCGGTCTGGCCGGAGATGAAGGCCTGAATCACCGAATTGTAGTTGTCGAAACGCTTGATGTCGGCATCCTTGGGGGCAGCTTCGGTCAGCGATGTGTCTTCGAGCGTACCGCGGTTGACGGCGATGCTCTTGCCGGCGAGGTCTTCCTTGCCCTTCACTTCCAGCGCGGCCGGGCCGATCACGGCGATATAGTAAGGCGCGTAGGCCGCCGCGAAATCGATGACTTCAGCGCGTTCCTTGCTGTAGCCGACGCTGACCAGCATATCGACGCGCTTTTCCGTCAGGTACGGAATACGGTTCTGGCCGGTGATCGGTACCGGAACCAGCTTCACCTTCAGGCTATCGGCGATGTACTGCGCGACGTCGATATCATAGCCCTTGAGGCTCATGTCGGCACTGGCGGACGAGAACGGCGGGAAATCGGCGAAGACGCCGACATTCAGAACGCCGGCCTTGGTGATATCGTCGATGGCATCGGCGTTGGCAGCGGATGCAAAGCCGAGAACGGCGCCGCTGAGCAGAAGCGCGGCGGTGAAAGCCGACTTCAGGTTCGAGAGTTTCGTCATTTTATTCCCCTTATGAGTTTTGTTTATAGGCAGGCACGGCATGGGGTGTGGCGATAGCCCCTCACCCTAACCCTCTCCCCGCGAGCGGGGAGAGGGGACGATCGAATTCGACGCAACATCCTCGAAACATCGAGAAGCGCGAGATGTGTCCACTTGTTCCCTTCTCCCCGCTTGCGGGGAGAAGGTGGCCGACAGGCCGGATGAGGGGCTGCGTGCCCCCTCAGTCCCGCTTGCCGTTGACGAACGGGCTGAACACCATGAGGCTGAGGATTTCGAACAGAACCTGCGAGCCGACATGGGCGGTGTTGGTGGTGGAATCGTACTGCGGCGCAACCTCGACGACATCGCCGCCGACAAGGTTCAGACCCTTGAGGCCGCGGATCAGTTCCAGCACTTCGCGGGTGGTGAGACCACCGATCTCCGGTGTGCCGGTGCCCGGCGCAAAGCTCGGATCGACGCTGTCGATATCGAAAGACAGATAGGTCGGGCCGTCGCCGACGATCTTCTTGGCCTTCTCGATGATCGCCGGCATGCCCATGCCGGTGACTTCCTCCGCATGGATGACGGTCATGCCGGACTCGTAGGAGAACTCCCAGAGATATTCCGAGGAGCCGCGAATGCCGATCTGGATCGTGCGGGTCGGATCGAGTACGCCGTCGAGCACGGCGTTGCGGAACGGACCGCCATGATGGAACTTGGTGAGGTCGTAGGCGCCGCCGGTATCGCAATGCGCGTCGATATGGATCATGCCGACCGGGCGGTTCTTGCCGACGGCCTTCAGGATCGGATGGCTTATCGAGTGGTCACCGCCAACGGACAAGGGAACAACGCCGGCATCGACGATCTGGTTGATGCGCTTTTCGATGTCGTCATGGCTGAGTTCCAGCCGGTAACGGCTCTGGAACGGCACGTCGCCGATATCGGCCACCCGCAGATCATGCACCGGCGCGCAACCCAGAACGTGATTATAAGGACCGATGCGCTCGATCGTGCGCATGGCACGCGGCCCGAAGCGCGAGCCCGGACGATTGGTGACGCCGAGATCCATCGGCACGCCGACAATGGCGACCTGCAGGTTGCCGAAATCCGGCTCGTTGGCATCGACAGGCATATAGGGAGCCATCAGGAACGTCGGGATGCCGGCATAAGGCGCAAGACGCGTGCCGTTCTTGGAGAAGATCTTGTCGGCGACCTTGCGGAAGGTCGGGTCGAACATTTCGCCGCCATGGGCTTCGCCGTACTTCGCCTTCAATTCGCTGAGCTTGCTGTCATCCCATGCCATGTCCGCTTGACCTCATGTTGGGCCGGGAGGACGTGCGCTTCAGTCGGTTTCCGAGCGTAAAAATGACACTGTTCTGCCGCTAAACCTGAGTCCTCGCACACGTTTGGCGAAGGCGATCTCAGTTGCATGTTCCCCAGGCTTTTGCCTTTGTTGCCGACATTAGGAAACAAATTGATTGGAAAATCAATTGACATTGTTATAGCGTTTGATGTGAGAAAAACTAACATCATTTTCCGCGCTTCGGAGCCTCGTTCTTGTCCAGCCGCCTGCCCCCGCTGAACCCCCTGCGCGCCTTCGAGGCGACGGCCCGGCGTGGTTCCGTGTCGGCTGCCGCGCGCGAACTCAACGTCACGCATGGCGCGATCAGCCATCAGATCCGGGCGCTGGAACTGTCCTTCAACGCTGCCCTCTTCGAGCGTGGCGGCAAGCGGCTGAAGCTGACGCCGCAGGGGGCGCTGCTTCTCCCGGCAGTCACCCATGCCTTCGAAGGCATCGCCGCCGCCACCGCCGCGATGACCCGGCCGACCACCAGCGGCGAATTGCGCATCGTCTGCGTCCCGGCCCTTCTCTCCTTCTGGATGATCCCGCGCCTGCACCAGTTCACCGAGCAGTTTCCGGACGTACAGCTGACCCTGATCGCCTCCAACGACGCGGCCAACCTGTTTTCCGGCGATGTCGATATCTGCCTGCTTTATGGCGACGGCAACTGGCCGGATTGCTGGGCGCGGCTGTGGAGCCGGCTGGAACTGTTTCCCGTCGTCAGCCCCACCCTTCTCAACATGCGGCCTTTGCGCTCGCTGCGTGACCTGCGCGATCACGTCATCCTGCATGGCGACGACGGGCGTGAATGGAACACCTGGCTTGCCGCTGCCGACGGCATCGGCATTCCGCGCGGCCGCCAGCATTTCATGAGCGACGCCCGGCTTTCGACGGAAGCCGCCCTGCACAACCAGGGCGTGGCGCTCGGCGACACCATCACCGCCGGCAGTCTGATCGCCAAGGGCGAACTGATCGCACCCTTCGACCTGACGGTGCCGGCCAACGATGCCTTCTACGTCGCTTGCCGCAACGAAATCCGGGCAGCCCCGATCGTCAAGGTCTTTATCGACTGGCTGTTTTCAGCCCTTGAAAGCGACCCCATGCCGGAGCTACAGACCTCGGCGCGCACCATCATTCGCGCCCGCGTCCCCAAGATCAGCGCGCCGGAGCGCCTGCCCGCCAAGGATGGTTTCCAGCCCGTCTCCTCCCCCGCCCGCACCCGGCGTCCCGAAAGAACGCCGAAGCGCCGGGCAAAATCGTGAACCACAGGACAATTCGATGCCGCATTTCAATCCGCTGATCGCCAAGCTCTCGCCGCCGCCGGTGCCGTCCGTTCTTGCCTGGGCAAAGGCCTATGACGGCGCGCGCGGACCGCTGATCGATCTCAGCCAGGCCGTCCCCGGCTATCCCCCGCATCCGGACATGCTGAAATGGCTGGGCAAAGCCGCCGCTTCACCCGCATTCACCGGCTATGGCGCGATCGAGGGTGAGCAGGTTCTGCGGACCGCCTATGCGACACATGTCTCCGGTCTCTACAAAGCGCCGGTCGGTGTTAAAAACATTCACATCACCTCCGGCTGCAACCAGGCCTTCATCTGCACGGCCATGGCGATCGCCAAGGCGGGCGATACGATCCTGATGACCAACCCCTTCTATTTCAATCAGGAAACGACGCTGGCAATGCTCGGCATCGGCATCGAACTGGTTCCCTGTGACGCGAGCGACGGCTTTCTGCCCGATATCGACGCCATTGCATCGTCGCTCAAGCCGGGTGTCCGTGCCCTGGCGCTCGTCACGCCCAACAACCCGACCGGCTCCGTCTATCCGCCTGCATTGCTGCGCCGAATCTACGATCTCTGCCGGGCCAACCGCACATGGCTGATCCTCGATGAAACCTACCGCGATTTTCTGGTGGAGGGCAGCGGTGCGCCGCATGAACTCCTGTCGATCAAGGGCTGGCAGGATAGCCTTATCTGCCTCTACAGCTTCTCCAAGTCCTTCTGCATTCCCGGCCATCGCCTCGGCGCCATCACGGCAGGACCAAAGGTGGTGGAACAGGTTGCGAAAATCATGGACAACCTGCAGATCTGCGCGCCGCGCTCAGCCCAGTCGGCGGTTGCCAAGGCACTGCCGGCACTGGACGACTGGCGGGCGGGCAACCGCGCCGAAATCGCCAGACGCGCCGAGGCATTGAAACAGGTGCTGAGCAAGCTGAAGGGCTGGAAGCTTCAGGCGATCGGCGCTTATTTCGCCTATATCCGCCACCCCTATCCGGATATCCGCTCCGAGTTCGTCGCGGAAAAACTGGCAAAACTCGCCGGCATCGTCTGCCTGCCCGGCGATTATTTCGGCGAGGGCCAGGAAGGTTACCTACGCTTTGCCTTCGCCAATGCCGACGCACCGACGATTCTTCAACTGGAGGAACGGCTTTCGAACTTCCAGCTGCCGGGGCTCTGATCAGCCCCTGCGGGCGATCAGGATGCCGGCCAGCACGACGGCGCCGCCGATCGCCTGCATCAGCCCGACGGGCTCGCTCAGCAGCAGCCAGGCGAGGATCGCAGCCACCACCGGCTGCAACAACAACGTCAGCGAGGAAAAGGCTGGCGGCAGGAAGGCGAGCGCATAGATGATCAGCCCCTGCCCGCCAGCATGACTGATGAAGGCAAGCCCGAACAGCATGGCCCAACCGAACAGCGCTGTCGGCATGAAGCTGTCCTCGAAGAAGAAGGCGAGCGGAAACATGCAGACGGCTGCCGATGCCGTGCTCCAGATCATGATCCGGTTGGTGGAAAATCGGCTGCGCAACCGGCCGATCGACAGGATGTATCCGGCATAAAAGACCGCTGCCACCGCCGCCGTCGCATCGCCCGCGAGACGGCCATCGCCGAGCGCCATCGGCCCTCCCTTCAGGATCACCACGCCCGCCAGCGCCGTCACGAGGCCGGCAATGAACACGCCGCTGACATGGGCACGAAACAGGAGCCACGAGCCGAGCGTCACGAAGATCGGCGCCAGATTGGCAAGCAGCGTGGCATTGGCAACCGACGTCATGTGCAGCGCCAAGTGCCAGGCAGCGAGATCGGCAGCAAGAAAGACACCGGGCAGAACGAGCAGACCATAGTCGGCCCACCCGGCTGGCGTCGAATCCGTGATCGTCTTTTCCGTCGCCTTCGACCAGATCAAAAGCGGCAGCAGCGCCAGTGCCACCCGCCAGAAAGCCGTTGCCATCGGCCCCACTTCCGACAACCGCACGAAAATCGGCGACCCGCCGATCGCAGCGCCACCGATCAAAAGTGCCACCAGCGCAAGGCGGTTGGCGGAAGAAGATGAACGCGACGAAGATGATGGAAGAGCGGTGTCCGACACAGGTGCTGTCCGATAGGTCTGCGCCGCACATTGCCGCCGCGCGATAACGCTTCGCAGCTATCAGAAACCGTCAGCCGGAAACAACGACTTCTCCTGATGGGAGCATGAGAATTGGTGAACCAACCCCGCAGTCCAGGAGACGACGAGGTTGGTTTTCAGCAATCAGGTCGGAGAGTTCAAGCGGCATCCGGCCGGTGCACGGTCTTCACCTCAAGGAAATCTTCAAGGCCGAACATGCCGCCTTCGCGGCCGTTGCCGGACTGCTTGTAGCCGCCGAAGGGGCTGCCGTAGCGATGCGGGCCGCCGTTGATATGCACCATGCCGGCGCGAAGCCTTGAGGCGACACGTTCGGCCCGTTTCGGATCACCGGTCTGGACATAGGCGGCAAGACCGTAATTGGTGTCGTTGGCGATCTCGATCGCTTCCTCTTCGGTCTCGAACGGCATGATGGCCAGCACCGGACCGAACACCTCTTCGCGGGCGATGCGCATCGTATTATCGACATCGGCAAAGATCGTCGGCTTGACGAAATAGCCGGTCTCGAAGCCTTCCGGCTTGCCGGCGCCGCCGACGAGGACGCGTGCACCTTCGGCGATCCCCGCTTCGATCAACGCCTGAACGCGACCGAACTGGACATCGCTAACCAGCGGTCCGATATGGCTGCCCTCTTCCGCCGGATTGCCGACCTTGGCCTCCTTACCCACGCGCGTGGCGATCTCGACGGCCTTGTCATAGACCGATTTCTGCACCAGGAGACGTGTCGGCGCATCGCAGGACTGCCCGGAATTGTTGAAGCATTCCAGCACGCTGCCGGTGACGCGATCTTCAAGGTCTGCATCTTCAAAGACGATGTTCGGCGACTTGCCGCCCAGTTCCAGCGTCACGCGCTTGACCGTTTCGGCCGCGTCCTTGCTGACGGCGATCCCGGCACGGGTCGAACCGGTAAACGAGATCATATCGACGTCCTTGTGCTTGGAAAGCGCCGCCCCGGCATTCAGGCCGTCGCCGTTGACGAGGTTGAACGTTCCTGCCGGGAATCCGGCCTCATGCACCATTTCTGCGTAGAGCATCGCATTCAGCGGCGTGAACTCGCTCGGCTTCAGAATGCAGGTCGAACCCGTCGCCAGCGCCGGAACGACCTTCAGGGCAATCTGGTTGATCGGCCAGTTCCACGGCGTGATCAGGCCGCAGACGCCGATCGGCTCGCGCAGCATGACGTCGCCGTTCGGCAGGACTTCACGCATATGCAGGCGCTTCAGCGCATCGATAAAGCCCTGGAGATGGCCGACGCCGACATCGGCCTGCTGCTCGCGGCTCATGGTCAGCGGCGCGCCGAGCTCGAGCGTGATGGTCTGCGCCATTTCCTCGTAGCGGCGCTTGTAAACCGCCAGCAGCTTTTCCAGAAGCGCCAGCCGCTCTTCGGTGCTGGTGCGGCTGTAGGTCACAAAGGCCTTCTTCGCGGCGGCAACGGCGCGGTCGATATCGGCTGATGTGCCCATGGAAATCACCGCGACCGGCTTTTCCGTCGCCGGATTCAGCACTTCGAGATCATTGGCAACGATCGGATCGACCCATTCGCCGTTGATGTAGAACTTGCGTTTGTCGAGCATGCTTCTTGTCCTTCCCGTCAGAACGTCTTCTGTTTTTCATTCAGCCAGTCGGTGATCAACTGGCGGTAGCGTTGCCCGCTGAAGCTCGGAAAATGACCGCCATGCACGATGCGGGCGGGAATTTTCAACAGGCGCTCCATCGAGGCGAGGTAGTCGTCGGCGTTGGAATGATAGGTATCCTCGATCAGTGGACCGTCATAGAGAATATCACCGGAGAACAGAATTTCGGTCGCCTTCTCGTAAAGCGCAATACCCCCCGGGGAGTGGCCAGGCGTGTGGATGACCTCGAACACCCGGTCGCCAAGATCGATCACGTCACCGTCTTCAAGGATACGCGTTGCGGGCGCCTTCTTCACTGCATAAGATTTCGAGCAATAGGGCTCTGGCGGCAGCGCATCGAAGATGTCGTCGGTGACATAGGGATCGGCGAGCGTGTTTTCCCGCGTCGGATTGGCCAGCAGATCGGCCTCAGCCGAATGCACGGCGCGGCATTCGAACTCATGATGGCAGCCGATGTGATCGAAATGCGTGTGGCTGGCGACGGCGATCAGGTCCCGCCCGGTGACCAACGGCACCCATTCCCTGAGCGAAACGACGCCCATGCCGCTGTCGACCAGCATGTCGCGATCGCGACCGCGCACATGCCAGATGTTGCAGCGATAGAATTCCTGGATGAAGGGCTCGGAAATAGCGCTGACATCGTCATCGAGACGTTTCACCTGATACCATTTTTCCGCGCTGATACGTTGCATGCTCAACTCCCGCTACCCGGCAAGGCTACGATATCGGCGAGATTGACGGCAAGGGGGACGATCTGGCCGTCCGCCACATCAGCTGATTGCGGCATATGCGCCACGATGCTGAGATCGGGCGCAGGCGACGGTTTCAGATGGCATCGGTAGTGCGTGCCAAAGAACGCGCTGCCGGTGACCTTGGCTTCGCCGAGCGATGCGACAGGTCCTTCGGCCTCCCCTGCCCGGCGGAAATGCTCCGGACGGATGCAGAGCGTAACCTTTAGACCGGCACTGGGCGCTCCGACGGTGAAGCTTTTGAGGGGAAGGTCGATACCGCCAAGCGCCGTATGGACCAAGGCAGACGCATCACCGCGGTGCTTCACCGTACCCGGAATGAAATTGACTTCCCCCATGAAGCCGGCGGAAAAGACCGAGCGCGGCCGCATGTAGATGTCGGCAGGCGGTCCGAAATCCTCGATCCGGCCCTGGTTCATCACCACGATCCGGTCGGCGATTGCCATCGCCTCTTCCTGATCATGCGTCACATGCACGAAGGTGGTGCCAACCCGCTTCTGGATCGCCTTCAATTCGTCCTGCATCTGGCGGCGCAGTTTCAGGTCAAGCGCGCCAAGCGGCTCATCGAGCAACAGTACATCCGGATCGACGGCAAGCGCGCGGGCCAGCGCCACACGCTGGCGCTGGCCGCCGGAAAGTTCGTGCGGCTTTTTGTCGGCGGACGTTTTCAGCCCGACAAGATCGAGAAACCCGAGCGCCTTTTGGTCCCGTTCCGTCTTCGCCATGCCTCGCATGCGCAGGCCGAAGCCGACATTGTCGCGAAGCTTCATGTGCGGGAACAGCGCGTAATCCTGGAACATCGTCGTCGTCGGACGCCTGGCCGGCGGCACGCTGGTCATGTCCTTGCCGGCAATGGTCACGCGCCCTTTTGTCGGCGACTGGAAGCCGCCGAGAATGGAGAGCAGCGTGGTCTTGCCGCAGCCGGACGGCCCGAGCAGCACGATGAATTCCCCCGCCTTGATATCGAGAGAGACATCGTCGAGCGCGGTGAACGAGCCGAAAGTCTTGGTGGCGTTTTGAACCGAAACCGGAGCGGTCATGATTTTTTCGTCTTTCCGAACAGGGTCAGTTCCAGCACCGCCAGCACGGCGACGGAAACGAGGAAGACCAGCGAGCCGATGGCATTGGTTTTCGGGTTGAGGCCGGAGCGCAAAAGGCTCCAGATTTCGACCGGCAGCGTCACGTCGAAGCGCGACAGGAGGAACGCGATGATGAATTCGTCCCAGCTGAAGGTCACCGACAGGAAGAAGGCCGCTAGGATGGACGGCATCAGCATCGGCGCGGTGACGAGCGCCATCACCTGGACATCATTGGCGCCGAGATCGCGCGCGGCACGCTCGATATTGATGTGATGATCGCCCATCGAGGAATAGATGATGGCAAAACACAGCGGCAGATTGATCACCACATGGCCGATACCGACCGTCCAGAGCGACAGCTTGATGCCGAACGCATTGAGCACGGTCAAAAGTCCAAGAGCGATGATCAGGTAGCTGACCGTCATCGGCGCAATCAACAGCCCCCGCTGCAAAGCCGACCCCGGCAGCTTGTAGCGAGCCAACGCATAGGCGGCCAGAAAGCCGAGCAGGCAGGCGATGAGCGAAGAGACGATCGCCACGACAAAGGAATTGGCGAGCGCCGCCATCAGCTTGCGGTCGGCAAAGACGGCCTCGTACCATTGCAGCGAAAATCCGTTGAATGGCGGCACCGGCAGGCGGCCGTCCTGAAAGGAAAACAGCACCAGCACCGCGACGGGCAGGAAGATGAAACCGTAGATCAGGCCGGCATAGGCGAAAGAGGCAACCTTAGTCAGCATGTCGCGCATTTCACGCCCTCTCGATCTTCAGCCAGCGGGCGCAGAGCACGTAGGCGACGGTCACCGCCAGCATCAGGATGATCGACAATGCCGCGGCCATCGGGAAGTCGGCGCGGCGTCCAAGCTGCAGCATGATGATTTGCGGCAGCACCAACTCGTTGTTACCGCCGAGAATCTGCGGCGTGACATAGTCGCCGATGCAGAGCACGAATGTGAGGAACGCGCCGGTCATGATGCCGGGCAGCGTCAAGGGCAGGATGACGTGCCAGAAAGTCTGCAAGGCATTGGCCCCGAGATCGGCCGCCGCGCGGCGGTAGTTCGGCGAAAGCTGGATCAGATTGGCATAGATCGTCAGCGTCAGGAGCATGACGAAGAAATGCACGAAGCCGATGACGGTGGCCGTCCGGTTGCTGGCGATTTCCAGCGGTTCTCTGACAAGACCGAGCGTCATCAGCGCCTGGTTGATCACGCCATTCCGCGACAGCACCAGGAGCCAGGAATAGGAGCGCACCACATAGGACGTCCAGAACGGCAGCACGGCCATGATCAGCGCCAGCCGCTGGAACCGCTTCGGCACCCGCTCGGCGATGATCCAGGCGAGCGGATAGGCCAGAAGCACCGACAGCACGGTGACGATCAGGGTGATCTCCAGCGAATTGGTCAACCCCTTGAACAGTGAATCCTTTTCGAAGAAGGCGACATAATTGTCGAGATTCCACACCCTGATGATCTGACCGCTCTGCCGCGACCACAGGCTCATCGCCGCCATAAACAGGAAGGGGACGACGAAGAAGGCGACCGTCCAGAGCAGTGCCGGGGCAACGAAACCCCAGGCCTTGCGGCGTTCGGTATCTTCGAGGGTCATGGTGGACATGGTGTGGCTCCGGTTCTGGAATAGCCCCTCATCCGCCCTGTCGGGCACCTTCTCCCCGTCATGACGGGGAGAAGGGACAAGCGGCAAACTCCGTCGTCCCCTCTCCCCGCTTGCGGGGAGAGGGCTAGGGTGAGGGGCAATCTTTGCAGGTTTTACTGCTGCATCATGTCCGTCCAGGCATCCTGCATCTTCTGGTCAAGCTCGGCGCTCGGGATCGGATAGAGCTGGGTCTTCTTCAGGTATTCGGCCTGATCGTTCCAGCGCAGGGCCGCCTTCTGGGCGTCGGTGAGATGCTCGCCGGCCTTCATGTTGGCGGGCATGGCCCAGTAGCAGGAGGATGTGGCGAGACGCGCTTGACCTTCGGGGCTGACGATGTACTGGACGAATTTCAGCGCCAGGTCCTGTTTCTTCGATGCCTTCATCACGCCGATCGACTGCGCCCAGCGCACAGCACCCTGATCCGGCACGGTCCAGTCGAGGTTCGGCTTTTCGCCCGACAGCGCCGCCGTGATCCATTCGCCGCCGCCGACAAGAATATCGACTTCCCCGGTCGCCAAGGCCGTCTGCGAGGAGACGACATCGCTCACCTGCTTCGACACTTTCTTCATTTCGGAAAGCTTTTCCGAAATCGCCGGCATGTCGGCGTCGGAAAGCTCGGCGGTCTTCTTGCCGAGCCCGAGGCCAACAAGACCGATCATCGGCAGGTAATAGTCATAGAGCGCGATGCGGCCCTTGTATTTGTCCGACCAGATGATCGACAGGTCCTTCATGTCGGCCGGATCGACCTTGGTCTTGTCGTAGGAAATCGTGTTGTAACCGAACTTTTCGGTGACGGCATAGGTCTTGCCGTCCTTGGTGTTGTTGGCTTCCATCCGCACTTCGGGAAAGATATCGGCGGTCGGCAGCTTGTCGGCGGGAATTTCGGCAAGGAGATCGAGGCCGACGGCACGCTGGACATCGACGCCGTCGATGACAAGTACGTCCCAGTCGCCCGGTTGCGACTGTTCGAGGATCGACAGTGCAGCACCGGTGCCTTCGTAATCCTTGAGGTTGACCTTGACGTCGTTGGCCTTCTCGAACGGCTCGACCAGCGCCGGATCGGTATGGTCGCACCAGACCAGCGCATTCAGTTCCTCTGTGGCAAAAGCCGGTGCCGGCGCGCTGACGGCGGAGACGGCAACGATCGAGATCGCCGCCACGGAAGAGAAAAATCGACGCGCGAAAGCGCCATTCACGGAAGTGATCATCGCGTTGCCCTCTGGTTTACAGCGCTCATTGCGGCGCCTTCACAAAAAGATTGAATGAGTTCAGTTTTTAAGTCAATGTCAATTTTGAGGACATTCAAAAAAAGGGAAAAGGCGGGATGACGGGGCTTCGCGCAAAACAGAAAGCCGACAGGAATCGGCGCATCCTGCAAGCCGCCACGGATCTTTTCCGGGAGGTCGGCTATGACAGCGCCCGCATCGAGGACATCGCCGAACGGGCGGAAGTCTCCGTCGGAACCTTCTACAATTACTACCAGAACAAGGGCGACATCCTCGTCGCCGCGGTGTCGATGGAAGTCGAGGAGGTGCTGGCTGCCGGCAAGACGATCGTCGACAGCCCGCCCGACACCGTCGGCGAAGCGCTGAAGGCGCTGATCGGCCAATATTACGACCATTCCCTCGTCTATCTCAGCAAGGAAATGTGGCGCACCGCCATGGCGATCTCGATCCAGCAGCCGGAAAGCCCGTTCAGCCAGCGCTACACCGAGCTGGACGGACGCCTGTGCGATCAGGTCTCGACGCTGATCACCAAGCTGCAACTGCGTGGCGCCGTCATGCCGGGAATAGACACCGTTGCCGCCGGACAGATGTTCTTCAACAATCTCAACATGATGTTCATTGAATTCGTCAAGAACGAGACGATGACGCTCGACACGCTGAAGGAGATCGTCGGCCGGCAGAACCGGCCGCTCGCAACACTCATCAGCAGCCCTAAAATACAATAAAAGCAGGACATTCAGGGATGGAACACACGACGAATGCGGTCTTTGCCGCCGCCGACAGCCTTATCGACGCCTTTTCGCGGCATGACCGGGAAAAATATTTCGCAGCCTTCTCGAAGGACGCGACATTTATCTTCCACAATCTCGATCGTCCCTTGAGAACCCGCGCGGCCTATGAGGCGGAATGGGCGCTCTGGGAAACACGCGACGGCTTCAAGGTTCTGTCCTGTCGCTCCAGCGACCGCAATCTCCAGATGTTCGGCAGCATGGCGATCTTCACCCACAGCGTCGAAACGCACGCTGAATTCGGCGGCGAAGCCGTCACCAGCCACGAGCGGGAGACGATCGTCTTCGAGAGGCAGCCAGAGGGAGCATGGCTGGCCGTCCACGAGCATCTTTCGCGCGCATCGTGAATAGAAGAAGCCCTTGAATCGCTTCGATCAAGGGCTTTTAACAATTGTACGAATTGCGGAATAACCGCCGTCGTCAGGAATCAGATTGCGCCGAAAATCAGCGCGGAAACGAAAAGGAAGGCCGCAGCCAAGGCCGCCGCCTGCGCTGCCATGGTCCAGGAAAACTGTGTTCCTGATTGCGCGCCAAAGCCTGTACGATTCTGCATGACTGGTTTCGAACCTTGCATCCTGTCCTCCACTTAAGTTGTTGCAGATGTGCTGCTTGCGGTTTCGTTGTCCTGAATTTCTCCGATATTTCCCATCAAGTTTATAGATATTATTTTCTTTGTTTTGCGCACTAAAGGAAAAAACCGTCCTCGAAGCACGACCCATCATCCTTGAAGCGCGACCCGCTATCGGAAGAAACGCGGCAGCGGCCTTAATGTTCCTGGCCGTGTTCCCTCTCCCGGACATGGCGGGACCATTGCTCACTGAACCAGGGATCGAGCAGCGAAACCTCCGGCTGCCTGTGCGGCCGGGTCAGCGCGCCATTGTCTTCCATATGAGTCCAGACTTTGAAGGTCGTGAGTTCATGCTTGCCGAAGGTCTGGATCAGCGGAATATCGGCCGCATCACGGCCGCGCGCAACGGCGATGCGGCCGATGCGCGGGACATTGTGGCGGGCGTCGAACGTGTACCACCGGTCCTGAAGATAAACCTCGAACCAGGCATTGAAGTCCATCGGCGCAGGGTCGCTTTCAACGCCGATGTCGCCCATATAGCCGTTGACGTAGCGGGCGGGCATGTTCATGCAGCGGCACAGGGTAACGGCGAGATGGGCATAATCGCGGCAAACGCCTGCCCTCTCCTCATGCGCCTCCATGGCGGTACGCAAGATAGACGTGTAGCCGTAGCTGAAGGTCAGCCGTTCGTGCACATAATCGCAGATCGCCTGGACACGCGCCCAACCGGGCTCGATCTCGCCGAAATGGCGCCAGGCAAGCGCCCCGAAACGGTCCGTTTCGCAATAGCGGCTGGCTGAAAGGTACGGCAGGCAGACGGCAGGCAGCTTTTCGACCGGAACGGCGCTCGCTTGCAGATTGATCGCATCCGGCCGGCCGCTGTCCTTGATGACAGCATCGTAGCTCAGATGCAGCCCGCCTTCGGGAACCACCATGCGCATGCAGACATTGCCGAACGGATCGGTGACTTCTCCCATTTTCACCACCGGATCGGAAATCGGCCCACGCTCGCTGATAATATCGGAACGCCTAGCGCGATCGACGGAAAGATAGGTCATCATCGGCGTCGGCTGGCTGCAACTGATGCCGATCTCGTATCCGAACCGTATGAACATGTGCTACCTCCACCACAAGGCAGGAACGGACGTCCTGCATATTTGTTCCGGCTTCAGGTCTGGAAAAGTGGGGCCAAACAGGCCGCTGACACAGGGATGCATAGCGTGGGGTCTGACGCGTACAATCGCGTTTGTCTCGGCCATTGAACGAACGTGATCAAAACTGACCAGATCACATTGTCGGCGTCACGATGACCGCCGGCTCCTACTTAGCCGATCAAGAGGCATGGAATACCGACCTGACCCACCAATCCTAGTCCGAATTGCCGAAACTGGCAACGTCGTTTGGCGGTGGAGAATGCAAAGGTCTACGCCTTGGAGGGATTCCAACGGGTGCGGCGCCACTGTATTTCGGTTAATCCGCGCCCGGGCCCGATGCAAAAACAGCACTCGCACCGCTAACGATCGAAACATGCGCATAAGCCGCCTGACCCGCCACGACAGCGTCGGCCCGCAGGATCGCCGTCACAATGCCCTCGTGCTCGTCGTAGGATTTTGCCAGCCGCCCCGGAATGCGGAACTGTGCCCGCCGGAAGGGCGCAAGGCGCGCGCGGGTCTGGATGGCAAGGTCGGTGATATGATCGCTATGGGCACCGCGATAGAGACGTGTGTGAAAATCGGTGTTGTGCGCCTCGTACTCTTCTTCGGCGCTGCGATGCACCAGGCGTGCCGACGCCTTGTGTTCGGCTTCCAGCATGCGGCGTTCGTCCACCGTCATCCGTTCGGCCGACAGGCGCGCGCAGATCCCTTCAAGCTCCGCCATCGCCTCGAACATCGAGGCGAGATTTTGTTGCGTCACATTGGTGACAACAGCGCTCTTGTTGGGCTCCCGCCCGACGAGGCCGATCGCGCAAAGCTGCCCCAGAGCCTCGCGAACCGGCGTGCGGGAAACTTCGAAACGGTTTGCCAGCGAAATCTCATCAAGCCGCTCGCCGGGACGCATGGCGCCGGTGATAATCAAATCAGCAATCGCCCTGACCATCTGCTCGACGGTTGTTCCGGACCGGATAATTTCTTTTTTTCTGGCGAGCTTCACGGATCGAATCTGCTTCAAATTTACACTGCATACAGATGCAATGCGGCGGCGCTATTGTCAATGTTGGTTTTAATTAGCTGATTTTACTATAATATCCACGATATAGTGCCCCTGCCTTCAAACCCATACACAAACTGAGAGACATCCGTATCTTTGATGGCGTCTAAATTTTCCCTCTTGCTTAAAAATAAATCAATCACTGAGATAAATTGCATACAGTTTACGCTCGACAGAATCTTACTCTAAAATAAATATGTAAAAACAACATTTTAAAGATTGGCATGCTCATTGCATACAGTTTCTCGTGACCTTTTACGAACCCGGCACCACGCCGCGAGGAGCCCGCCATGATCAAACTCCTTCCCATGAACCGCCGCAGCTTTCTCCAGACCACCGCCGCCGGTGCCGCCGCCATCGGCCTTTCTCCTTCGCTCTTTTCGACGACAGCCGCAGCCCAGACGGCGCTGACCGTCGGCTTCATCTATGTCGGCCCCAAGGACGACTACGGCTATAACCAGGCCCATGCCGAGGGCGCCGCTGTCATCAAGGCGATGCCGGGCGTTACCGTCGTTGAAGAGGAAAACGTCCCCGAGACGGTCGATGTCCAGAAGACGATGGAATCGATGATCAATCTCGACGGCGCATCACTCATCTTCCCGACCTCCTTCGGCTATTTCGACCCCCATATGCTGGCCATGGCCGCGAAATATCCGGACGTCCAGTTCCGCCATTGCGGCGGGCTCTGGCAGGAGGGCAAGAACCCGATGAACACCGGCTCCTATTTCGGCTATATCGGCCAGGGGCAATATCTGAACGGCATCGCAGCCGGTTACGCCTCCAAGAGCAAGAAGATCGGCTTCGTCGCCGCCAAGCCTATTCCCCAGGTGCTGCAGAACATCAACTCGTTCCTGCTCGGCGCCCGTTCGGTCGATCCGGCCATCACCTGCCAGGTGATCTTCACCGGCGAATGGTCGCTGGCGGTCAAGGAAGCAGAAGCCACCAACGCGCTGATCGACCAGGGCGCCGACGTCATCACCTGCCACGTCGACAGCCCGAAGGTGGTGGTCGAGACGGCTGCCGGACGCGGCGCCTTCGTCTGCGGCTACCATGCCAACCAGAGTCCGCTCGCACCGGAAAAGTACCTGACCGGCGCCGAATGGGCCTGGGGCAACGTCTACACGAAATTCGTGACCGAGGCGCAAGCCGGTACTCCGCTCGGCAACTTCGTCCGCGGCGGACTGAAGGACGGCTTTGTCAAGATGAGCCCGCTCGGACCGGGCGTGTCCGCAGAGGCACGCACCAAATTCGACGCGACGCTGGCCGAAATGATGAAGGGCAGTTTCTCCGTCTTCAAGGGACCGATCAAGGACAACAAGGGCGGCGATGCGGTGACCGCCGGCCAGACGCTCGCCGAGGATGCGATCGAACTGGAAAGCATGGCCTATCTCGTCGAGGGCGTCGTCGGTTCGACATCCTGATCGAAAGGAAGAGCGTCATGACGATCGAGGCGAATATTCCAACACTCCCTCCGCTTTCCGCTCAATCGGGTAACCTGCGCCCCATCCTGGAATGGCTGGCGCGCAGGGCGGAACCGGTGGCGATCTCGCTGGGAGCCATCCTTGCCGGCCTGGCGCTCTTTTCCATCTTCATCACGGTGGTCGGAAAATCACCGATCGACCTTTTCAAGCTGATGTATACCGGCGGCTTCGGCAGCTGGTTTTCCATCCAGAACAGCTTGAGCCGAGCAGCCCCCTTGCTGCTCACCGCCCTCTGTGTCGCCCTGCCCGCCCGGCTCGGCCTCGTTATCATCGGCGGTGAAGGCGCAGTCGTTCTCGGCGGTGTCGCGGCCGCCGCTGCCGCCCTGCCGCTGACGGGCTCTGTCTCGCCCATCATCGTTCTTCCCGTCATGGCGATTGCCGGCATGATCATGGGCGGCATCTGGATCGGCATGGTGGGCGTGCTGCGCCACTATCGCGGCGTCAACGAAACCATCGCGTCCTTGCTGATGGCCTACATTGCCATCGCGCTAATGAACCATTTCATCGAGGGGCCGCTCCGCGATCCCGCCAGCCTCAACAAGCCGTCGACGACACCGCTGCCGGCCGACTACATGCTCGGCAACATTCCGGGCATGGACGTCAACTGGGGACTGGTGATCGGCATTCTCGCCTGCATCGTCTCGTGGATATTGATCGAGGCCACCAGCTTTGGCTTTGCCGCCCGGATCGCCGGCGGCAATGTCCGCGCCGCACAGATCCAGGGGCTGCCGGTCGGTCGGCTGATCGTCGGCTTCACGGCCTTGGCCGGCAGCTTTGCCGGGCTCGCCGGCATGGTAGAAGTTGCCGCCGTTCAAGGGTCCGCCAATGCCTCGCTTGCCGCCGGATACGGCTATACCGGCATTCTCGTCGCCTTCCTCGCCCGTCACAATCCGCTGGCCATCATCCCCGTCGCCATCCTGCTCGGCGGCATCGATGCCTCGGGCGGCCTGATCCAGCGCCGCATGGGTCTGCCGGATGCGACAGTGCTTGTGCTTCAGGGTACGCTGTTCGTCGTCATCCTGTTCTGCGAGACTTTCTACGGCCGCTTCAAGATCTTCAATCCAGACCTTTGGAAGAGGACAGCATAATGGAAGGCATCGGCATCTGGGGCGTTCCGCTCGCCATCTTCGCAGGCGCCATCCGCGTCTCCACTCCCTTCATCTTCGTCAGCCTCGGGGAATCGATCACCGAGCGCTCCGGCCGCATCAATCTTGGTCTTGAGGGCACGCTCGTCTTCGGCGCCATGACGGCCTATGCGGTCGCGGTCATGAGCAATTCGCCCTGGCTCGGCGTTCTCGCCGCCATGGCGACCGGTGCCGTCTTCGGCCTGATCCACGGCTTCATCTGCAAGTTCCCCAAGGTCAACGACATCGCCATCGGCATCGCCATGATGCAGTTCGGCCTCGGCCTTGCCTTCTTCCTCGGCAAGCCGTTCATCCAACCCGTTGCGCCGCACCTGCCTTCCATTGCGCTCGGTGGCTGGTCGAGTTCGCCGCAGATTCAGTCGGCGCTGAACATCAACGTACTCTTTATCATCGGCGCACTTCTCGCGGTCGCCCTGTGGTGGGCCTTCAAGAATACCCGCGTCGGCCTCATCCTGCGCGTGGTCGGCGACAGTTCGGATGCGGCCCGCGCCATGGGTCTCAATCCGGACACCGCGCGGCTGCTGGCAACAGCCGTTGGCGGATCGCTGGCTGCGGTCGGCGGCGCCTATCTGTCGCTGTTCTATCCCGGATCGTGGAATGAAGGCATCTCTTCGGGCCAGGGCCTGATGGCAGTGGCCCTGGTCATCTTTGCCCGCTGGAACCCGATCGGCTGCTTCCTAGCCGCCCTTCTCTTCGGCGGTGCCGGCGCGCTTGGCCCGGCGCTGCAATCGGTCGGCGTCACGCAAGGCTACTACCTGTTCTACGCCGCCCCTTACGTGCTCACCCTCGTCATCCTCGTTGTCACCTCCTCGCCCACCCGCTCGCTCGCCGGCGCTCCGGGCGCCCTGTCGATCACCAAATAGGAGCTTTGCCATGAACACCCTTTCCAGCGCAGCGCTCACCGGTGACAAGCTCAGCTATATCGACGCTGATCCCTATCCATGGCCCTATAACGGCGCGCTCCGGCCGGACAATACGGCCCTCATCATCATCGACATGCAGACGGATTTCTGCGGTGCCGGCGGCTATGTCGATCACATGGGCTACGATCTCTCGCTGGTGCAGGCGCCGATCGAGCCGATCAAGGCCGTACTCGCGGCGATGCGTGCCAAGGGATACCACATCATTCACACCCGCGAAGGCCACCGCCCTGATCTCGCTGACCTGCCCGCCAATAAACGTTGGCGCTCGCAGCGCATCGGTGCCGGCATCGGCGACGCCGGCCCCTGCGGACGCATCCTGACCCGCGGCGAACCGGGCTGGGACATCATCCCCGAACTCTATCCGATCGCGGGCGAGGTCATCATCGACAAGCCCGGCAAGGGTTCGTTCTGCGCCACCGACCTCGAGCTGATCCTCAACCAGAAGCGTATCGAGAACATCATCCTCACCGGCATCACCACCGATGTCTGCGTCTCCACCACGATGCGCGAGGCAAACGATCGCGGCTTCGAATGCGTGATGCTCACCGATTGCTGCGGCGCCACCGATTACGGCAACCATCTGGCCGCCATCAACATGGTCAAGATGCAGGGCGGCGTCTTCGGCGCGGTGTCCAACTCCAAGTCGCTGATCGAGGCACTGCCCTGATGCCATCGCAGCGCGCCGCCCTCTACCGTGTGTCCGCCTCCGGCCCGGCCGATGTCTCCGGCGTCGAGGCGCTGTTCGAAAACGGACTCGATCCGAAAACCGTCGTCGCCGTACTCGGCAAGACGGAAGGCAATGGCTGCGTCAATGATTTCACCCGCGGCTATGCGACCAGCACGTTCGAAACCCTGTTTGCCCGCCATGGCGTCGCCGGCGCTTCCATTGTCATGTCCGGCGGCACCGAAGGCGCGTTATCGCCGCACTGGACCATCTTTTGCCGCGATACCGTCGAGGCCAACCCGGAGCGGTCATTGGCCATCGGCGTCTCCCGCACGCCCGACCTGCCGCCGGAAAAGCTCGGCCGGCGTGGACAGATCGAACTGGTGGCCGATGGCGTGCGCGAAGCCATGGCCGATGCCGGGATCAGCAGTGCCGACGACGTCCATTTCGTCCAGATCAAATGCCCCCTATTGACGCTCTCCCGCGTGGCCGAAACGGAAGCGCGCGGCGAAACCACCGTCACCCGCGATACGCTGAAATCCATGGGCTTTTCGCGCGGCGCATCCGCGCTCGGCGTCGCCGTGGCGCTGGGCGAAATCGATCTGGAAGAGATTGCCGACAAGGACATCTGCAATCGCCTCGACATTCACTCAGGGCGTGCCTCGACATCGGCCGGCGTCGAGCTTGCGGATCACGAGATCATCGTTCTGGGCATGAGCGGCAGCTGGTCCGGCCCGCTCGCCATCGACCATGCCGTGATGGAGGACGCAATCGACACGGCCTCGGTTCGAACAGCCCAACAGCGTCTCCCGGAAGGCAAGCTTGCAGCCGTGCTGGCCAAGGCCGAGCCCGATCCGACGGGGAAGGTCCGTGGCCGCCGCCACACCATGCTCGACGATTCCGATATTTCCGCCACCCGCCATGCCCGCGCCTTCGTCGGCGGCGTGCTGGCCGGACTGTTCGGCATGACCGATATCTATGTGTCCGGCGGCGCTGAACACCAGGGCCCGCCCGGCGGCGGCCCCGTCGCCATCATCGTGGAAAGGGCAACGAGCCCATGATTAGCAACCAACCCGACGCCCCGAAGACAACCCTCGAAAGGCAGCAGCCATGATCATCCAGGTTCGCGATACGCCGCTTCCGCAGGCCGGCAAGGCCGTCGGTATCCAGACCATCGGCATGACCATGCGCTTCGGCGGCTTTACCGCGCTCGACAACGTCTCGATCGATATTCCGGCCGGCACGTTTCACGCACTGCTGGGCGAGAACGGCGCCGGAAAGTCGACGCTGGTCAAATGCATCATGGGTTTCTATCACCAGACCTCCGGCTCGCTATCGGTCGATGGCCGGGAAGTGGCTGTGCAGTCCCCCAGGGACGCCGCGACCTATGGGCTCGGCATGGTCTACCAGCAGTTCACATTGGTGCCATCGCTGACGGGTGCCGAAAACCTTGTCATCAACCGCACCCACGTGCCGGCGATCATCAACTGGGCGAAGGAACGCAAGGACCTTGCGGTCTGCATGGA
>Ga0307515_10006275_pt1 | contig 23849 bp, 23 predicted proteins | sample 17_EM_MG_FD_194513 | JGI IMG/M metagenome (GOLD analysis project Ga0307515, IMG submission 194513) | Populus trichocarpa ectomycorrhiza microbial communities from riparian zone in the Pacific Northwest, United States - 17_EM | ecosystem: Host-associated > Plants > Roots > Unclassified | place... | reverse complement strand
ATTAGTGTGGAGAATGTAGGACCTGATGGCAGGGATCCGAGGGGCGTGGGCTGGCGATACGGGGTCCCGCATCAGGACCGGAAGAAGGGCCAAGTTAAGATTCCTACAAGGGTAGATGGGTAGATGATTGTAAGATATATGGAAATTCCTGTCACTTGCATATGTTCAAGGTTTGTAGGATATTGTGTATGTCGACCTGTATCATACCGAAAGAAGGCAGAAGTGGCCTTCTAACTTCCAATATACAAATCACTGATCGCATAATTTACCACTATGCTACAGCTCACTACATCGCAGAGGTTCTTAACCTACTTCGCTTGGTCTTGCAACCGTCCAGCTGTGATGCTGAACGTCCGGTTTGCCCTGATTTTAGACCTTGGTCAAAAAGTCCTGCATTGCCGAGTGGTAATAAAGCGACGGTGGGATGCCAAGTTCTCTATGCGCTGCCGACATGTTGAACGGCACGTCTCGTCCGATGCGGATAGCTTGGTTGCGATTCTACCGATATTGGACCTTCTGTCCACCCCTTTTCTCCATCTTTTGCTGTCTCTTACTTCCCACCTGTGGAGTGCCGGCACTGTCCGCTCCTGCGAATTTTGACATGCCTCCTTGCGCACCCATGAAAGTCGTGTAAGCAAGCCATGCGGAATAAGCTGGTATAACAATCTGTGACGATCCATATTTCAGCACTTAAACTATTATAATTAAAGGAGGATCGAGATAAGATTTACACTTACCCACCACCACCATGCCCAATCCCCCAGCACGGCGGCCAAAATCACGCAACCGTATGTCCAATATAGCACATCCCACATATACTCGGTGAGTCCCTTTGCTTCAAGGTCTTCGCCGCTTTTCCGTAGTTCACCGGGAGAGGAACCGTAGGTAGGGCGACCAATGCGCTCAAACTGGAATTGGATGAAAAATGAGGGGAAGCAGAGGAGGATGTAGAGAGCGAGCGATTTTTTGGTGAAGCTGGACCGCCAAAGGAGACATCGCAGGAGGATGAAAAAAGTGTGTATAACGAGAGTGAGCAACAGAGTGCGGTTCAGAACCGCAGTATTATGGGCAGCGAGAGTCTTGGCCGCTTTCTGAGATACATTAGTAGAATATTCGGATGAGTGGGAGAGGGCTTATGGTTTTATAATGGGAGAGGAGGATTGGTACGTACTTGTGCCATGACGATGGTGCTATATAGGCGCCTTTCAATATGTAATGTGTGAAGTAGTTCGCGGTTCGGTGGGCGTTGCCTCTTGCGGCCCGTGCATTGCCCGACCAAAGTCCTCAAATCACAACATCAAAGCGCGAACGACGCCGTCAATCTCTCCGAGCGGCAGTGACCCTCAGTCAACCTCAAACCACGAAAACCCCATGCATTCACTTGCACCCTCGGACAAACACTGTAGCGCTCTGTGCTGAATCCTGCACGCTGCACGCTGCTCGCTCGTTCAGTTTGGCAATTAGCTTTGTCGAGCTGCAGATTGAAAGCGTCTCAAAGAAACAGCCGCAGCAAGGCTCACAACGATCGTACGCTGGATCGCAGTCACTGCAGAGCCGCATTCATGATCAGCATCAGTGGATCGCTTTTCCGTCCACTCGAATTCTCTTTGTGGATAGGCAAAAATCTGCCTGTTTTAACCTCATCGTAACAACAACCTAGAAAACCCGCCACTCGCCCTCTCACCTATTTTGCCTATAATGTCTCCATCCAACACTTGCGTAGCGGCTCAGCTACGCCAACTAATATACTACCACCTCGATAACGACTTGGTACAAAACGCTCTCTTCCTCGCTGGTCGTCTACATGGTCTAGAGCCACGCAGCCCGGACGCGGCTCACCTGCTCGCGCTGTGCCATTTTCGCCTAGGACGACTGAAGGCAGCATACGATTATTCTAGGGATAAAGGATTGCGGGGTCAGCATTTGGGATGCGCATATGTGTTTGCGCAGGCGTGTTTAGGCTTGGAGAGGCTTGCGGATGGTATTGGGGCATTAGATCGCGCAAGGGGTCTTTGGGGAGGACGAAATCATTGGAGTGAGTCGAAAGTGGAGTTGCCACTTCCTCGATCGCGGCCTCTGGCGTGGGATGGAGGACTGACGAATTCTGTTTAGACAAGCATTCCGAAAATTCGAGACGACATCTTCCGGATGCAGCGGCGGTTAATTGTCTGTTAGGCAAATTATGGAGGGCGCATGGCGACATGAAGAAGGCGGTAGATTGCTATGTCGAGGCACTGAAGCTGAATCCTTTCATGTGGGATGCATATCTTGACCTGTGCGATACAGGTACTGCAGAACTTTTACTTCTCCGCATTTTCGCTCACTAACAGATTTAGGCGTCGTTGTCCGACCGTCAAACATCTTCAAAATGACTCCCGAGATGCTAGCGTTTCTTTCTCACTCTACAGTATCGTCTAACGGAAATGGTTCACCTCTGCAGATGCCTTCACAAGAGCCACCTGCCGTGACCAAAACTCAGTATGCTGCAACGCCAGGAAACAATCCTTTTAACCCCTCCAACCGCAATGGGAACGATATTGGGCTTAACCTGGGAGGATCATACTTGTTATCAAAACTAAATGGTAGCATTCCCGTTGTTAATGGGAATGGGAATGGTTCTCACTACCCTGATGTTGAAACACCAACCTCTAATGGGCAGAATTACGACGATGATGTAATGATGGGCGATGCAGGCGGAGGACCGGTAATCAATATTCCAGGAAACGAACCGCCGCAAGCTCCTGTGAGGAAACAACGGACGGTGCAGCCTTTTGCATCAGATGCTGGCATGGAAGCACCAAAGATGAGGCCGATCACTACGAGGAGCAGGTTAAAAACGAGCTCTGAAAGTTCAGAAGCAGCGGAGGCCCCTCGACCGATTGGGCAAGCCAATCACAAGAGGACAATTTCCGGGCACTCGACCCAACCGAGTAGTTCACTTAATCTCGATCCAACCGCTGCGCCACAGCGAAGGAGTGTAAGGCTTTTCAATCAGATCAGCCAGATTAGACCATCCAGCAGTAGACTAGCATCTGCAGCCGGAAGAGATCCCGAATCGAAGGAGCGGCGAGAATTAAGAAAAGCGAAGGCCACGGGCGCTAAGGGACGATCAGGAACAACGTCGACTGTTGGAAGGGTTGTGAGTGGTAACAGGAAACCTGTTGAGCTTACGGATCACAACCTAAAGGATTCACGGCCACCTAGTGTAATTGGAGGTGTTCCACCAGTACCAAAAATGGCAGTGATAGCGCCACCGAACGATACCGGACGAGAGCAAGAAGCGTTACAGTGGTTACTAGACCTTCTCTCAAAGCTTGGAACTGGCTACTTCCATCTGTCCCGTTACCAATGTCAAGCAGCGCTCCAAGCGTTCGCATCAGTTCCGCCGCAACAGCGAGAAACACCCTGGGTACTGGCCCAGGTTGGGAAAGCCTACTATGAACGATCTTCCTACGCCGAAGCTGAAGAAGTTTTTGCGCGAATTAGGAAGATCTCTCCATCTCGAATGGAAGACATGGAAGTGTATTCTAACGTGCTGTGGCAACTAAAGAAAGAAACCGACCTTGCATATCTATCTCACGAGCTTATCGAAGCTGACCGTCTCTCTCCACAGGCATGGTGCGCGATTGGCAATTCCTTTTCCCTGCAACGTGAGCACGAACAAGCTATTAAGTGTTTCAAACGTGCAACTCAGCTGGATCCAAAGTTTGCGTATGCGTTCACTCTCCAAGGGCACGAGCACGTCGCCAATGAAGAGTCTGAAAAGGCGCTTTTAGCATACAGGTGTGCGATATCAGCTGACCACAGGCATTATAATGGACGGTATGGCCTTGGCCAGGTTTTTGAGAAAATGGGCAAGTTTGATATTGCCGAGCAGCATTACAGGTTTGCAGCGCAGATTAATCCGACGAATGCCCTATTGGCTGTTAGGATTGGAGCGGTGAGTTTATGCATTTCTATTTGGATTAACAGGTCCGCATTTTCCATTATACTAATTGAATTCCCAGGTCCTTGACAAGATGAAGAAGACTCAAGCAGCACTCGTCCAGTACAGCCACGCATGTGACCTAGATCCTCGGTCCAACCTTGCGCGCTTCAGGAAAGCCCAGGCGCTCATGAAACTACGACATCCTGAGGAAGCGCTCACAGAGCTAGAAATCCTGAAGGACCTAGCACCTGATGACGCAAATGTGCATTTCATGCTCGGCAGGCTCTATAAAATGACGAGGGATAAAACAGCAGCGATCCGGCATTTCACGATTGCTCTAAACTTGGACCCGAAGGCAGCGCAGTACATTAAAGAGGCCATGGAGAGCTTGGAGGATGATGAGGATGACGATTTTGATGAGGACGGGGTGTCGTGATGATAACGACTGGACAAAAAAAAACGGATCCTCTTTCTGCGTCTAATTATCAGCTTCATACCCCCTCCTTTTTTTAGCCGTCGCACGTGCCCCGGACCTGCATTCTGGCGTTTGCTATTTCATCGAATTCGATGCACGATACCTCGCGTCTTCCTCTGTCCGTTTTCTGGACGACCTGGTCTGGTCTGCGGCAAGTTTTTTGGGCACAATCGTTCTGCGGTTTTGCATTTAGGTAGCGTAGCAGCATTGATGGGTCTTGGGCTTTTGCATTTTGGCCTAAGGGGCTTGGGAGTTAGATGTTGCTTTCGGCTTTATTTGGGCGGACGACCACTTTGATTGATCGGCGTGCAGGGGGGGACTTGGGCTGTACAAATACAGTAGCGTATGCTGTAAGCTTTTTGAGAATGAAGGAAACCGGTGAATAGGACGGGCCGAGATAAAGAGTAATGAAGTCTTGCCAGCGACAGCCGGGATTAGTGTGATGGATGCTTCTCGTGATAGAGTAATTGGGGGTTGGAGAGTGTAGAGAGGGTCACAAGGCGGGCTCGTCGTTCTATTTTCACGTCACGCGAAGAAAGTTTTGCTAGGACGTGTGCCAATTAATTAAATTCAACGTCGTCGCTCTAATTACCAGAACCCAGATGCTTTTTCCCACCTCTGGCAACTCACGCCTCTACCACACCTTGCTATCCCATCCCATCCCATATTGCGTTGATGCGGAGCGGGACCTGAAAAGCAGGTCCAGCTCACCGCCCTGCAGCCTCGGCGTCTCAACGAACGAGCAGCAAGCAGAAAAAAAGCAGCAAGCAGCACCGCAACCCGGGCTCGCACCAACTCTCAACTCCCCTCTACCGCTCTGTCCTACACCAACCTCCAATAGCAGCAGCCATTGTCGTCACTGCTGCTACTACGGAGTACCACCACCACCACCAAATTCATCCAGTCCGCCGCGCCCAACACCCCGCACTGCACTGCACCGCTCCGGGCCCGCGACTCCCACTAAACCCGCAACGATGACCTGGCCCACCTACCTCCTCCTCGGCCCCCCCATCGCCATACTAACCCTCCACACCGTCGCCTTCACCTTCCCGCCCTCCTCCCCGCTCGCGCACCGCTCCGCCTTCTACGCCCGCGTCCTGACCTCCTGGCTCGCGATGGTGGTCGCGGCGGCCTACGGCGTGGTGGCGTCGATTGCGCTGCGCGCTGCGGGCTATGGGGGGCTGAGCCAGTGGACGGCGGGCCGCATGTTCAAGTGGCTTATGTGGGCGACGACGGAGGTTACGTTTCAGGTTGCGGAGGGGGGCAGGGTGGAGGGGGGACGGAGAGGGGGCGAGGAGGCGTTGGAGGTGAGGCCGGCGGTGTTTGTGGCGAATCATCAGACGTGAGTTTTTTTGGGGTTTGGTTCTTTTCTTTTTGGTGTTTGGGGGAGGAGTGGATTGTCCTGGGGGGAAGGGTGAGGAGTGGGAGCTGGATGTAACGGAATTAGGGGAGGGAGCTGGGGAGCTAGGAATTGGGGGAGAGGTTGTTAGGAGTAATTGGGGGAGGGATTGTCAGGAGCAATTGGGTTTGCAGTAGGATAATCGCTGACGTTCTGGTTTCTGGGTGCAGGGAACTCGACGTCCTGATGCTCGGCTGCGTCTTCCCGCGCTGGTGCAGCATCACGGCCAAGAAGAGTCTGAAGTGGATACCGATTTTGGGCTGGTTCAGTATGTCTCTCCCTCCATCATTCCCCGTACTGTCCCCTCCCCACCACCATACCCTATACACCTCTACACCTCTTCATCTCGTTACAAGAGAAGCTAACCCACCCTCCCCAGTGACCCTCTCCAAAACCGTCTTCATCAACCGCGCGAACCGCTCCACCGCGCGCGCCGCCTTCGACAGCGCGGCCGCACACATGCGGCGCGAGAAGCAGAGCGTCTTCATCTTCCCCGAGGGCACGCGGTCGTACGCGACGAAGCCAGACCTGCTACCGTTCAAGAAAGGCGCGTTCCACCTCGCGATCCAGGCGCAGGTGCCCATCGTCCCCATCGTGGTGGCCAACTACGCGCACATCCTAAACATCAAGGCAAGGATATTCAGGCCCGGGGTCATCGATGTTAGCGGTGAGCGGGACGCTTCGCTTCTTGCCTTGTACCACTCTCTCTAGCCCTATCCCTACCCCTACCCCTGTCTCTACCCCTTTTCTCCACAGCCCTTTTCAGCAGCGCGACCGAAAACGTCAACAACATTACCTCTCGCATAAAAGCAACGAGAACAGGCTTGCTGATGGAACCGCAGTGCTCCCCCCGATCCCCACCGCCGGCCTGACGGCCGCCGACGCGGACAAACTGACGCAGCGTACCCGCGACGCCATGATGAACGAGCTGATGCGGCTCTCGCATCTGCGGTCGTACGAAGACGGCGCCGCGGTCGCGACGGGCGTGGATGGCGGCTCTGAGGCGAGGAGGAAGGTCGGGGTGGAGTTATAGCAGGCGTTGGGCTAGCCCTGTTGATGGTAATAAGCGGCGTGAGCGGAAGGAGGATAAAGGGGAAGAGAGGGGTGGGGTGGATCGGCGTGAGGGGTGTGGAGGGGGAGGAGAGGGCATTGGGTCAATTTCAGCATAGCGTGTTCGGGCATTTTGTAGACGCGGGAGCATGGTGGAACAGAGCGGTGTGGTCGAGGTTATGGCCAAAGGTTAGGTTACAGACGCGAAGCGAGGCCTGCTTTTCAGCGCACGACGACCGCATTGGGGCGTGCCGGAGGTCATATTTTTTTGGTGTTGCAAGCGTTTCGCTCGCTAGTGCATACGATTGATACGTTCTCAGACTTTTAGATGAGTATTTGGGTGCCGGAACGAGGGCATCCAAGGGGCGGTAAAATACGATAGATTTAGATCTACGTAAACGAACGGAAACAGTGCAGGCTAGCATGAAATAGAGGGTATCAACTGCTTCAAACGTTGAGAAAATAAGGGATGGTAAAAGTCATTACAAAGTAAAGGCGAAATAGCATGAAAGAAAAGGATAAAAGGGGGAATATACCGCAAACTGGCTTTGCGTAGGCCGTGAAAACCGCATGCATTAATTTTTTTATAAAAAGGGATCTCTCGCTCGTTCCGCACTCAGACGCCAGATACCCACGCAGCTCCCACAGCACAATCCCCATCCCCCCTTGAAAAAAAAGCAGAAGCCCCCATCCTCTTTCTATTGACCATATTTGTATGCATTATCCCTCCCAGACGCCATGCCGCGAGTCTTATCGAAACGCAAACGAGGATAAAAGGCCGACCTAAAGGATTCGCAGCACCTTAGCGACCTGGAGGGGCCATATGCATTCCCGGCTCCGCAGCGCTCTTCCGGTAGCGGAGCGCGACATAACGTCCTTTTCGCACACAAGAGGGTAAGCGACTACTCTTTTATACAGCGAGAAGGGGTTTTTATTTCTCGCGAGGGTAGTCGGGTGGCGTACTCTTGCGTTGGCGCAGCACGCCCATGACGGCGGCCGCGAGCGCGGCCACGTCGGCCAGGAACAGCGGGATCAGCATCCATCGCCACGCCTCGATTAGGCGCACATGCGTGCGGATCTCGGAGCGCTTGTTTGGGTCCGCGATTGGCGTGTTCAGCAGCGCTTTGTACCAGGTCTCCGGTGTCCATTTGTCGGCCGGGTAGTGCTCGTTTGGCCTCGCGAGGGACGGGTCGATGGTTTGGCCCGAGGTTTGGTTCGTTACGAGGAAGGTGAAGATGAGGGCGGAGAGGGTGAAGAGGGTTGAGAGGAGAAGCAGGATCGTGAGGGCAAGGAGGGAGCGCGAGGGAGGCTGGAAGGAGTGTTAGTATGGAGAATGAAATTTTGTGGGTTTGAATCAGGATTTTTTTTCTTTGGATACAAATCGGTGCTTAAAATTGCGCATCTGGAATTGACGTGCAAATTACGCGGTTTTGTAAATATCGAGCTTACCTTGCCATTACGGTTTCGCTGTTTCCAAGCAACGAAGAGGCCGAAAATTCCGAGCACAAAACCGTATCCAGCCGCTCCGTTGGTGGTGTGGCCTTGGTCGAGCCAGATATGCGCGGGCAACGCACCGAAGGGGATGGATTCGTTCGGCCAGTTGATTTGGTACGTTTTGACGAACCATTTTTGAATATGCAAGAAACTGACCATATCGCTGACAAGGCCAACCTCGGCGACCGAGACGGCGGCGAGCAGGAGGCAAGTAGCAAAGACTGGTACGAAAGCCATGATGGTTGACTGGCACGGAGAGAGAAAGAGAGACAAAGAGAGAGGTGGAGGGAAAAGCAATCCCTTAAGCAGACACTGTTTTGGGAGAAAAAGTTATTATATATTACAGAATAGTAGAGGTGATAAATATAGTATGTTTAGCAATCCGGGGATTAGCGAGAGAGGAAAACACAAATGTTATATGAACGGTTGCACATGTTTCGAGGGCTGAAGAGCTGACCTCAGCGCATTGCGGGAAGCGGGAAACGAGATCGTCGGTCAGCCCAAAATAAGTTTCTAATGAGAAGAGCCAATACGGCGTCGCCAAAGTTTCAGATATGCAAGCCATGTTCATAACACCCAGCTGGTTGCGGCCGCCCTAAAGATTAGACTATGCACACGCACGCTTGAAGTCGCTTGGCGAAAGCCTGGACGCCTCAATGATGGGGGCTGACTCGAGTTAATTGCTTTGTGCAGCGAGCCACACTCAATGCAGCTTTTTTTCCTGTGTCAGCAGCGGCGCAGCTCTGCTCAGCCTTGAACATGCAGCACAGTTAAGGGCAAATTCCATCAGCATTGACGTTTTGGCGGCGGCTCATGGCCTGCTTGTGGCGTATTACGGACGCACAGAGTTATGGACGATGAGGGAGATGAAGAAAGTGTTGTGGTTGAGGCGGCGATGGGGAATTTGCAGTCTTTTCTCCAAACTCTTGGCAAAACCCCAGCTCAGCTCTAGAAAGCAAAATGTCGTTGGCGGGGTTATGTGGGTGCCCGACAGCCAACAGTGCCATTGGAAGCGATACCGTGGATGGGAGCATGGAAGCGTACGTGGACGGGGTCTCTGTCCACGGGTCCCTAAAAGAGTGAGATAGGATGCACATGGCTAGCGGTGACAAGCTTTGGGGCTGATTCTTGACAGCAAATTCCATATTGGCATGCCTGGCGGCCATGTGATGATTCGCTGCTTGTTTTCTTTGCTGTCACTTATCACTTGTTGTTTGTTTTCATCCTTGGGCACGACGCTCAGCTTTAGCGCCACCGTTATGCCTAGATGCAGCTCCTCCGCTCTTTTGTTGCCTGGCTTGCATTGAGATAGCATAGATTGCATTCTAAAAGCTTCTATTTTCTTCAGCCCGCACGGCAAATGCCGGCTAGACTTTGTCTTGCATACATCGGGCTGGATGCAATTCTCCAAGTGAGCAGCCCGGCTGTGGCTGTTGACGATAGGATAAACCAACCAGCCAATCCCCTTCGGCAGTGCATCCAACAGATTGCTGCCTTAGAGAAGCCCACCGCTTTCTATCCTCCCTCCTCCCTTCCATGAATGTTTTACGCTTCGTTGACCAGCTTGTTCCTTTCAGCCATCGGTCAGCTGGATAAATTTTTCAAATTCATTCATTTTGGCCCCTTTCTCGACGGAGTGACCTTCTCCCGCCATGACGTGATTACATGAGACTCCGTCATTTCGAGAACCGCCCGAGACAATGCCCAACACCACAGTTACGACAAGGCAGTGGCAGTGGTAGAACTTGACGTTTCTAGGCTTCCAACACCTTGCCTCGAGTGTCAGACCTTTACATTGGTGAGTTTGAGGTTCTGAAGGGGATATATTTAGGGCATAGAAAACCGCTGCACGTCAAACACTGCATGTCGACTTCGTATTCCGGAATCCAGCACACTCTTTAGCTCACGCGTCAGTCCTTTCATAAAACTGATGGGATGATGACGTAGCGTGCAAGAGCACATCGGAAGGCGTGCGGAGAGGGCCTCATGCACTGTCTTGACGGAATGTTAGGAATACCATTTCTTTTTTCCTCGGAGCCCCTCGACTGAGAGCGTGACGCGAACTTGAGAAGCCTCTGAAGCAACCCGCTGTTTAACTAGTAAACCCCGCCCCTCTAGCACTTAGACTACCCCATGCCGGACGGAGAAAGTATGTCCAAAGCCTTGAGCGATTGTTATACAGCATGTTCACCCACCTGTCAACGATATTCGAAGAGAACTACAAGATGACTCCAAAGAGCCTCTAATCCTTCGGTGAAGATTGCGACACCAGGTCGGTAGATGGTTTAAAGCAATCCGCAAGGGCTGGTAGAAATTGAGGGTTTTGTAGGCATGGATCCCACTCAGTCAACTATTAAAAGAAGAAAGACAGTAGAGTGCGGAAGAGAAAGCCAAAAGTTGCGGGGAGGATTTCCCCAAGCTGGCACTGATGTCCATGCTCGCGGTCTATGTTGGCGCGTGAATTTGGCGGGGGACATCCGAGCTTCGGTTTTTTTGCTGTGGACCAGAGTATAAGCGGCATCCCGCCGCACACAAGAAACCCATTGCTTCAATATAACTCTGTCCCTCTCCTGACAACCTCGCCAACCCACTTGCGCGACCGAGAGCAACGAATTGGCTACTTTATTCACTCTGTCGAGCCTTCAGCTACCTCCCTTCCCTCGCCAACATTCGCATATCAAATTCCCAACAAGGTATTCCATGGTCTAAAATGGCCTCTAGCTCTCCATTCGCCCCGCAATATGTCCACGGCATCTACATACCTTCTGCTCTTTTGATTGTGGGCACTGCGATTATTAAGTCTGAATGGCTTGTATACGCTGTGGCTCTCGCCGCGATATTGGGAGGTTGGAAGGTCTACAACAACCGTAAAATCACCGAAAATCTCCAGGTTCAAAAATCCCCCAGACTGACACTCCACAGTCCCGCGCAAAGTCCTCAAACCGAATGAGTTCCAGAACTTCGAGCTCAAAGAGAAAACGATCCTCTCCCACAACACCGCCATGTGAGCATCTCCTACACAAAAAGCAACGCTCAACCAACTGACCGCTCGCTGCAGCTACCGCTTCAAGCTCCCTAGACCCACCGACATCCTCGGTCTTCCCATCGGCCAGCACATCTCCCTAGCCGCCACCATCGCTGGGCAACCCAAGGAAGTCGTGCGATCCTACACTCCGATATCGTCCGATGAGGAGAAGGGCTACTTCGATCTCCTGATCAAGTCGTATCCCACCGGCAACATCAGCAAGCACGTCGCCTCGCTCATGGTCGGGCAGACGATGAAGGTCAAGGGTCCCAAGGGCGCCATGGTGTACACCCCGAATATGGTGCGCCATTTCGGCATGATTGCCGGCGGAACCGGTATTACGCCTATGCTCCAGATCATTCGTGCCATCATCAGGGGAAGGCCGCGGCTGGGAGGAAGCGATGTCACACAGGTCGATCTCATCTTTGCCAATGTCAATCCTGAGGATATTCTGCTGAAGGAGGACCTGGACGCTCTGGTGAAGGAAGATGACAAGTTCAGGGTGTACTACGTGCTTAACAACCCCCCTGAGAAGTGGGATGGTGGTGTTGGATTCGTCACGGCCGATATGATCAAAGTAGGGCTGACTATTAATTTTTCCGTTTAGTCCTGGAGATTTTGCTAACTTTTTGGCAGGCTAAACTCCCACCACCCGCAAAGGACATCAAGATCCTCCTCTGCGGTCCTCCGCCAATGATCAGCGCAATGAAGAAGGCAACAGAGTCTCTAGGCTATGAAAAGCCCAGGCCAGTCAGCAAGCTTGAGGACCAAGTCTTCTGCTTCTAAGCAAATAGTATAGATACCTGAGTGTGTTTTTTCTCAGCGAGACACATGTTGCAGGCGTTTATTGATACCCAGAAAAAGGGACATAGCTCGGAGTCTGCTGTTCGGGTCTAGGTGGTTTGGTTTAAAATGTGGCATAGGTTCACGAAGGTAAATGGATTCCAACACCACGCACTTTAGAGTCTTCAATTCTGAATAATCTTCTTTCATGCGTGTCAATGTCTTGATACTTTCATCTTTGAAGCCTCCATCCACTCCAATAACCTTGTTCGTCACATATCCCGTCTTCACCATCCAAACCAGTTTCATCCGGGATCCCAAGCCGACCAATAGGAATCACTACGGCCATTATCAGACACATATCTCGTTACTTACCTAAATGGCATATAATCTAAAGCATAACAATTATAGGGACGTTAGGGAACCCCCATGTATATCCAATTGCGTGTCTTGGTGAAGCGGACGCTTAATGGAACTACGCACTTCGTCGTACTTGCTCAAGTCTGCCTGGAACGCCTCGACCCTGACGCTTGAATGGCTTTGAAATCAATTATGGTGTGTGTGATGATAATTTGCTAGAGCTGTGCAAAACACGAAGTAGAGGGTTCGGATTTCGTACATGATATTGCTTCAAGCATTCCGATTGTGAACATGGTGGTGTTGCAATTATTAACCAGGAGGTCGGAGAAGAGGAAAGCTGCTATGTCCGAGATTCCCCGGCTTCACTTTGGCTGAGGTCATGCATCAAGTGTGGAGGTGCCAAGATATCAAGTCCCCATCTGTAGTCTTTCTTGCGGGACATTACCGCTAGCTGTTTTGGGGAATGATAGACAGGATTACAGTTTACATTGACGGGGATTCAATGCTTATCATCCCCGCGGTTAACTTCACTCCGTGCGTCTTCTTATTGCACTTCATTACTTGAGGCGAAGAACAATTAGCTTCTTTTGAAGAGTCAATTATGTCAAGAACAATGGAAGATATCCTCAAGTCAGCAGAGATAGACCCAGAATACAAAAAGGTAGGGCCACTCCATCAACTCTGAACCAGCACTGACATCCCTTATCAAGGCCGTCGAAGAGAACCCAATCAACATAGGCGGCTCGGACATACGAGGATCCCGCGCCGCTCACCTCCAGAGACTGCGCCAATTCTACCCGATCCCAGGCCCGATCCTCGAAGTTGTCGAGACCGAGCAGCAAGTGCCAACATCAGACGGCCAGGCCATCCGTGTGCGTATCTACTCGCCCAAGCAAGCTCCTCCAGACGGCAGCCCGTTGATTCTCATGTACCATGAGGGCGGCTGGTGCGTGGGCGACTTGACGGACGAGGACCTCAACTGCCGCATGTTTTGCAGAGACCTGGGCGCTGTGTGTATTAACGTGGAGTACCGGTTAGCCCAGCCAACCACTCTCTGCTGCCCCTTTACAATATAAAGGTGTGCAATTGACAGCCTCCCAGCCTCGCGCCCGAACACCCCTTCCCAACCGGCATCAATGATTCCTGGGATGCGCTGAAATGGGCTGCAGCCAATGCAGCATCGCTGAAAGCAAACCCTGCGCGCGGCCTCATCGTCGGAGGAGCATCAGCCGGCGGCAACATTGCTGCAGTGCTGGCGCATCTGGCAAGAGACGAGGGTTTAAGCCCGCCGCTCACGGGGCAGTATCTCTGCGTGCCGGCGCTACTGCATCCAGGAGGTGTGCCAGAGAAGCACAAGCATGAGTATCTAAGCAGGTCGATCAATAAAGATGATCCGGTCTTAAAGAATCTGGATTGGAACATTGTCCATAGTGAGCAGCCCCATTCCTGCCTTGATGACAACGATATCACTGCTTCGTATTTCTCGAAGGTGAGTTCTACAGACTCCACTGACAATCGCCCAAGTGATATACAAGCCTGATAGATCGTCGCCGTTGTGGGAGCCTTTTAACCATCCGCTTGGTCATAAGGGCGTCGCCAAAGCTTACCTGCAGGTCTGCGGCATGGACCCGCTACGGGATGAGGCGCTGATTTATGAGCGGGTGCTGCGTGAGGAGGCGGAGGTTCAGACTAAGCTGGATTTCTACCCGGGATATGGGCACATGTTTTGGACTAATTATCCAAAGGTGCCGATGAGTCGGAAGTTTGTGGAGGATACACTGAAAGGTTTCAAATGGTTATTGGAACTCTAACAATGGGCTTCGAAGTGTATGGAAGACTTCAAATCATGCTGCATCTAGCGTGTCATCAGCTCTGTAAATTCTAGGGAAAGGGTCCGAGATGAAATAAAACCAACATTTTCAGACCTAGTGAAGCCATCCGATCCCATGAAGATGAAATATCTGCCTCAATAACTGACTGAGATATGTCTGCTGCTGGGGCCCACAGTTCCTGTGCTAACACCTTGTCACAACACAGCTGCCTGCTGTCTGCTTCTTTGTGCTTTCATATTAATTCCCACGCATTAAAAGAACCCCGTGTATCCCTAAACATAATATTAGCCTATTATTTCCTCATCTTATTCTCTCGATTGGGCCTCCCTGTAACCCTACCTTATGTGGTCTCCGAATTACAAGGACAAAAAGGTAATGGTGTTGGTTGCTCATACGTGCGAATCAGCTTTGCGACCGCATCAGCATCCGGCCTCTTCCTTCGGTCCGGGGTTAGCATAGGCCACACACAGTGACGGTAAAAGTCATTCATTCCAAACCACTTGCTCATGCGCTCGATCTTCTGCCCATAAAGTAAGATCCCCTTTGCAGCCTGCGCCCCCGGTCCACTGTTCGTTCCTTCGGAGGAGTCAGAACGCAGCAAAAATCTATGGAAGTCTTCAACGCTACAACCGATCAGCACGGTCAGCATCTCGCAGAACACAGCACCAAGCGCGAAGACATCAGTACCACGCCCGTGCCTGTTCAGGACGCCATCACAGTTGATCACTTCCGGCGCAGAGTACATAGCCGAGGTGCGAGCCGGATTCTCCGTCGACGTTGTGTGCCCGATCTGGAACTGAGATGAGGAACTGAAGTCTGTGAAGTAAATGGTGCTGCCACGATGAATAATATTTGAGGGTTTGATGTCCTGATGCCGCACCCCGCTGCTGTGCATGTAGGCGAGCGTTGACGCAAGGCACATGAACCATGTTTGCAGCCAGCTTCTCTCGATCCTGGCCATATCACGACGGCCATCCCACGACGGATCGCCGACCACCTCAAGGAAGGCTTTGAGATCCTGGTCGCCAACGGGTGACATCAGCAGCGAATAAAATTGGCGCCCTGATGGCGGGCATTCGCTATAGCTGCCGATTATCTGGACAACGTGGCGATGCACAAGGGATTCTAGGACGCGAGCTTCTTGTTTGATAATTTTGAGGCGCTGGTTACGGTTGTGATACGGAATTTGGACACGCTTGCGAACGAAGTTTGGATACCACTTTGAGATCTGGACTTCTTCAACGATGCCTAAGGATCCATGCCCTAACGAGCTGATGACTATAAGGAAATTTTGGTTGATGTCAGAAAACTCCTTATGCCGGAATGTCAAGCCGTATTCCTCCGCCATTAACTCGGAATTTTTGTTTCGCTCAACGCAGTGATCTGATTTGGGAGGAATGGGCAGACCTTCCGAGAAAAGGCGGCGTGGTGTTGAGCTGCTCCAGTGGTTGTCGCCTGACGTGCCTAGGTTCGCGATTCGTCTTGATGGCGGAAGTGCGTCTGCCTCGATCCACCACACCGGCTCCTTGTACCGCTGCCGCTGCAACTCTATCAAGCCGGACCGAATTTGTGACAGCGTTACATGGCACTGAAATATTGAATCCTTGTATGACTCTGCGAGCCCCCAGTTTTGGAACACCCATCGAAACCGCTCCATCCCCTTATTTGTCTTCGCCAGCAGGACTTCTGTTTGTTGAACTTTGCTGCAGATCCATGCCTTGTCGTCGCTAGGTAGGTAGCCTGCCACCGGTTTTTGGAGTATGTCCTTTATCTCGGCGACAAGGTCGGAGATGTCCCCGCAGACGCCGATCTCGCTCATCATGGATACTCAAAGAGTGTTAGTTGACGTTGGTGAAAACAGTAGATTGGCGCCCGCGGAATTCGTAGTTTCTTTCTTCGATGGCGCAGCCTCAGCTGCAAGATAGATGAGAGTCCGATGTGTGACAAGGAGGAGTTTGCTAGGGTTTATTACTACCTTGAGGCTGTCACGATGAGGCGCAGCTGCTATGTAGCCCGGCATGACGTAGTTTAAAAGATGGAAAAGCAATTAATATTAATACGTTAATAGTTGGTTATTTAAAAGAAAGTAATGCACCTAATAATTTGTTATAAAAGATTCTTTTCAATTAGTTAGAACGTTAATTTCATGCATTAAGAATGAGAATTCGATTTTCTCTCCTGGCTTAACGTATTAAGGCTCTCTCCATCGTCCGGGGTTGGCATCAATGTGTAGATGCCGGTGAGGGCGATAGATGGCTAGAAGATGTCCTACGGGCCTGGCCGAAGCCGCAATGAGATGTATTGTCGAGAGCACCTTAGAGCATCAGAATTCAGGGAACGATTATTCTAACTAAAGGTAGCTAGATCATATCATTTTAAGTCTAGTGGCAGTTCTGCGACATAGCGCCTGCTAAGGCTTAGTTACAGCTTATATCATAAATCAAACGCTCCGTAGTAAAATTTGGTTACGGGGCAGGGGAAGCGCGTGCAACGGCTCCCTATATCCCCCCCAAAATCTTCTGCGATGCGTGGGCCTTCATTAAGGCGCTTCAACCTTGCCCACGGTCGACTAAAATCATACACAGCTACTTTAGGAATGCACTAGACTCCCTTTATCTATCCGTTGTTTTATAACCTATAATCTAATAGCCCTCTATACAGCAGCTTTAGAAAACTAAAACAGTACACGTCTAATCTTGCTTGTTGAGCTGCTGAAATTTCTTTGGGGTAGGTGTTCGTACGCCTTACCTTGCTCCACCAAACGTCATTCCGTGTCCCCTCTTACGGCAAGGGATTTGTGTCGGACGGACAAGTCACTCATAAGAACTCTGTCGATTGAAGCTGACTCTAGAAGCTCTCTATATACACATAAGGAAGGGGTAGTGGACTAAGTCGATGACCGAGTCGATGACCGAGTCAAGATGGTAAGAAACAGGATGGTGAGTTATAAAAAATACTACACCGCCCTCGTATCGAGGTTGCTGATGTGCAGGACCCTCGCAGGCAAAGCCGTTGTTTTTGGCCGCTAATTGGCACCAAAAAGACCGGTCCTATTGGCAGCGTCAATTAGGACAATATATAGCCTCAAATTCTGGTCGACAGTTGTCCATGGCCTCATTATGTTGTGTCGATAGCGCTGTGTTACCTTCCTATAAGAGTATAGATCAGGGGTACCTGCGACTCATCCACCGTGTATATATAGCCTCATTCCCTCCGTAGATTCCAATCTTTACACGAGTTCCCCTAACGCACGGACTCCCGATCGACATGTTGATACAAATGCTGCAAGACTAAAATGGGCAGCTGAGACGTGAATAGAGTAGCACGACTCCACCGGTACCAAGGCAGACACACTGGCCAGGTTCTTTAGCCATCTACTTTGTCAGAAAGATGGGATTCTTGTCTTATTCCCTCCCGATCCAACATCTCCTGAAAACTACAAAGATGCTCACTCCTCGCTTCATCCGTCTCGGCGAGGGGATATTTAAAGAGATACATAAATCTAGAACATACCATACGTAAGGCTAGGGTACTTAAACCGGACAACTCGTCATAAATTAAAAGAAGGATTTCAGATGGTAATCGGTAGAGCCTACTGTGCGTTATATTATTGGATATTCTTGAATAGGCAGAATAGGCGCCGTTTCCACCTCTGCAGCCATCTGCTCCAATGATAACGCATCTTCGGTTTTGGGCGACATGGTATCCTCAGTCAAAATTCTTCAAGAAAATTCTCCCTTAGCCAGAAGGGCTGTATTGCATTACCGCATGACGGCAGTGACACGTGAAAGGCCCAAGATCATAAGATAATATGGACGCTGGAGGAGAGTCAAGCGTCTATTAGACGCATTAGTAACGCGTAAGTAGGAATTCCGAGAACGATTGAAATATATGGAAGAGGGTTATGCGATTTGGGGTAGGATATATCTATATCAGTGGAGTTCGACGGTTGGAACTTTGAAGTATCTTCTATACAGGATGCGGAGGAAAGCTACCATCTCATTCGCGGTTTGACATAGGTCTAGAAGTGCCCTGCTTCCTCTTCCTGATTAGGCGATGGTATTTAACTCATGCAATCGTTCCTACCCACGTCATACTTGCTTTGAATAAGTCTCAGAGGTCCCTGAAGATATGGCCAATCGACTCGAAGATCAACGACAACCTTAAATGCTTATGAGATCACCACCCAATCTGGATTGTCCTCGCAACTTTCAAAAGCCTCCTTTAAGCATTGTATCAACGGCACATCTTTTTGTCGAATAAAAACCTTTCGACCTTCCATAAGATTGCCTGCCTCGAAGAAGCGAAGTTGCTCCTTATAGCAGGTTGTAGACACGTATCGTCTTCCAGAACTGGCAACCTCTCCGACATAATTCCATGCGAGCTGATCAAGATATCCTTTTTCGCGCCATCTTTGAGCAAGGCTCCTTTCTTGTGCTGGCGCTAATGTGTACTCCGTCACATGGCTTGCGAATAATACTGCCTCCATTGACTTTGTCCAGTTCGTTGGTATGGGTACTTCGGGGGTACGGGATTGGCCGAGATTAAGCGACCTGTCCGCGTCTGAACCCAAATGCATATACGTTGTTAGATAAAGGATATCTCTCAAGGCCTGGTCGTGATATGCGCTGACCAGATGTTCAATGTTCACCTCATACTTCCCGATTGCATGGTCTTGATTCAGTCCAAGGAATGCTTTGTCTTGAGAGAACAGCGAAATGGCCTCTGGGAACCTTTTCAGCTGCCGGCTAGATAGGATGTTGGTTTCCTGCTTCCAAACTAGCCTATCAAAGCAGGGACCCCCGTTCTGCAGCCGCAAACGGCCGGGAACGATGCACAATGCCGAAATCTGCCTCTTATCTGTGGCACTCATTTCCATATTCAAGAGCACTGATGGATATGCGACATATCCGTTGCTCGAGACGACAAGATCCGCCGGGCCAACTTCTGTAGCGCCTTGCAGCATAGCTTGAATGACTTGCGCGCGGAAGTCCCAGAATGGAAGTCCCCGACCTGCATCCGGTTCTCTGGAAACTACTGGAATGGGAGGTACTGAAAGCAAACTTCGAAGAATTTTGGCGTTTTTCCGAAGGCGGTCTGTTGTAAATGGTCGATACATTGCCCTTTTGGGGTGTTTGAAGCACAGGCTGAAGAAAAGAGCTTCTGTGGCAAGATGTATAGCTCGTTCCACAGCGTCAGTAGAGGCACCATCGCCGTTAACAAGCATCGCCTGTCCATAAGTGTCGAAGTAATGCCTTTGGCAGTCGTCTAGGGCTTCACTTAAGAATTCGAGATCATCTTTTCCGTCTCTGCGGTCTGGCACATTTTTGAGCCGACTCTCCAACGCCTCGCCAATCAATTTTTGGCGGTTGAGATCTACGTTTTCCCAGCCAAAGAGCTTCATAATAGTGTGATATGAGTTCTGAAAGTAATCAGAGCATATCTCTTTCAATGGATGTACCGAGGAACGGTCTGTACTACAGATGTAGCCATGCTCAAATGTTAAATCTATCAAAGCTCCTGCGAGATGGCCAGCAGCTTCCACAATCTCTCTCTTAGCGCCAGATCCTTCCATATGATTTCGAGCCGAGCTCATGGGGATGTGGTTGTGAAGCCGGTTGGTTCGCATGGCTTCGTCCAAATTTTCTTCATCTGGTGGCCGCTCCTCTATTGGCCTGAGGTCTTTCGCGGGACGCCATTTATATATCTTCCACCTAGCATCAACTCCAAAGGTGGCGCCACCGTCCTTGTGTCGAACTAAGTTGATGGAAAGTCGTGCGCCTTTTTCTCCTTCGATTGGGAGAATACGGATCCCCTCAACGTGGACATGAGTCTCTTCTGGGCGTAGCCAACAGAAGAGTGTGGCAATTAACAAGCCTGAGTGGCTACCTTCCAGAGTAATGTTCTTGTTATCCATATCTTGCAGGCTTTCGAAGACCTTGTGAAAGAGCTTCGCGAGACTTTCAACCGGTGACGGATCCCACAACCCAGGTAAGGCCTGCCTTGTCATAACGGCTGCTAGGACAGCATCTCCGATTTTCGTATACAACTCTTGAGGACTTTCTTCGATGAAATCTCCGTATGCAATCAGGCTCCGTACAAATTGCGACACAGCGGCGGACCCAACCATTTCACTTCCGGTACTTTTGTCGAGGAGCATCATCTCGTGAATTAGTTTGCCAGTTTCCTCAACAGTTAAGGTAGGAGAGCAAGCGATCGCGAACTGAAATGCCCCTATGAGGTGATGGTCTTGTGCAACTTTCCTGGCTAGTCCTTGGCCGGACAGGCCAATGACTACCTTGAGGAAAGTAATAAGCTTGCTTTTGCTTTTGTTCAAAATATGCTGTCCCTCCGTGATCCGCTTCTTATCAGCCGTAATTAAGGCCCCGAAATATGTGAGCGGGAAAAGCACCAGCCCTTGAATGTTGTCCTCGGCGCAAGCTCTGAGGGTTTCTAGGACTTTCGTCGCCGCGGCTGCGCTAATGCTCCACACGTCGAATGTCGGCTGGATAGGTTGGAGAGCACCTGATGTATTGGTGGAAGCTTGAGGAGCATTTGGATGGTCCATAACGAGAAACTGTTACGAGTTCTCGGGCTCGTAACCTCCTACAGATGGGTCTGAAAGAGTACGAATCGTGTAAAAGCCGCCACCGTTAAGTAGGCACCCGGAAGGTTTAAATTTAGTGGCCTTGTAATGCTTTAGTCTGCCTTCTAACGTTTTTAATTTTGCCACTTAGATTAAATGCAGTCAGCCTCGCGACGTAGATATTTCACTGATCCGAGCCAGTGCCAAGAGCGTCATCGAAAAAGGGCAGGAAATCCCATGATCAAGGACGAGCAATTAGAAATTGGGCAATGAATAATCATCTAGCTGGAAAAGCAACCTGACCCAATAGGCTCTCAACTGGCGCAATCAAGCTGCATGGCTTAGATACCGGTCAGATCGATTAGGCTAGGTGCACTCCATGGTTGAAGCGAAGTGGCTCACAACATTTAAGCCTTCCTTGCTCTAATGTTCCCCTTTGGCGAAAAGCAGATTCGCTACGGAGGTCGCGGCCAAAAGTAATCGGACTCGCAGGGGTCCGTGTTTAAGCCACATGACAGGGGTTTGACGATAAGCAGAGGCCCCCTTTTCTGCCATTTTTGCATCTGCTTGCTTTCCTACTTACAGGCTATACAAGCATTCGCAATAGCTCCAAAAGGCCCACATAACAATAGACCCCGTGTGTAAGCGCTTACTCTCCTTAGTAAGGGCTTCAAACCCGACGAGATTAAGGTAGATACTGGTTTATTAAAGAGTACGATTTATAACCTATAAAAGATAACTTTAAGCTATGGCTACGACCCTTTTAAGGATTAAAAGATCCTTATTGCTTATGTGGAGGATATACTAAAGGTTAGCAGACTTAAGAAGTATACTTTAGAAGTAGAAGAAGCGGTAATTAAGATAATCTTAAAGAACCTAACTATATAAGAGCTTTTTACGCAAAATGTTACGGACGCTTTAAGTACAATGTTACGACTACTTAGAGAAGAGTTGGAAGAAGCTAGTTGGTTAATACAGGCACGGTCCAGGATGGATCCGGTAGAACCATATAACGAGGAATGGTAACTAAGTCACGTAATATAATTTGTATAATCTGTATAATCTATATAATCCGCGATAAAGTAAATAGAGTATACATACCTTACGTACAAGGAGGGTTTTCTAGGAGTACGGTTATGTATTTAAAGGACCACAGTCCCTACTCTAGATAGTTCTTTCCTTATAGTAATTCTTAGAATACAATTAAAGTTAATCTATTAGGCAACCACTCCACTAGTTATTATTACATTATTAACTTTAATTTATATTACCTATATACCTAGCCTAATAATAAGCCCACCGTAGTTCTTACTATAAGGTTCTATTATATAATTACTACCTAGTTACAGTATTAAATACAGAAAGTCAAATAATATACCACTAAAAGCAACTACTATAACGCCATTAACAGCGGCAACTACTTTAAGGTCAGGAGGTAATACTAGTATAGCAGATACTAACTTATAGTAACCTGTAACGGTTAGATAACTATAAGAGATAGTTAACTAGTTAATAGAAAACAATATAATACTTAAATAAAAGATTAACGGGATAGGAGCAGTAAAGGTTAAGTTACTATTAATTAAGAGATTTTTAGGAGAGAGATTAAAGCTTAAAGGGTTTCTTATATAAATGCATTTTAAGGTTATATAAGAAGAAGTAAAGCTAGCAATACCTATAGATCGGATAGCTTATACGGGACTATTCCTATTAAAAAGGGCACTTAAGTAGTTTAAGCCTTACCTTATAGAAATATAAGTAAATAGAATAATAACTACTAACTAAGAGGTGCGGTTTATATTCTTAAGTTAGGAGGGATTTATAGAGCGACTTATATAAATGTTTAGAGACCTAGAGGTAGTAACTATAGCAGAAAGAAAACTCTAAGATATTACGTAATAAACCTTAGCAATTAAGTACACAATATAGTTCTAAACGCTAGCTATATAAGTTAAGTAGAATAATAGGGCGCTTATAGCACAGTATAAATAGGGACTTAAGGCTAAAGTTTAGGATGTAATTATTCTAATAGAAGATATGGATACCCTAAGGGAACTAATAGATTAAGCAATTAAGATTAATAATAGGATTTACTAAAAGGAACAAACTAAGAGAGGTTAGGATAGAGTTCTATAGTTATATAAGATATAAAGTACGTAATAACTAAAGCTAAGTTAGAAATTATAGTATAGCGTAGAGCTAATAGACCTAAGTAGTACTAAAGAAGCCTATAAGAGATAGAGTAAGAAATTATAAAAACCTAAAGGTTAAGGATCTAGTAATTATAGGACTAAAGAGTAAAGGCTAAACTAGGGATTTTAGCAGCAGAAGATATTTAGGCGGACTCTATAGCAAAGTTAGTAGTTTAGAGACGGAGCTTATATAAATTACGGGAAATAGGGTTATTTTGTAAGGGATTATAAAGATAGTTAAAGTTATTATATAATAAAGAAAACCTAATTAGTAGAAGATATATATATATAGAGGGATAATAGTATACTGCGAGGAACAAAAGAGTATTTAATTAGAAGTTTCGCGTTTTGTTATAATAATATATACTAAATTTATAAAGACGCTAAGTATAGCGTAAGCTATTAGCTATAAGAGCCGAAATTTATAAAGTATAGAGGAACTAATAAACTATCGCGCAGATTAGATATTAAAGACGATAAGTTTAATATAGGCGAAATATTTATAGACGATAAGGAAATAAAGGTAGTTTACTAGGAACGTGTAAACCTTAAAGAAGTTATAATAGAAGTAAAGACTAAGACCGCTACGGAATAGGGTTTAGTAACGGGTATTATAACACCGTTAGTGTTACGGCACTGGCAGAACTTGGCAGAACTTCGCGGTCACGTGACTAGAGGACCGCATAAAAGAACCCTACTTCGACCGGCGCTGCTCTTCTTCTCCT